>ENA-OQCV01000015-OQCV01000015.1-human-gut-metagenome-genome-assembly--contig:-NODE-15-length-45524-cov-3.611714_pt1 | contig 45524 bp, 59 predicted proteins | sample MGYA00242766_ERZ504592 | MGnify/ENA primary metagenome ERZ504592 (study PRJEB26092, sample SAMD00036315) | human gut metagenome | host: Homo sapiens | study: EMG produced TPA metagenomics assembly of...
TATATAATGTATCTGTGAATCAACCAGTGTGCCGACAAGTTGATTCTTTCGAGAAATCAACTTGTTTGGCACACCAGGTAACTGTATAATTCCACAGATACAGTATCGGCAAAACAGTCGAAAGGCTGCGGCGCAAAGCTAAAAGGGCCTGTAAAATGGCAGCCAGTTGCATTTTATACAGAGAGTAATGTCTTGTTGTATTGTAGCGGGCATTATTTCTCTTTTTATTTTAAAGAAAGGTTGAGAATATCATGTCAGAGCATAGGTGTATGCTTAACAAAATGAATAAGATTGAAATATATGTCGCAAATGAAGATACGGATATTAATCCTTCAGTTCAGGAAGCTATTGAATATGTACTGAAACAGAATGATCCTGTGGGAACAATCGCCGGTTATTATGATGAGAAGCTGACAATCTGGAGTGTAAGTAACTATTTTCTGCAGCTTTTGGGGTGGGATGACCTTGATGAATTTATGAAAGCATCAGACGGATCTATGCTCAGTGTGGTCTGTAATGAGCAAAAGCATATATTTTCACCGGCAGGACTTCATGATTTACAGGGTTCTCACACCTTGTATCTGACAGACAGTAAAGGTTTATCAATACCGGTAAGGATTGTGAAGGCAGATGCCAGGGATAATAAAGGACGGCCAATCTGGGTATTATCTGTCAGATCTGATCACTTTGCCCGGAATCAGGAAGCAAGGGAAGCTGTTTTTCACCGGGCTTTTACAGATATGAATCTGTGTGAATATTATGTGGATCTTCAGGAAAATACATTTGAATCTATGAAAGTAAAGGGCTCGCTTCAGGAAATTTCCAACAAAGCCGGACATGGGATGAACTGATACAGATGTTTCTTGATAATTATGTCTGTCCTGAGAGTAAAGAGGCGGTTGCGCAGATTTACAACCGGGAATATATTATGAAGGAACTCAGAAAAATTACCGGGGAACTCAGTCAGGAATACAAAGCAGTGCTTGACGGAGAGCTGCGTATTATCCGGAATGTAGTGATGGAGGGAGATACAGATGAGAACGGAGAGGTCAGACACGCCATGATTTTTCTTCGTGATGTGACGGATTCGAAAAAAATGCGGAAAAGAACGCAGAGCGATGTTAAAGCAGAACATCGCCATGGACCAGCTTATTCAGGGAGTAACCAGGATTGTAGAGCGTTTTGCAGTTTGTGATCTGGACAGCGGGATATACGAATATTATGAGATGAACAATGAGTCTTATTATAATCCTACAGGTGATTACAGGGAGCTTCTTCAGCGTATGTCCGGAGAGTATGTGGTACTTACGGAAAAGATAAATATACAGATGGATGATCTGCTTTCACCGGAACATCTGAGAAAAGTTATTATGTCTGAGGATGATCTGTATACCTTTGAATATTCTACTCTTGACAGATCTTCTTATAAAGTAATGTCAGTGATACCTGTGGAATGGAAAGGCAGTATACTGTCCAAAGTAATGCTGATCGCTCAGGATATCGGGCAGAAGCATGAACTTGAGAAGCTGGCAAATACGGATGCACTGACAGGACTTTATAATGAGCGTTATCTTTCCGAAAGATTAAAAAGAAATGGAAAGTTACGCAAAAAATTTTGCCATGTTCTATCTGGATCTGGACAGGTTTAAGCCTGTTAATGACACTTATGGACATGACATGGGGGACAGATTGCTGAAGGCGGTTTCCCGGAGATTGTGCAAATGTATCAGGAAGACAGACTATGCTTTCCGTATCGGTGGAGATGAATTTTCCCTGATCATTGAGGAGGGCAATATTAATGATGAATTCTGTGAGATGATGGTCAGAAGAATAAAAAGAGTCATTGACCGGCCTTTTAACATAGAGGGTCGTCTGCTGAGCGTGGATACAAGCTGTGGCTATGCCATTTATCCAGAACACAGCCAGAAGATTGATGAAATCCGCATTATGGCAGATCACAGAATGTATGAAGATAAAACTCAAAATAGAAAAAAGGGTTAATGGCGGATAAAAACAGAAAGAGGGATAAAATCTTTATGGATTTAAAACAATTACAGTATTTCGTAGTATGTGCGCAGACTGGTTCATTCAGTGATGCTGCGAAAAATCTGTATTCTACACAGCCCAGTGTCAGCAAGGTAATCAAGGGACTGGAAGATACGCTAGGAATGCAGCTTTTTGAACGACTGCCAAGAGGAATCAGACTGACAGTACAGGGGCATAAGATGTATGAATATGCGTCGAAAATTATAAATGAAGTAAATGTTCTGGAAAATATGGCTTCCAGCGGAATGACAAAATGGATCCGGATATCTTTAAATCCCAGCTCCTGGTTTGCCAATCAATTTGTAGACTTTTATAATGAAACCTATGCAAAAAAAAATATCATTTCCAGGTAACAACAGCAGGTGTACAAAGCGTAATGGAAAGAGTCCGGGATTATATGGATGATATTGGTTTTGTATATATCCTCAGTCAGCAGAAGGAAAATTTCCTGTATGAATTGTCAAAAACAAATGCATTTCGAACCTATCTATGAAACAGATGTAATGCTGTATCCGGGAGGGCTGACAGAGCTTTACAATTCCGGCAAAGAGAGGGCAGAACTGGAAGACCTGGAGGGAATCCGTTTTATACAGAATTATCAGGATGAATTTTTTGACATCGGTGCTGTAAAAGAAGATGCATTCCAATGGAAGGATATTGATATTTCCGTGCTGACCAACAGTGATTATATTATGGAAAAAAAGTGCTGAAGAACAGTAAGGTGGCAAATATAGCGGAAGTTACCTGTCAGAAAACAAAGAAGGAACTACACCGGGAATCCCTCTGGATCTTGGAGACAGTAAAGTGATTTTTGGTTTTATACTTCACAAAGGAGAAGAAATGGATGAGAGTGTGGCAGAGCTTGTGGAGTTTTTAAAGAGCAGACTGCCGAAGCATTAATAAAAATTGCAGTTGACTTTTTAACTTATTTTGCATATACTAATAGTAGCTAAGAAATGAAGTGAAATTTCCATGAAGCGAAACGAAAGCCCTCAGAGTTGCCGCTCTGAGGGTTTTCTTGCTCGTTACGGGGAGCTGTTCCGTTTAGACTGTTGCTGTCTAATGTCCGCTGTCCAGCCATTTGCATATGTAGTAGCTAACTACGCCTGCTATGACAGAGACAAGAAATGAAGTAAAAATTGCTTCCATGAAACTCACCTCCTTTCTGCTGGAGGTTCGACAGCTCTTGTAGTATAACATAGTTTAGAACAAAATGGGATGGTTGTTTTAAATTATTGCTGATATTAAAAAAACCTATTCCAAAAATGACGATAGATATTCAAATTAAGAATAGCTTATAACCCCCAGGGTGGGTTGTGGGCTATTTTTGCTTTTGTTAAACTGAATGGTGGCTAATTAGGAGTACAATTTTGAAAAATTATAAAATGGAGATAATCAAATGAGAAAATATGCATTCAGACGACTGCTCCAGCTGATTCCCATTTTGTTTGCGATTACTTTTCTCTCCTATGGCATGATGCGGATTGCGGGAAGTGATGTAGTGACACAAAAAATGGAAAATACAGGACAGATCCTGTCAGAAGATAAGTTAAATGCAGCCAGAGAACAGCTGGGACTGGACAAACCATTTCTGACCCAGTATTTTGTGTGGCTTGGGAAACTGCTTCATGGAGATATGGGAAACAGCTATGTATCCAGTCTTCCGGTTTTTGATACGTTCATATCGAAGCTTCCGGCAACGCTGCTTCTTACAGTGACATCTATTTTGCTGACCATCATCATATCAATCCCTCTGGGGATTCTGTCAGCAGTGAAACAGAATACGATTACGGATTATCTGATCCGTTTATGCAGCTTTATAGGAAACAGTCTTCCTAATTTTTTTAGTATCATTGCTGTTGATGTATTTTCTTGCGATCAGGTTGCGGATTTTTCCGGTTATATCCAAAGATGTAAGTTTAAAGAGTGTGGCAATGCCGGCAATCACTCTGGCAATTGCCATGTCGGCCAAGTATCTTCGCCAGGTCCGTGCAACTGTGCTGGATGAACTGAGTAAAGATTATGTGGCAGGAGCGAAAGCAAGAGGAGTAAAGTTTTCTGTCACTCTTTGGAAAAGTATTATGAAGGCTTCGCTGGTAACCATCATTACCTTGCTGATGCTGTCAGTGGGAAATCTGCTGGGAGGAACTGCAATCGTAGAATCAATCTTTATGTGGGATGGAGTTGGAAAGATGGCAGTAGATGCTATCTCCATGCGTGATTATCCTATTATTCAGGCATATGTTATGTGGATGGCGATCATCTATGTTGTAGTAAATCTGCTTACAGATCTGTCATACCGGTTCCTGGATCCGAGAATCCGTCTGGGAGGTGTGAAACAATGAGTGAAAAGCAGAATAAAAATGTGACAGTGCGTGTACAGAAGATTAAGAAAAACCATATAAAACAAAAGCTGGTCTTTTTTCTTATTCTGGCAATAGGGCTTGTGATACTTGCAGTTTTTTTGCAGAGCATCTCTGTTCCATATGACCCTTATGCACAGGATCTGGCAAGTGCACTTCAGCCCCCCAGTCTTCAGCATCCTATGGGAACAGATACATATGGGAGAGATATGCTGTCCAGAGTTATAAGTGGTGCAAGAGCCAGTATTTTTCGACCTTTATCCTGGTTGCTGTGATTTTTGTGTTAGGAACAGCTGTGGGTGTATGCTGCGGATATTTTGGCGGAGCTGCAGATACTGTTATGATGAGAATCTCAGATATATGTCTTGCTTTCCCTGGGCTTGTATTTGCCATGGCGATTGCAGCTATTCTTGGGGGAGGCATTCAGAATGCTGTTATAGCACTGGCAGTAGTAAGCTGGCCGAAATATTCACGTATTGCCAGAGGGCAGACTCTGGCATTAAAAGAGGAACCCTATATTCATGCTGCCATACTGGCAGGTGACAGCTCAGGTCAGATTATGCTCAGACATATTCTTCCAAATATGCTGGGCCCTGTTCTGGTAACAGCCATGCTTGATATCGGTACCATGATGATGGAACTTGCAGGTCTGTCATTTCTTGGACTGGGAGCACAGATTCCCATGGCTGAATGGGGAAGTATGATGAGCAGCGGACGAAGTATGATCCAAACATATCCATGGGTAGTATTATCACCTGGAATTGCAATTTTTATATCTGTGGCAATTTTCAATCTGTTAGGTGATACAGTTCGTGACTATCTGGATCCTAAGAACAGCCGTTCATGATAAGTAATATGAAAACAAACGAGGAGGAAAGAAAATGAGAACAAAGAAATTTCTGGCAATGGCAATTGCCCTGGGGCTGGCAGTAGGAATGACAGCTATGCCAACACTGGCAGCAGAAAAAAAAGACATTGGTATTTGGCGATACCACCTTTAATGCGGAAAATGAGGAGGCAGATATTAATCCTCAGAATACCTATGCAGGATGGGCTTGCATCCGTTATGGAGTAGGGGAAACTCTTTTCCGTTATTCTGATACAATGGAAATAGAGCCATGGATCGCAAAAGAGTATGAAAATATTGACGAGCTGACCTGGAAGATCACACTGAATGATGGAGTTGTGTTCTCCAATGGACGTGCCTGTGACGGAGAGGCAGTAAAGGAAAGCCTGGAGGCTCTGGTTGCCAATAATGAGCGTGCAGCAGGAGATCTCTGCATTGATACTATCGAGGCTGACGGAAATACTGTTACCATAAAGACTACAGAACCGAAGCCTGCACTGATCAATTATCTCAGTGATCCTTATGGATGTATTATTGATATGCAGGCAGGTGTCAGTGATGATGGGATTGTAATCGGTACAGGTCCTTATGTGGCCACTGAACTGGTGACAGATGATCATGTTAATCTTGTAAAAAATGAAAACTACTGGAACGGAGATGTAAATGTGGATGAGATCACTGTCCGCACAATCTCTGACGGTGATACACTGGCAATGGCTCTTCAGGCAGGGGAGATCAATGCTGCCTATGGTATGGCATATGCAAGCTATCCTTTATTTGAAAATGATGACTTTACATTTACCAGTACAGCTACAAGCCGTGCATTCTATGCATGGATGAACTTTGAAAGTCCTGTAACATCTGACCCGGCAGTGCGTAAAGCAATTGCCATGGGTATTGATAAGGACAGCTTTGTGTCTGTGCTTCTGAATGGATATGGATATCCTGCAGTTGGTGTTTTCCCGGATACCTTCTCTTTTGGCGGACAGAATCTGACAACAGAGAGCTATGATCCTGATGGGGCAAAGAAGGTTCTGGAGGAAGCTGGATGGGTGGATTCCGATGGTGACGGTATCCGTGAAAAAGATGGACAGAAACTGGAAATCCGCTGGCTTACTTATCCAAGCCGTCAGGAGCTTCCGCTTCTTGCAGAGTCTGCACAGGCGACCTTAAAAGAAATCGGTATGGATGTTCAGGTGAATTGTACCTCTGATAATAATACTATCCGTAAAGATCCTACATTATGGGATGTATATGCAAGTGCCATGGTAACTGCACCTACAGGAGATCCGGAGTATTTCTTCACTTCCTGTACACTGGATGAATCTGCAAGCAATAACGGACATTATCACAGTGATAAACTGGAAGATCTGGAAAAACAGATGAAGCAAGAATTTGATGCAGATAAGCGTTCAGATCTGGCGATTCAGATGCAGCAGACAATCCTGGATGACAATGCCTATGTATTCTGCTCTTACCTGAGAATGAGTATGATCATGCAGTCTAATGTAACAGGACTGACTGCACATCCATGTGATTATTATGAACTGACAGCGGATTTGGATATCAACTAAACTGTAACAATAAATGAAGAATATGTGAACGATGATATTTCAGGGGCAAAAGATATTTTGCCCCTGATTTGGTAAGTATTAACAAGGATGGTTTACAGAAATGGATAGAAAAATACTGACCTACGATTCCGTAGAGATATCATTTGGCGGGAAAGCGGTGGTTCATGATGTGAGCTTCTCCCTTGAACATGGAGAGATACTTGGCCTTGTGGGAGAATCCGGCAGTGGGAAAAGCACCCTGATCAAAGCCGCAATGGGACTTCTGGGACCGGATGGTCTTGTGACAAGAGGAGATATCCGATATATGGATCAGAATATTCTGGATATACCGGAGAAAGAAAAAATGAAAGATCAGAGGTGCAGGAATTGGCATGATCTTTCAGGATGCAGGTGCTTCCCTGTGCCCGATCCGCACCATTGGAGAGCAGATTTACGAAAGTATGTGTGCACATACAAAGATAACAAGAAGTGAGGCCAAAACCAGGGCAATGGATCTGTTTGACAAACTGAATTTTAAGGACAGCCAGCGCGTGTGGGACAGTTATCCATTTGAACTGTCTGGCGGAATGAATCAGAGGGCAGGTATTGCAATCGCCATGCTTATGAATCCGCCTATCTTATTTGCAGATGAGCCGACCAGTGCTCTGGATGTGTCTGTACAGCGTCAGGTTGTAAAGGAAATGCTTAAGTTAAGAGAGTTGTTTGGAACTGCAATCGTGATCGTGACACATGATATCGGAGTAGTCCGGTCAATGGCAGATACTGTGTTGGTTTTGAAAAATGGTAAAACAATAGAATATGGCACAGCAGACCGTGTACTGGATCATCCCCAGGATCCCTATACCAGGAAATTGCTGGAGGCTGTACCAAAGCTGCAAAGGAAGGTCAGAGTATGAGCATACTTTTAGAGGCAGAACATTTAACAAAAACCATTTACCCAGAGAGGTAAAAAATCCTTTTAAAGCAGTAAATGATGTAAGCTTTACACTGAAAAAAAGGAGAAACGCTGGGAATCGTAGGGGAATCCGGCAGCGGGAAAAGTACCATAGCAAAGCTGATCACCCGGCTGACTGACATCACAGAGGGTACATTGAAATTTGAAGGAAAAGATATTACAAGACTGAAACAAAGTCAGCTGAAAGAGATATATGGAGATATACAGATGGTTTTTCAGAATCCGGTGGGTTCTTTTGATCCCAGAAGGACACTGGGTGACGGAATCGGTGAGAGCCTTAGAAACCGTGGAATGAAAAAGGCTGATGTGGAGAAGAGAGTAGCAGAATTGCTTGAGCAGTGTGGTCTTGAGAAGGAATATGCAAAAAGATATCCTTATGAGGTAAGTGGCGGACAGTGCCAGCGGGCTGCGATCGCAAGAGCCCTGGCAGTAGAACCAAAAGTTCTGATCTGTGATGAGGCAACCAGTGCTCTGGATGTAACCATACAGAAACAGATCATGGAGCTTCTGGAAGATCTGAAAGAGAAGAAGGGGCTGTCTTTTATTTTTATTTGTCATAATCTGGCCCTTGTCCAGATGTTCTGTGACAGGGTTCTGGTACTGTATGAGGGAAAAGTAGTGGAAAGCGGAATTCCCGATGATATCATCAATGAACCCAAGGAAGAGTATACACAGAGACTGGTGGATGCGGTACTTTCGTGAATGTGATTTTTTTTTGGAAGTGCGATAGTGGTATGAAAAATACAGGCAAAACTATGCCGGATAAGAATATATAGATATCCCCTTGGGTGGGTTGTTGACGCTTTAATGTGGTGCTACAATACAGTTGTTTGTAAGGTGCGCGCCAGATAAAAATAATATTTTCACAGGAAAGGAAGTATATTTATGCATATACCTGAAAATTATTTAAGCCCGTCAACATGTGCTGTAATGACAGCAGCCATGCTTCCGGTGTGGGGATATTCTATTCATAAAATAAAAACAGAGATACCGAAATCAAAGATGCCGCTTCTTGGTATTGGGGCAGCCTTTTCATTCCTGGGAATGATGTTTAATGTTCCGCTTCCGGGCGGTACAACAGGACATGCAGTAGGGGGAACTCTTATTGCCATACTGACAGGAAGTCCTGCAGCCGGGTGCATAGCGGTTTCTATTGCTCTGCTGATACAGGCCCTTCTTTTTGGAGATGGCGGAATCCTTGCATTTGGGGCAAACTGTTTTAATATGGCATTTATATTGCCATATCTGGGCTTTTTCCTGTATAAACTTCTTTTGAAGAAAACAGGTATGCGCAAACTTAGCGCGGCAATTAGTTCATATATAGGTATTAATGCTGCGGCCTTTTGTGCAGCTGTTGAATTTGGTATTCAGCCACTGCTGTTCAAAAATGCAGAAGGCCAGGCTCTTTATTGTCCGTATCCGCTAAGTGTATCAATACCTGCAATGATGATCGGACATATTACATTATTTGGTCTGGCAGAGATTATTCTGACAGTAGTGGTACTTACCTTTGTTGAAAAAGTTACACCAAAAGCATTGGATGCTGTTCCGGATAAGACAGCATTTAAACCACTGTATATACTGATGGCTGTTCTCATCGTACTGACTCCTCTGGGACTTCTGGCAACCGGTACTGCCTGGGGTGAATGGGGTGCTGATGAAATCGCTGGTCTGGTAAGTGGCGGAAGCCAGCTTGGATACACTCCGTCAGGAATGACCAATGGATTTGAACTGTCAACTTTGTTTCCTGATTATTCTATGTCCGGGTTACCTGAGTGGACAGGATATATTCTTTCGGCTATTGTAGGCGTGGCACTTCTGGTGATCATTTTTAAGATTATTTCTTCAATGATGAAAGAGAAAGTTGATTTTAAAAAGAAGGCTGCATAACAGATGAATGATCATAAAAAAGAAGAAACTATGCTTCCAGACTGGATGTGTTCCGGAGAAACTTATGTTCCATCTAAAGATAAAGAAGCATTTTTAACAAAAAGTACGAAATCAGTTTTATCTGTGCTTGCAAAAATGCGGTTTTATGAAGGGAAGGATGGCAAATTTTCTGCCACTCCTTCTCTGAAACTGTTTTATACACTTCTATATATTGTTCTTACTGCATGTTCGGGAAATTATCTGTTTACTCTGATTATGTGTGCAGCAGTGACAGTCAGACTGGCGCTTTTTTTCGGCAAAAGCTATCCGTCAGATCCTGAGAGGAACAGCAGGTGCGGTTCTGTTTTCTATATTGATCCTTCTCCTATCTGTATTTATGGGAACTCCTCAGACTTTAATGAATATTACTTCAAGAGTATATGTATCTGTAACTCTGGTTGGTATTTTGTCATCAGGGACATCCTGGAATAAACTGACAGGAAGTATGAGAACTTTTCGGCTGCCATCCATATTTACTTTTTACGCTGGATATTACCTTTGAAATATATTTCGGTGCTTGGAGAGATATGTGCAGCTATTCTTACGTCTGTCCGGTTAAGGTCAGTGGGAAAGAATCCTCAGAAAGCAAAAGCTTTGTCAGGTGTGTTGGGAATCTCATTTCTGAAATCTGGTGAAATGGCAGAGGAAATGCATGCAGCAATGTGTTGTCGTGGATTTACAGGAGAGTATAAGAAAAAGCAGAAATACACGTTATGTGCAGCGGATATTTTCAGCACTTTATTATGGCTGGATGTATTGTATTGTTCTGGTATCTGAACAGAAAGATATGATAATTGACAGGAAAAGACAGAAGAGGGTAGTTATGATCAGACTTGAGAATGTATGTTTTGCATATGAAAAAGAAATTGCACTGAGATATGTGGATCTTCACATAAACAGAGGAGATTCTATAGTTATCCAGGGACCTAACGGATGTGGAAAATCAACACTGATTAAACTATTGAATGGAATTATTTTTCCATCGGAAGGAAAATATTTTTATCAGGGACATGAAATTAATGAAAAAGCGTTAAAAAACAGCCAGTTTGCGAAAATGGTTTCATCAGCAGATGGGATATGTGTTTCAGAATGCAGATGCCCAGCTTTTCTGTGGAAGTGTGGAGGAGGAAATTGCATTGGCCGGTCCAGATGGGGCTTTCGGAAGCGGAGATGAAAAAAAGAACAGAAGACTGCCTGCACTTATTTGGATTGGAAAAACTAAGAGATAGACCACCCTATCATCTGAGTGGAGGGGAGAAAAGAAAGGTTTCACTGGCATGTATTCTTTCGTTGAATCCTGAGGTCCTGATTTTGGATGAACCTCTTGCAGGACTTGATGAAAAAACACAGGATATGCTGGTGGATTTTCTGCAGAGTTTTCATAAAGCAGGAAAAACGTTGATTACGATTACACATAACAGACAACTGGCTGAAACTATCGGTACCAGATTTGCCTGTATGAATGAAGAACATGAACTGAAGATACTATCATAATATTGATAATTATCTTTTCGTTAAAAAAAGTACTTCCTGCGGACGAAGTACTTTTTTTGAATGAGTTTTTAGATGCGCATTGCGCGGAGGTCTGTGCACCTTTATTTGTTGTTTGACACAAATCTTTGTGCGGATACATGGATCATTAAGTATCTCGCTGACTGATATTTAATGATCTCTGCATTGATTATATTTTAACAAAATTATGGGAAAGAACAAGCCTCCCAGAGGGATTTCAAACCATGGAAAAAAGTAGTATGAACTATGCAATATATGAATAGGTAAATATCCCCCAGGGGTGTTTGACAATTGTTTACGATCTGAATTTTACTTAGTTACTGTAGCCAGAAGTGCTTTAATATCTTCCATATCATCAGCAAAATAAATTCCCTGCTGACGATTTTCTGAGGACAGCCCCATCTTGATCATATGGTCAAGAAGCTGTTTCAGGCTGTCATAATATCCATTCAGATTATACAGAATACAGGGGCATTAAGGTGTTTTAAGGAAACCATGGACATAACTTCTGCGATTTCCTCCAGAGTACCTGTGCCTCCCGGAAATGCAATAAATGCATCACCTAGTTCAATCATTTTGCTTTTCTTTCAGCCATATCTTTTGTGACGATCAGTTCTGTGATCTCATCATACTGCAGTTCAGAATCTATAAAAAACTGTGGTTCCACGCCTGTTACTTTCCTCCGGCATTCAGCACACTTTCTGCTATCTGTCCCATAAGACCGGACTTCGATCCGCCATATATCAGAGAATTTCTACTTTCTCCAATCCATGTTCCTAATTCCCGGACAGCATCTCCAAGTGCCGGATCATTCCCCTCCAAAGCTCCAAGATAAACGGTAATATTCATTGTAATTTCCTTTCTTTTTTCATGTACAGGTAATTGTTTTATATAACTGCCTCAAATAACATTACCATCAGCGGCATTGTAATAATTGAGAACAGTGTAGTCATGACATTGATGGCACTGGCATAACGTGAATCATTTCCGTATACCTGGCACATCTGGGTTATTGTGGAAGCAGACGGTGTGATGATCGCCAGAAAGACAATAAGCATGATTTTATTTCCGTCTGCAGAGAACATAGCCAGATGGCTGATCTTAATCATTACAAGTGCAAGCAAAGGCACTGCAATCAGACGAAGAAATGATACAAAATATACTCTTTTGTCAGCAAAAATCTGTTTCAGATTCATTCCTGCAAACAGCATACCGGTTACGATCATACTGGCCGGTCCTATCATGCTGCCCACTGAGCCAAGAGTATTATTGATGATCTCCGGCAAATGGATTTTTGCGAAAAAAAGTACAACACCGATAAAAATAGAAATCATGTTAATATTTAACACAATCTTTTTCCAGTCGTAGGAAGATTCCTGGCTGATAATCTTTTTGCAGTGTGTCCACAGAAAGATAAGCTGCACACTCATAAAAACACATCCATATAAAACCCAGTCCAGTCCAAGAATAAAGGTCACAATGGGTACGATCAAATTTCCTGAATTAGAATAATAAACAGAAGCAATTTCCACTTCATTCAGATGCAAAAGCTTTCCGGATATGGAGATAATGATCAGGAGAAGAACCTGGGTCATGACAGATGCAGCCAGAGCAAGCAGCAATCCCTTTACAGTATCCATCGTGTAATCTACCTGAAAAGCATTGATGATTACACAGGGAATGATCAGATAGAGAATGATTTTGGATAAAACCTTGCTGTCTTCATCTTTTACAAGCCCAACTTTCACGATCAAATATCCCATGAAGATCATAAGAAACAATTGAATGATCTGTTCCATGAGCAGTATGCTGATATTCATAAACTTATCCACCTCGTATTCTTAAAAATGTCCGTCATCGGAAATATTGTATTTACCCGATTTCTGATGTCGGAACTCATTATAGAACTTTCCCGGTTGCGGTTCAATAGTAATGTGCGAACAGAAACAGTTGCTGACAATATTTTACAGGAAGCAAACCACAGATTTGAGAAAGTGTTTCAGATTATATTATCAGACAGTTTTTCAGCGGAAATCTTACAGAACAGCATTCATAGTATACATCAGGCTTATTGTTTATCAATAACGGCATCCGGAGAATTAAAGGATTACGAAGCAGATCTTAGCTGATTCTTTCTGGACATTCTGATAGTATTATGTCATACTTGAATATGTAGATATCAGGGTCAAAAGATCGTTCGTGACTGTACGATAAGACTTTTGAACCTGGAATCCGCCAAACATGAAAGCGATGTGGTGAACTTTTGGACAAAAAGATATGTAACGTAGAACTTCTGAACTCCCCGACAGCTATACATTTTAGCATAGAAATGCATGCAGGGGATGACACAGTAAGTCTGGAAATCAATGTAAATGACTTGGAATAAAGAAAGTGAAGAATAGAGTCAATATAAAGAGATTTTTTGTTTGACTGAATTTGCTGAAAATAAAATTTAAGTCAAGGAACATTGAGAAAGTCAAAAAAAGTTTTTACGAGGTAAGCAGATAGATATGACTATATATGAGTATGGAAATCCAGATGCGGATACTGTTTTGATTCAGTTGACTGGTGATCATGAATTATCTGTTCTTAAGAATGAGGTTGAAGAAATCCGAAAAAGGACTTCAACAGATTTCAGACTCATTGCTGCAAAAGTTGATGACTGGAATTATGAGTTGTCTCCATGGAAAGCACCAGCGGTGTTCGGAAATGAAGACTTTGGTGATGGTGCTGTCAGGACACTGGAGCAGATTCTGACATTATGCACAGACAAAAGCAGGACATATTATATCGGGGGATATTCTCTTGCGGGGCTGTTCTCGTTATGGGCAGCATATCAGACAGATGTATTTTCCGGCATTGCAGCTGCTTCACCGTCTGTCTGGTTTCCGGGATTTATTGAGTATATGAAGGAACATGAAATTAAAAGTGAGACAGTTTATCTAAGTCTTGGTGACAGAGAAGAAAAAACGAGAAATTCGGTGATGTCACAGGTTGGAAACTGTATCCGGATGGGATATGGGTGGCTCATAGAGCATGGAATCAATTGTAACCTGGAATGGAATCAGGGCAATCATTTTAGAGAACCGGATATAAGAATTGCGAAAGCATTTGCCTGGGTAATGGAGGGGAAATAATATGTGGATATTATTTGCATTTGGTTCTGCTCTGTTTGCAGGCTTGACAGCCATATTGGCAAAATGCGGAATCAGAAACACAGATTCTAATGTTGCGACGGCATTAAGAACCGGTGTAGTGTTAGTCTTTTCATGGCTTATGGTATTCATGGTCGGGGCACAAAGTGAAATCAGAGATATTTCGGCAAAAGTCCTGATTTTTTTGATTTTGTCAGGACTGTCAACGGGGATATCCTGGCTATGCTATTTCAAAGCACTGCAGATTGGAGATATCAATAAAGTAACACCAATTGATAAATCGAGTACAGTGATAACGATGCTGCTGGCTTTTATTTTTCTCAGGGAAGAAATAACGTGGCTGAAATTTGTTTCAATGATTCTTATCGGTATCGGTACTTATCTGATGATACAGAAAAAGGAAACAAAGGAGAAGGCAGAAGATAAGAAGTGGCTGTTTTATGCAGTCGGTTCCGCTGATTTTTGCCAGTCTTACCTCTATTTTGGGAAAGATTGGAATTCAGGATGTCAATTCAAATCTTGGAACTGCGATCAGGACTGCTGCTTATTGTTGCAGGAACATTAGCTTTGCTGATATAAAAGGGGTATCATGCCTCAATTACGAATATTTACATGATACAAAAGTTAAAAATATAACAATTTATATAAGGAGAATAGTACTAAGGTAATAGACATATAATAAAAAAACAGTAAATATATGATGATAATATAGGAAAAACGATAAAAAATATCAAAAATGAAAATGATTCAAAAAACTATTGCGTTATAAAATTAACAATGATATAATGCAAGCAAACAGAAGAAGTGAGTGCCTTCTGCAGTAACATGTAAACAGACATAATTTTTTTAAGGAGATAACAGCAATGGCAAGATTTACATTACCAAGAGACATTTATCATGGAAAAGGATGTCTCGAAGAATTAAAGAACTTAAAAGGAAAGAAAGCAGTTCTTGTTGTAGGCGGCGGCTCAATGAAACGTCAGGGATTCCTGGACAAAGCAGTTAATTATTTAAAAGAAGGCGGAATGGAAGTTCAGCTGATCGAAGGTGTTGAACCGGATCCGTCAGTAGAAACTGTTATGAAAGGTGCAAAGATAATGCAGGAATTCCAGCCGGACTGGATCGTAGCGATGGGCGGCGGATCCCCAATCGATGCAGCGAAGGCAATGTGGACATTCTATGAATATCCGGATACAAAATTTGAAAATCTTATCACACCATTTGGTTTCCCTGAATTAAGGCAGAAAGCAAAATTTGCAGCAATTCCATCTACATCAGGAACTGCTACAGAAGTTACTGCTTTTTCCGTAATCACAGACTATCATACAGGGATTAAATATCCTCTGGCAGATTTCAACATCACACCGGATGTAGCAATTGTTGATCCGGAACTGGTTGAGGGACTTCCTGTAAAACAGGTAGCATATACAGGTATGGATGCATTAACACATGCAATTGAAGCATATGTTTCTACGCTTCACTGTCCGTATACAGACCCGCTTGCACTGCAGGCAATCGAGATGGTTCTGGCATATCTGCCGGCATCTTATAATAAGAATATGGAAGCACGTGAGCAGATGCATTATGCACAGTGTCTGGCAGGAATGGCATTCTCCAATGCACTGCTTGGTATTGTACATTCCATGGCTCATAAGACAGGTGCAGCATTCTCTACAGGACATATTCCGCACGGATGCGCAAACGCAATTTATCTTCCATATGTAATCAAATACAATGCAAAAGATCCTGTAGCAGCAGAACGTTATGCTGAGATTGCAAGAAGAATGGGACTGGAAGGAACATGCCAGCAGGCACTGATCAACAGCCTCTGCGAGAAGATTGACGAGTTTAATGTAAGATTGAACATTCCAAAGACATTAAAAGACTTCGGAATCCAGGAAGAAGAATTTAAAGAAAAAGTTGCCAAAATCGCAGAGCTTGCAGTTGGTGATGCATGTACAGGCTCCAACCCGAGAGCAATCGATCCTGCAAATATGGAGAAACTTCTTACATGCACATATTATGGTACAGAGGTTGACTTTTAATTAGTCAAGCGGATAAAACCAACCGCTTCACTAATTGCTTGATTTGATTAAATAAAGAGGGCACATTGGCAGATGAGACATATCGCCGATGTGTCCCTTTTGGCATCTGAAGTAATTTCTTGACGAAATGTGCTTTGTTCAATATACTTGAAACAAGTTAGATATAACAAACCGAGAAGGAGAAGCCATATGTCAGGAGTAAAAAAGCAAGTGCTTTCTAATGCAATAGATATATTGTTAAATCAGGGAAATCTACCTGAGAAACTGGATGGCAAAAAACTGTACGGTGAAGCATTAGAAGGTGACGATGCTTTAAAGGCAGATTGCAGAGTATACCAGCTATCCAATGGGACCGGAAACGGACAGATCACGGTATATCAGGTATTTAATGGCATTGAACTGTACTATAATGACATACACCTAGCATACTGCAATCAGGATCAGGTGACTGCGAAGAACATTATCGAGATTAACCACTGCTATATTGGAAGATATGAATGCAGTTTTGGAGAAAACAGTTGCTGCTATTTGTCGGCAGGGGATTTATCCATTGGTTCTGCGATGAAGAAGAAATCATTTTCCATATTTCCATTGAATCATTATCATGGAATCTCTATTATTATTAATCTGGAGAAATTACTGCCGGAAGTGCGGCAGATCATGGAGCTTCTGAATATTGATCTGAATTACATAGAGAAGAGTATATGCAAAGAAAACCGCCTTTGTATTGTGCGTGCAAACCCGTCAATTGAACATATTTTCTCCGAATTATATCATGTGAGAGAACAGCGAAAAGCCGGATATATCAAGATAAAAGTACTGGAATTATTACTGTTTCTCAGTGATCTGGGAAACATGGAAGAAATGCAGGAGCCGGAGTATTATAACCAGAATCATGTGAAACTGACGAAAGAGATCGCTGCGTTTATCACGGAAGACTTGACGATGCATTATACGATTGAACAGCTGTCCGAACGTTTCGGAATATCAATGACTACATTGAAAAAATGGCTTACCATGGTGTATATGGCACATCTGTATATTCCTGGCTTCGGAACTACAGAATGCAGACAGCGCAGAAACTGCTGTTGGAAACAGAATTATCTGTAGCAGAGATTGCGCATCAGGTTGGATATGAGAATCCAAATAAATTTTCTACAGCATTTAAATCCGTGTACGAAATTACACCTACTCAATTTAGAAATAATATCAAACTATAGAGAAAATATTTATTATATTTTGCAGAATAGGTTCCGTACAGGGAGAAAAATGGAAGTTATAGAAGTATATTTGTGTTATTTATGAAGGATATAAGAAACAGAACAAGTGTCCAAATGGATAGATGATACCTCATCGGTAATGGACAGAAAACTCCAATTTATATAAAATTATGGCATTGGTTAGTTGAAACTAATTGATGCCATAATTTTATTTTACAGGAGGAATTGAGATGAAAAAAATTTACAAGCGTATTTCTTGCAATGGTTCTGACAGCAACTGTTCCGGCAGGTTTTCAGGCTGTATATGCAGAGGACACAAGTGCAGAAGATACACAGGAAACAAAAACAGATGCGGACAATGAGGCGGACGCAGACCAGTTACTGAAAGACCTGACAGGTTCCTATCAGGAACTCTGGCCGGTAATCCTTGCAGATGATTATACACAGACCTGGATCGATGACTGCAAAGAAATCGTAGGAGAAGACAATGCAGAAGCTGCCTATGAGAAACTGAAATCCATGGTAACAGGTGAAGTTTACGGCGAAGAAGCAGTAGAAGCATACAAAGATGGCAGTGGAGCATACTTCTGCGGATTCACACAGGATATGGCAACTGTAGAATTTGACGGCGACACAAAGACAATCAAAGGCTATGACAAAGATGAAAAAGAGCTTTTCTCCCACACATATCATTATGTAGGAATGGAAGAGACACGCGGTCTGTACGAATTTGAAAGTGATGACGCAGACTCTGGAGAATTTACATATTTCTATCTTGCACCAGACACAAACGATACAACATACCACATTGAATTCCGTTATGGAAGTGATGCAGATGCACTTGAAAAATATGATGCAGATGACTATGCATACTGGCTTGCATCCGGAATCTCCACAGAATATGATGAAAAAATGGTGGATGACTGCATCCAGCTTTTCTGCGAAGAGAACCTGTCTGAGCAGTAATCTTATAAACCTGGTCTTGATAATTGTAATATAAAATAAAGAATGGCGGGAATCAATATCCGGTATAAAAAAGCGATGCCGGATATGGTTCCCGTTGCTTACGAAAGGAGTGAAAATTTCATGCAAAAAGTAAAAAAACGATGAGCTTTCCAAAATGTTTTCTTATGCGGGAAATTACCACAAGCTGACAATCCTTGGATGTATCCTTGCAGGAATCAGCACCATCTTTTCCATGCTGCCTTTTGTCTGTATCTGGTTTGTGATCCGTGATCTGATTCATGGATTAAGCCAGGGAGATGTGACACTTGCAGCAGGAAGCAGTCATTATGCATGGATGGCACTGCTGTTCTCTGTACTGAGTATTTTCCTTTATTTCCTGGCATTGATCTTCTCACATCTTGCAGCATTCCGTACTGCAACCAATATGAGAAAAAAATGCAGTTCATCACATTGTAGAACTGCCTCTTGGCTATTTCAGCCAGAATGCCAGCGGACGTTTAAGAAAAGTCATTGATGATAATGCAGGTCTTACAGAGGGCTTTCTTGCCCATCAGTTACCTGACCTTACAGGTGCAGTGGTAATGCCTGTTGCAGTTATCATTCTGATCTTTGTATTTGACTGGAGAATGGGAATCTGCTGTCTGATCCCTATGGCAGTCAGCGTGATTTTCCTGAAACAAATGATGGGCGGAGACAACGCAGACTTCATGTCAAAATATATGACAGCACTGGAAACCATGAACAAAGAAGCCGTAGAATATATCCGTGGAATCCCGGTTGTGAAAGTATTCCAGCAGACCATTTATTCATTCAAAAATTTCCACAATGCGATTACTGAGTATGAGAAATTTGCCTCCGGATATGCGCTGAAATGCCGGATTCCGATGACGGGATTTACCGTAGCATTAAACAGTACCTTTGTCCTGCTGATTCCGGTTGCAATGATCATTCTTTCCGGACTCAGCGGACATATTTCTTATGAAGAAACAGTACTCGACTTCCTGTTCTATGCTTTATTTACACCAGTCTGTACAACAATGATGAACAGAATCACGTTTGCCAGCGAACAGCTTATGGCAGCCAAGAGTGCAGTCAGCCGTGTAGAAGCAGTCATTCAGGAAAAAAACACTTCCGGAATCTGCTCAGAAGCAGAAGCCTGCAGACACAGGAATCGTATTCAAGAACGTATCATTCAGCTATCCTGGAGCATCAGAGAAAGCCCTCGATAATGTAAGCTTTGAAGTACCGGCAGGAAAGACAGTTGCTCTGGTCGGAGCATCAGGAAGCGGAAAGAGTACAGCAGCAAGTCTGATCCCGCGTTTCTATGATGTACAGGAGGGCAGTGTCCTGATTGGCGGCGCAGATGTGCGAAACATTGACAAACGCGATCTGATGGAGCATGTAGCATTCGTATTCCAGAATACCCGTCTGTTCAAGGATACGCTTCTCGAAAACATCCGCGCAGCCAGACCATCCGCTACCCGTGAGGAAGTATTAAAAGCAGCAGAGATGGCAAGATGCACAGAGATCATTGACCGACTTCCGAATGGTCTTGATACAGTAGTAGGAAGCGGTGGAACATATCTTTCCGGCGGTGAGAATCAGCGAATTGCCCTTGCAAGAGCAATCCTGAAAGACGCACCGATCGTTGTACTGGATGAGGCAACTGCTTTTGCAGATGCGGAAAACGAACACCAGATCCAGCTTGCATTTGAAGAATTAACCAAAGGCAAATCTGTTCTGATGATCGCTCACAGACTTTCCACCATTCAGGATGCAGACCAGATTCTGGTATTTAAGGATGGAAAGATCATTGAGCGCGGCACACATAATGAACTTCTGGAGAAGAAAGGAACTTACGCTTCCATGTGGAAAAACTATCAGACTTCTGTTTCCTGGAAAGTAGGAGAGGGGGATGAGAAACATGATTAAAGCACTGAAAAAGAAATATGCACTCAGTGATCAGGGTGCCAGTAATCTGTTTAAAGGAATCCTGTATTCTGTTCTTGCAAATATCAGTCTGATGCTTCCGGTAATCTTGCTTGCAGTTGTATTAAATCAGCTTCTGAGCCCGATATTAGGTATAGCAGACAGTGAAAAGAGCGCAGCTTTTTATACAATTACAGGAATTGTGATTCTGGCAGTTGTATTTATCCTGCATTATCTTCAGTACACAGCAGCTTATGTGGGAACTTATGAGGAGAGTGCAAGACGAAGAATCCACCTTGCAGAGAAACTCAGAACCCTGCCGCTTGGATTTTTCCATCAGAGAGATTTATCTGATCTGACAAGCACCATTATGGGTGACTGCGCCAGCTTTGAGCATGCTTTTTCCCCACACAGTACCGCAGTTCTGGGGAGCAGTGATCTCCACTGGAATCGTATGTATCGGACTGCTGATCTTTAACTGGCAGATGGAACTGGCACTTCTCTGGGTAGCACCGGTATCTTTTGCAATCGTGCTTCTCTCAAGAAAGTGGCAGCAGAAACTTGGTAAGAGACATATGGAGGCAAGGATCGAACTGGCAGAGGGAATCCAGGAATGTCTGGAAACCGTACAGGATATCAAAGCCTGCAATCAGGAAGAAGCATATCTTAAGAAACTGGATGCAAAGATGGATGCGGCGGAGAAAGCTCAGACTTCTTCCGAGCTGACAACAGCCAGCCTGATCACAACAGGACAGATGTTCCTCAGACTTGGCTTGGCTACAGTCATCATCGTAGGAAACAGCCTTGTCATGAAGAACCAGACAGACATTTTTACCTATATCCTGTTCCTGATCGCAGCATCCAGACTGTATGATCCGCTTTCCGGTGCCATGTCAAATATGGCAGAACTCTTTGGCGTCAGCTTACAGGTAAAACGTCTGAAAGAGATTGAAGAGTATCCGGATGAGAATGGCGAAAAAGATATCCGTACCAATGTTTATGACATTACATTTGACCACGTAAAATTTTCTTACGAAAAGGACAAACCAGTATTGCGTGACGTATCCTTCACTGCAAAACAGGGACAGGTTACTGCACTGGTAGGACCGTCCGGCGGCGGAAAAAGTACAGTTGCCAAACTGGCAGCGAAGTTTTATCCACTGGATGGCGGAAAGATTATGCTTGGCGGCAAAGACATTGAACCTCTGGATTCCACCATGTTGATGAAAAACTTCTCTATTGTTTTTCAGGATGTTGTATTGTTTAATAACACGATTATGGAAAATATCCGTGTAGGTCGAAAGAATGCAACAGACGACGAAGTGATCGCAGCTGCAAAAGCTGCCATGTGTGCTGAATTCATCAACAGACTTCCGCAGGGATACCAGACAGTGATCGGAGAAAACGGCTCCACACTTTCCGGCGGCGAGTGCCAGAGACTTTCCATCGCCCGTGCACTGCTGAAAGATGCACCGGTCATCCTGCTGGATGAAGCGACAGCATCTCTTGACGTAGACAACGAAACCGAAATTCAGAATGCGATTTCCAGACTGGTCAAAGGCAAGACAGTTCTCGTTATTGCGCATCGAATGAGAACCATCGAAGCAGCAGACCAGATCGTAGTTCTGGCAGATGGAGTGGTCGCTGAAAAGGGCAGTCATGAGACACTTATGAAGAAAAACGGTCTTTACAGAAAACTGGTTGATCTTCAGACAGAGTCCACAAACTGGAAACTGAATACAATGGTAAAATAATAAATTAATCAAACCGAGTAAGACCTCACCTGCTCTCATTACGAAAAGCAGTAAGCTATGGAAGGGGACTTGGGTGAAAGGCATTTTATCCTGGCGCAGGGTGGAATGCCTTTGTTGATATTTACAGAACAGAAATAAAAAAATAACAGCATTTTTGTGAAATATGACACTGGAAAAACAAAAGTTAGTTCAATATAATTAAATCACAGTAAAACACTGGAAATTCAACCGGATTAAGTAAGTCCCCTGCTTCAATTGCGAAAAGCAATAAGCAGTGGGTGGGGACTTGCTTGTATCAGGAGGCGTGCAAGTGCCTTCTGATAAACTGCGGAGCAGTTATTTGGTTATGAGCAAGTAGAGAAGCGGATGCTTTTATCCGCTTGATAGAGAGAAAGGGAGGATGATTATGTCAGCTCAGTTATTACAGATTAAAGATTTATCCGTAAAAGTAGAAGATAAAGAAATTCTCCACAATGTGGATTTAAATTTAAATAAAGGGGAAACCCATGTACTGATGGGACCCAACGGTGCCGGAAAATCAACGCTTGGATATGCGTTAATGGGAAATCCGAGATATGAGATCACAGATGGACATATCATTTTTTAACGGGAAAGATATTACAGAAGAATCTCCGGCAGAAAGAGCCAGAGATGGAATCTTCCTTTCTTTCCAGAACCCGATCGAAGTTCCGGGTATTACGCTTGGGAAAATTTTATCCGTACAGCACTGGAGCAGAGAACCGGAAGCCGTATCAGACTCTGGAACTTTCGTAAGGAACTGAAAAAAGCGATGGATATCCTTCAGATGGATGAGGAATATGCAGACCGTGACCTGAATGTAGGATTCTCCGGCGGTGGAAAAAAAGAAAGCAGAAATTCTCCAGCTTCTTATGTTAAAACCATCCCTTGCCATTCTGGATGAGACAGATTCCGGTCTGGATGTGGATGCGGTCCGCACAGTATCCAGAGGTGTGGAAGAATATCAGAAAAATAAAAACGGAGCACTTCTGATCATTACCCACAGCACCAGGATTCTGGAGGCACTTCATGTGGATGCAACCCATATCCTTGCAGACGGAAAGATGGTTGCTTCCGGTGACAGTTCTCTTGTGGATGAGATCAACACCAATGGTTTTGAGAAATATATCCAGCGGTAAAGGAGGCACAGGCTTTGAAAGAGAAAACATATGTGGAAGATATAGACAGAAGTATGTATGACTTTCGCAATGAAGAAAAAGACGCTTACCGTGTGGATGAAGGTCTGACTCCTGCCATTGTAGCAAAAATTTCAGAAGAAAAGAATGATCCTGTATGGATGCAGAACTTCAGACTTCATTCTCTTCAGATTTATAATGAGATGAAAGTTCCGGACTGGGGTCCGTCTATCGAAGGTCTGGATATGAACAACATTGTAACTTATGTAAGACCGAATACTCATATGAGTGCAAAATGGTCAGATGTGCCGGAAGACATCAAAGATACGTTCGAGAAGCTTGGAATTCCCCAGGCAGAAAGAAAATCTCTGGCCGGTGTGGGCGCGCAGTATGACTCGGAACTTGTTTACCACAATGTAAAAGCAGAGGTTGCTGCACAGGGTGTTGTCTATACAGATATGGAAAGTGCGCTGACCGGTCCGTACGCAGACATGGTTCGGAAACACTTTATGAAACTTGTGCCGCCGCAGGATCATAAATTTGCAGCACTTCACGGAGCAGTATGGTCCGGAGGTTCCTTTGTTTATGTGCCGCCGGGTGTTTCTGTGGAGATTCCGCTGCAGTCTTATTTCAGACTCAATGCACCGGGAGCCGGACAGTTTGAACATACACTGATCATTGTAGATGAAGGTGCTTATCTTCATTTTATTGAAGGCTGCTCTGCACCGAAATACAATGTGGCAAATCTTCATGCCGGATGCGTGGAACTGTATGTGGGAAAAAAATGCAACCCTTCGTTATTCCACTATTGAGAACTGGTCGGAAAAATATGTACAACCTGAATACAAAGAGAGCAAAAGTAGAAGAAGGCGGAAAGATTGAGTGGATATCCGGTTCCTTTGGTTCTCATGTATCCTATCTGTATCCGATGAGTATTCTCAACGGGGAGGGGGCAAGGGCAGAGTTTACCGGTGTCACCTTTGCGGGAAAAGGACAGAACCTGGACACCGGAGCGAAGATTGTCCATAATGCACCGAACACCTCTTCCTATATGAATACAAGGTCGATTTCCAAGGATGGAGGCATCAGCACATTCAGAAGTTCTGTGGTTGTAAACAGAAAGGCAAAAGGAAGCAAATCTTCCGTATCCTGTCAGTCATTGATGCTGGATGATATTTCCAGATCAGATACGATTCCGGCCATGGATATCCGTACACAGGATGCAGATATCGGTCATGAAGCAAAGATCGGCAGGATCAGCGATGAGGCAGTTTTTTTATCTGATGTCGAGAGGTATTTCCGAGGAAGAAGCAAGAGCACTGATTGTCAGTGGATTTGCAGACAATGTATCCAGGGAACTGCCACTGGAATATGCGGTTGAGATGAACAATCTGATCCGGTTGGAGATGAAAGGCAGCATTGGATAAAGCATGGATGAAACAGCAGAAGGGAGGAAAAGGTATCATGAGTCAGAATTTTGAAATGAAAAATAAATCCGTTGCCTGCGAAGACCTGGAACTGGCTTCATATGAACGGAACCGTTCTGCAAGAAGAAATCATTACGGAAAGAGGAACCGTAAAAGCAGACAGGCCAGAAACTGTAACAGAGACAGAATGCAGAATGGAAAACCTGATCAAACCAGAAACTCAGGTCAAATCAGAAACTCAGATTGAAACAGCAGAAGACTGCGCACAGAAGAAAAGGAATCTTTCTCAGATAAAAACAGGCATGGGAAAAGAGATGGATGCATTTGCAGATGCAGGAAGTCTGGAATGGCAGGTTTTCACATCCAAATCAGGGAAAAAAGAAAGCCAGCCACTCAGACTCACGTTTTCTTATCAGGATAAGAGCAGAACCATGAACCGCATCGGGATTCATATGCTGCCGGACAGTGAGCTGACAGTGGTCATGGATTTTACATCAGAAAAGGAAACTGAAGGAACCGCAGCCATACAGACGAAAATTTATGCAGAGGAAAATGCGGTGCTTCATCTGATCCAGGTTCAGCGTCTTGGAAGTAAGATGACATTTCTGGATGATTTTGGCGCAGACTGTGAAAAGAATGCAAGAGTGGAAACTATTCAGCTTGTCCTTGGCGGAAAAGATACATATCTGGGAAACCGCACAGCACTCAGAGGTGAAAGCAGTGATCTGGAGTCAGATATTGGATATCTGCTTGGCGGGGAGAGCCGTCTGGATATGAATCTGGAAGCTGTTCATACCGGTAAAAAGACAAACAGCCGGATGGATGCTGCCGGTGTGCTCAGTGGAAAGGCAGTCAAGATATTCAGAGGAACCATTGATTTTCAGAAAGGCTGTGCAGGTTCTGTGGGAAATGAAAAAGAAGATGTGCTTCTTCTGGATGATACCATTGTGAATCAGACCATTCCGTTGATCCTCTGCAATGAGGAGGATGTGGAAGGAAATCATGGCGCAACCATCGGAAAGCTGGATGAAGAACTGCTGCTTTATCTGGAGTCAAGAGGAATCAGCGAAGAGGCTGTTTATGCGATGATGGCACAGGCAAGGATTGACAGTATCTGTCATAAAATTTCTGATGAAGAAATGAAGAAGAAAGTTCAGGAGTATCTGGAAGGAGAACGAGAAGAATGATACAGGAACTGGATGTCCAGAAAATAAGAAAAGATTTTCCCATGCTGCAGAATCAGAATCTGATTTATCTGGACAGTTCTGCCACTTCCCAGAAACCATACAGTGTGATCCGGGCAGTTACAGATTTTTATGAAAACTGTAATGCAAATCCGCTGCGTGGACTCTATGAGACTGCGCAGAATGCAACAGAGAAATATGAGGCTGCCAGAGAAAAAGTCCGCCAGTTTATTCATGCAAAAAGCACAGAAGAGATTATTTTTACAAGAAATGCAACAGAAAGCCTGAATCTGGTTGCATACAGCTATGGACTGATGGCATTTCAGCCGGGAGATGAAATTCTGGTAAGCATTATGGAACATCACAGTGATATGCTTCCATGGCAGCAGGCAGCCAAGCGAACAGGTGCGGTGGTAAAATATCTGGAGTGTGACCGGCAGGGAAGAATTACAGAAGAAGATCTGCGAAATGCCATCACAGATAAGACGAAACTTGTGGCAGTTACGCAGGTGTCCAATGTTCTGGGTGTCAGAAACGATATCCGGGCTTTTGCAAAAATCTGCCATGAGAAGGGAATTGTGATCGTGGCAGATGGAGCGCAGAGTGTTCCGCATATGCCTGTGGATGTACAGGAACTGGATGTGGATTTTCTGGCATTTTCCGGACATAAGATGCTGGGACCTATGGGAATCGGAGTTCTCTATGGAAAAAGGGAATATCTGGAAAAAATGCCTCCGTTTCTTACCGGCGGTGAAATGATTGAATCAGTAAGCAGGGATGGTGCTGTTTTCGCACAGCCTCCGCATAAATTTGAGGCAGGCACCGTGAACGCTGGTGGCGCAGCCGGGCTGGCAGCAGCCATTGATTATATAGAAAATATTGGTTTTGAACAGATTCAGAAGAGAGAGGATGCGCTTACTGCACTGGCAATGGAGAAGATCAGAGAGATTCCTTTTGTACACATTATGGGACAGGAAAATCCAGAGCAGCATCATGGGATTATTACCTTTACAGTTGACGGTGTTCATCCTCACGATATTGCAGCCATTCTGGATGCAGATCATATCGCAGTGCGGGCAGGACATCACTGTGCACAGCCGCTTCTGAGACATCTGGGCGTGATGGCCTCCACAAGAGCCAGCCTGATGTTTTATAATACAGAAGAGGAAATCGTGAAATTTACAGAAAGTCTGAAAGAGATCAGGAGGAAAATGGGATATGCCGAGTAATACTTTTTATAATGAAATTCTGACGGATCACAATCTTCATCCGGGGCACAAACATGACCTACCGGACGCGAACCTTGTACTGGAAGGCGTAAATCCAAGCTGTGGAGACGATATCTGGCTGAAACTTAAGGTGGAAGATGGCAGGATCACAGATGGTGCTTTTGTCGGTGACGGATGTGCCATTTCCCAGGCATCCGCGGATATGATGCTGGATCTGATCATCGGGAAATCGGAAGAAGAAGCTATGAAACTTGCGGAAATTTTTCTCCGCATGATCAAGGGCGAAGTGACAGATGAGGAAATGGATCAGCTCGAAGAAGCCTCTGTACTGAAAGACATTTCCCATATGCCAGCCAGAGTGAAATGTGCGGTGCTGGGGTGGCATACGATGGAGGAGATGCTGAAGACGGAAAAGGAATAAATCAGATTACAGAAAAAGGCATTTTGCTCTGTGATCATGGAAGGAAGAGGAATCCCGGCAAAGGGAGCATTCCCGGGCAGTTTTTCTTATGGAAATGATGCAGTAGAAACAGTATCTTATGACCCGGAAGAAGCAAAGAAACTTCTGGAGGAGTCAGGATGGACAGATACAGACGGTGATGGCTATGTGGATAAAGACGGACAGAAGCTGACTATTAACTGGCTTACTTATCCGACACGTCTGGAGCAGCCGAAGCTTGCGGAATATGCACAGGCAACTCTGAAAGAGATTGGAATTGATGTGTCTGTAAATAATACTTCTGATCACAGAACTTATGCAGAAAACGGAGAGTTTGATGTTTATGTAAGCTCTTTAACAACAGCGCCTACCGGTGATCCGGAATAATTTTTTCAGCAGCACAGTGACTGGTTCCAAGAATTATGGAAATTATCAGAATGATGAAGTAACGAAACTGACAGAGCAGCTTCATCAGACTTTTGATACAGATGAGAGAGGAAAACTGGCTGTAGAACTTCAGCAGAAGATTCTGGACGATGATGCGTATTTCTTTGTTTCACATCTGAACATGGGAATCGTGACGAAAGCCAATGTAACAGGAATGGCAGCACATCCTTGTGATTATTATGAAATTACTGCGGATCTGGATGTACAGTAAGAGATATATGTTATGACAAAACCCCTTATTTTAGAGGATTGTTATAGTGTAGAGTGTCAGTAAAAATCAGGAGAACACAAATGATTTCTTTAAAGGAGAAGAGTATGGCAGATCCCTTGCTGAAAGTAGATCATGTCACGATCAGCTATAATGGAGAACCGACAGTTCAGGATGTCAGTTTTGAACTGAGACAGGGAGAAATCCTTGGAATTGTAGGAGAATCCGGAAGCGGAAAAAGTACGATCATTAAAGCTGTCATGGGACTTCTGGGAGAGGAAGGTCTGGTGACAAAGGGTGATATCCGGTATCAGGGGGAAAATCTCACAGATATGAGTGAGAAGAAACTTCGCAGATATCTGGGAACAGAAATCGGAATGGTATTTCAGGACTGCAAGGCAGCACTTTGCCCGGTGCGCAAAATCGGTGTGCAGATACATGAAGCTGTATCTGCACATGAAAAAGTATCGAAAAAAGAAACCCGGATACGTGCCGGGGAGATTATGAAGAAAATCGGTATGGATGATTATGAACGTGTGCTGGACAGTTATCCTTTTGAACTTTCGGGGGGCATGAATCAGCGTGTGGGTATCTGTGCGGCTATGATCATGCATCCGAATCTTCTACTTGCAGATGAACCAACCAGCGCATTGGATGTGACAGTGCAGAAACAGGTAGTAGAGGAGCTTCTGATGATGCGAAAAGAATATCAGACAGCCATGATTCTGGTAACGCATAATATTGGTGTGGTGAGGGCGATGGCCGACCGGATACTGGTACTTCAGAACGGAACTGTCAGGGATTACGGAGAAACGAAAAATGTTCTGGATCATTCGCAGGATCCATATACGCAGAAGTTGATGAATTCGGTGCTTCATTTGAAGAGAGAATATATATAAGTTTTTTATTGAGGAACGACTTTGGATGAAAACCAGAATTCGGGAGGAGCAGACAGGTGGCAGATACGATTTTAAAAGCAGAACATCTTACGAAGAAATTTATATCCGGGAAAAAGACATTAACAGCAGTAGATGATGTCAGTTTTGAATTAAAACAGGGAGAGTGTCTGGGAATTGTAGGTGAATCCGGTTCCGGTAAAAGCACGATTGCAAAGATGCTTACACATCTGGAAAGTATTACAGATGGAAAAGTGATTCTGAAAGGAAAAGATATTACCAATATAAAAGGAAAAGAACTTCGGGAAATTTACAGGGATATTCAGATGGTATTTCAGATGCCAATGGAATCCTTTGATCCACGTTGTACGCTCGGGGACGGAATCGGAGAAAGCCTGAGAAATATGGGGATAAGCCGTACCGAAACCCGTATAAAGGTGGAAGAACTTCTGGAAAGATGCGGTCTGGAAAAAAGAATACGCAGACCGCTATCCCCATCAGGTAAGCGGCGGTCAGTGCCAGAGAGCTGCAATCGCCAGAGCACTGGCAGCCAATCCGTCCATTCTGATCTGTGATGAAGCAACCAGCGCACTGGATGTGACAGTTCAGAAGCAGATCCTGGAGTTACTGATCGAACTGAAACAGAAAGAAAATCTCTCACTTATCCTGATCTGTCATGATCTGGCACTGGTTCAGGCATTCTGCGACAGAGTCCTTGTCCTTTATCATGGAAAGACTGTGGAGAGCGGAACACCGGATGAGATCATTGATCATCCAAAGATGGGTTACACAAGAAAGCTGATCGATTCTGTATTGTAGGTAATTGTATATTTATCCTGTGTCTGAAGTATATCAGACAGGACAGCAGATAGAGCAGAAATGTCTGAGGCGATTTTATTCGTGAAAGACATTTCTGCTTTTTGATTTCTTACTTAAAATGCCGTAAAATTTTGTTTTTTAAAAAATTAAAGAAAGTGTCAAAAATGCACTAACAATTATTCAGAAATCTGTGATACAATGGAAAGTACGAAATATAGAAAATATCTGATATTATCCGTTTGACTGTTGGATATATCTCAGAATACAGATGTATTGGATAAGGGAGAGAGACAGAAGGCAGATAATATAAGCGGACTATTGGGAGAGCGTTCTTTCACTGTGAAAGCAGTTGCAGATGAGCAGGAATGGACCATGATCCGAAAACTGTACCCGGAATTCACACAGGGATATTTCGGGCTACACTGAGGCTTTTTCATCTGTACAACAGGATTCGCAGACAAGCAAGTGGTGTAGTTATTTCAAACACATTCTGACAGGTAAGAAGAGGAGAAATCAGATGAAGAAAAAAGTTTTTCAGGTTGTCAGCAGCAGGATTGCATTTTTTTCTCAGGGATTATGGAGATTGGCTGGCGCCTTTTTTAACATGGTGGTCTGCTGCAAAAGAGGGGGAAGGAAAAAGGAAGAAAGAAATGGTTTGAATTATCCCATATACGGGATAATCATCCCAGAAACGGATACGCAAAGGAATATGATGAGAGCAGGGCATGGTGCGAGGCTCAGAAGATGCAGGACTGTTATATCCAGAGCGTGGATGGATTAAAACTCCACGGATTCTATCTGCCGGCAGAGAATGCAAAGCGCTTTGTTATCTTAAGCCATGGCTACAGGGGCAGCAGATTTGGATCCCTGTCATTTATGGCAAAATATCTCCACGAGCATCAGTGTAATCTTCTGTTTATGGAACAGCGATGCTGTGGAGAAAGTGAAGGAAAATATATCACCTTTGGAGCAAAAGAAAAATGGGATGTGCAGCGTTGGGCAATTTATGTGTCCGAGAGAAATAAGGAAAATCTTCCAATCTATCTGTATGGACAGTCTATGGGAGCAGCCGCTGTGCTGATGGCATCCGGATACAGGCTTCCGTCAGAGGTGAAGGGACTGATTGCAGACTGTGGTTTTCAGTCTATGGAAAGACAGATGCGGGATATGGCTGACAACTGGTTCAATCTGCATTATATCCCCCTGCTTTTGAAGGAAATGGACTGTCTGTGTCACCTTATTGCAGGATTTCGTATGAAAGATGCAGATACCACAGAAGCTATGAAAAGGAATACAAGACCTGTTCTTTTCTTTCATGGAGAGAATGATACTTATGTGTACCCGAACAATTCATTCCAGAATTATATGCTGTGCAGAGCACCAAAGGAGCTGGTCATTGTACCGGGAGCAAGGCATCTGTGCAGTGCCTATGCAGAACCGGAACTGTATCAGCGTACAGTGATGGAGTTTTTTGAGAAATATGACGGTAGTAATTCTGAAAAATAATGTGATTGTTTTCCAACGCAAAAGGTGATTATGAATGACAACAATCCCCGACCGGGACTTATCAGATGCGTTTTGTTAAATGCATGATAAGTCTCGGTCAATTTTATGTAAAGTGTTCATTAAGTGCTGAGGGTACTGGTATTTGGAAAAATCTGTGCTATTTTTGTCACGTAATTCAAAAAAGTAATGTTGTAGCTGCCAGTACATTATTTTTAAAATAACTGTGGGCTACTAAACAAGTATGTAATGTTTTTGTACCCGGGAAAAGAGAAAAACGGTGATGGAGGTTAAATAAAGTATGACAAACTACTATCCTTTAACAGCAGCACAGAAAATGCACTATAACTGGATCATGGATTACGGTACACAGCAGGTATCCGGTGTCAGTGTTGTGGCGTCTGTACAGGCTGAACTGGATTTTGGATTATTTAAAAAATGTATTCAGATGGAGACAGAACGTTCCGGATGCACTAGAATTCGTTTTACGAAGCCTGATAAAGACGGAAATGTACAGCAATACCTTGTAAAACAGGATCCAAGAGATATCGGATTCAAGGATCTGTCAGGAATGGGAAGCCTTGCAAAAGCAGATGAGCTGATGCAGCAGTGGGCATATGAAACATTTGATGGTGATGACATTCCCATGTGCGAGTTTACTATGCTGAAGCTGCCGGAAGGATATAATGGTTTCTTTGTACATATGGATCACAGACTGATCGATTCCTGTGGTCTGGTAGTAATGATCGGTGATCTGTTTCAGTTATATACCTATTATAAATATGGAACAGCCTATCCGCAGGAACTGGCAGACTTTGAGACAGTACTGAAAAAAGACCTTGCAAAAGCAGGCAACGGGAAACGTTTTGCAAAAGATAAGAAATTCTGGGATGATCAGCTGGATGCACTGGGCGAACCTCTGTATTCTGATATTCAGGGACCGTCCGTACTGGAGGAAGCAAGAAAACGTCATGGAAATCCCAGACTTCGTTCTTCTGATATTGAGATGAAGGATCTGTTTGTGGCAGTTAAGGATTATTATCTGGAGCCGGGACCAACTAAAAATTCTGATCGATTTCTGTATGAACCATCAGCTGTCTATGACAAACCTTCTTTTGCTTGGTATCCGTACTTATCTGTCAAAGGTAAATAACGGACAGGAAGATATCACTATCCAGAACTTTATATCCAGACGTTCTACTCATGATGAATGGACTTCAGGAGGAAGCAGAACTATCATGTTCCCATGCAGAACAGTGATCGCACCGGAGACAGATTTCCTTTCTGCTGCTTATGAGATCCAGAATATGCAGAATCGTATCTACATGCACAGTAATTACGATCCGGCACTTATCATGGATGAGATGAGAAAGAGATACAATACACCGGAGCATACAGGATATGAGAGCTGCTATCTGACTTACCAGCCAATGACTGTGAAGGTAGAGAATGAAATGCTTGGAACTATCCGTCAGCATGCAAAATGGTTTGCAAACGGTGCAGCCACCAAGAAGATGTATCTGACCGTATCCCATACAGAAGATGGAGGTATGAACTTCTCCTATCATTACCAGACTGCTCATCTGGAGGAACATGATATGGAACTGCTCTATTATTATATGATGCGTATTCTTTTCAAAGGAATCGCAGAGCCGGATATGAGCATCGGCGAAATTATGGAACTGGTTTAACTAAATCAATATCAGGAGGAAATGCAATGAATCAGGAAATGGAATTTAAAAATATCGTAGCACAGTACAGCAAGGTAGCACCGGAAGAAATGAATAATGAGATGAAATTTCGCGAGGATCTGGGTTTCAGTTCTCTGGATTTTATGTCCTTTTTAGGTGAGCTTGAGGATACCTTTGATCTCGAACTTGATGAGAGCGAAGTGTTGAAGATCACAACTCTTGGTGAAGCCTTAAATCTGCTGGAAGAACTTCAGTAATTTTTTTGCGAAGTAAATCCTTATAAAGATGTCAGGGTCAAGATATTTTGTACCTGACAGGATATCCATAACTTGAACAGTTCAGAAAATAATGGGGGAACAGAGAATGCTGATCAGAAATATATTAGAAGAAAGTGCACGTAAATTTGACGAAGTAAAAGCAGTAAAATGGCTCAACAAAAAGGAAATCATGGAAAGAAGCTATGGCGAACTGATGGAAAATGTAGTTTCCACCAGAAAAGGTCTTCTTGCAGAAGGCTTTGAGGGCAAACACATTGCACTGATCGGAACCAGTTCTGTAGAGTGGATGGAAAGTTATCTGGGAATCATCACCGGATGTACCACTGCAGTACCGCTGGATGCAGCACTTCCCTGTGAGGATCTGATCGATTTGCTTAGCCGTTCCGATTCCGTAGCTCTTTTCTTAAGTCCGAAGCTTAAACCATATCTGGATGCATTTCTTGCAAACTGCCCGAAACTTCAGAAGGTGTGGATGCTTCAGGAAGAGGTAGAAGATGCACCGGCAAAGGTATATGGTATTGGTGAACTTCGAAATGCAGGAAAGAGCGCATCAGCAGATTCTGTCTGCCCGGATGCAGAGGATATTGCAACCATCATTTTCACTTCCGGAACAACAGGAAAGAGCAAGGGTGTTATGCTGACACAGAAAAATCTGGCTTCCAATGTTGAGGCAGTAAAGATTACAGCAGAACCGGGAACTGCCATGCTCAGTGTGCTTCCAATCCATCATGCATTCTGTCTGGTTATGGACTGGCTGAAGGGATTTTCACTGGGTGCAACTCTTTGTATCAATGATTCCCTGCTCCATATGGTAAGGAATATGAGTATTTTCAAACCGGATATTATGCTTATGGTTCCAATGATGATTGAGACGATTTATAAGAGACTGACTGCCGCTGATCCGTCAATCTCGAAGGCTGTTCTGGCAGAAAAGGTATTCGGCGGAAAACTGCGCATTATCTTTACAGGTGGTGCACATCTGGATCCGTACTATATTGACCGTTTTGCAGAATATGGCGTTGAAGTACTGGAAGGCTATGGAATGTCAGAATGCTCTCCTGTTATCAGCAATAATACACCGGAAAACCATAAAAAAGGTTCTATCGGAAAACCACTTGAAAATGCAGAGATCAGATTTGAAAACGGTGAGATCCTGGTAAAGGGAAGCAGTGTTATGAAGGGATATTATCAGATGCCTGATGAGACAGCAGAGACTTTAAAGGATGGCTGGCTGCATACCGGTGACAAGGGATATATGGATGAAGACGGTTATCTGTTTATCAATGGACGTGTGAAGAATTTTGATCATCCTGTCCAATGGTGAAAATGTATCTCCGGAGGAGATTGAGAATAAGCTGGCTCTGAATCCGTTGGTAGGAGAAGTAATCGTCACAGGTGAGGACAATGGACTGACAGCCCGCATCTATCCGGAGCAGGCTGTTGTGGAAGCGAAAGCATTGGATGCAGAGGCAATTCAGACACAGCTTCAGACATTTCTGGATGAATATAACAGAAATCAGCCAACCTATCGCCGTATTACAGGACTGGTTGTCCGCAAAAATCCGTTTATCCGTAACACTACAAAGAAGATTAAGAGACAGGATGTTCTGATTGACGAGCCACTGAAATAAAACAGAGGCTTAAGATAAAAGTGGCAGCATACCGGATAAAAAAATTTCGGACAGAATATCAGCGAGCACTTCCGGTGCCAGATTAAAATTATCCCGGCTCCATTTGTGAAGAACGCCGATGGTACTGCCGATGGCGCAGGTAATCACATAGGAAACTTCTTCCTTTGTATGCCTGTCAGGCCTGGAATTAGATGTAGTCTCTGTGACATAATGATGGAGCATGGTCAGCACTTTTTTCAAACAGATCAATTTCCATGAGGCGTGCTCAAAAAGACCGGACAGCAAAAGGATTTTCCATAGTGTACCGGCACAGAGTCAGAAAATAGGAACTGCAGATATCCCGGTCATTTTTGGGCTGGAAATTTTCCATCATGGAAAAAACATCATGAATAGTTTTATCCTCAACTGCAGAGATCAGTGAAGGGATGTCCTGATAGTGATTATAAAAGGTACTTCTGGCAATACCTGCTGTTTTAGTGATATCGGATACAGTAATCCTGTCAGGCTTCTTTTCTTTTAACAATTTGAAAAAAGCACCTAAAATGGCCTCGTCAGCCACAGAATATCTTTCATCGGGAATTATATTTTGCATAGTTGTTTCCCCCGGGAGTCTGTAAGTAATACATAAAGTATATCACAAATCTGACGATACATCAGGTGCTTTTTCTTTTTTGATAAATTTTCAATAATATATAAAGAATAGGTAAAGGCTTGATTTATGAAAGAGTAAATGATAGAATAATATTGGATAAAATATTATCTGATTTTAATGAAATAGCGAAATTCTGGATAAAATAATATCCATAAAATAATAAAAAGCAAGGAGGGAAAATGGAGCAGTTTGTATGGGAAACAGCAGAGGAACTGGATCAGAAGCTTGCACAAAGGGTGCGTAATATCAGAAAACGACGCTCTATTTCTCAGGGAAAAAATTGTCTTCCATGAGCGGAGTAAGCTATGGTTCAATTAAGAGATTCGAAACTACAGGACAGATATCATTGATATCACTGACAAAGATTGCCATGGCTTTGGATATTGCAGATGAGCTTAGAAATATTTTTACGCATGTTCCATATAAAGATATTCAGGAGGTCATAAATGAGGGAAGGTAATGCATTACAGGTATTTTATGATGAAAAATCTTGTAGGAACACTGGCTATGACAGCTGACCATAAAGCTGCGTTTCAATATAGTGAAGAATGGATTGAAAATGGTTTTCCGATCAGTCCGTTTTCACTTCCCCTTAAAAAGCAGGTTTTTGTACCGACAAAAGATTATTTTGACGGATTATTTGGAGTATTTGCAGATAGTTTGCCGGATAATTGGGGGCAGATTGTTGTTGGATCGTCTGCTACGTGCACATAAGCAGAATCCAGACAAATTAACGGTGCTGGATCGGCTGGCAATTGTTGGAAAGTCAGGTATGGGAGCACTTACCTATTATCCGGAGAAAAAAATAGATGAACAATATGGAGATGTGGATCTGGATGAACTTGCGGAGCAGTGCCGGAAAATACTAAATACGGAATACTCCGATAGATTGGATGAATTATATCGTCTCGGTGGTACAAGTGGTGGAGCCAGCCCAAAAATTATGACTACAGTGAATGGAGAGGAATGGATTATTAAATTTCCTGCACATGTGGATGGAGAAAATGCAGGGAAGATGGAATATGATTATTCATGCTGCGCAAAAAAATGTGGTATTATAATGAGTGAAACCAGACTGTTTCCATCTGAGAACTGTGAGGGGTATTTTGGGATTAAGCGGTTTGACAGGATATCAGATAAAAATGGAACAAAGAGAATTCATATGCTGACAGCTGCTGCGTTGCTGGAGTTGAATTTTGAGCAGCCAAGCCTGGATTATCACAGTCTGATGAAACTAACAAAAAGTATTAACCAGAGATAATGAGAAAGATATGAGAGAGATGTTTCGCAGGATGTGTTTTAATGTTTTTGCACATAACAGAGATGATCATTCAAAGAATTTCACCTATTTATATGATGATGAAAAAGACAGATGGAGCCTGAGTCCGGCATATGATCTTACTTACAGTAACACATACTATGGAGAGCATACTACAACAGTTGACGGAAATGGACGTAATCCAGGCAGAAAAGAACATCCTGACTGTGGGGAATTGACGGCAAGGGAATGTAAAAAAGAGGATATGTATAGAAAGTATGGATATGGTAGAAAAGTGTGTGAAAATATGCTGGGAAGATATCTTTAAAGAAATCGACATGTGGAATAATTTGTTACTTGGAGGACAAAATGACTATTAGAAAGCAGAAGAAAAGACATTCTAAGAATAATTGAACTGTTGGGACAGGTATTGCAGATCCATGCAGATATAAGACCTGATATTTTTATTCCCGGTACCACAAAATATACTGTAAGCCAATTGACAGAGCTATTAGGAAAAGAAGAAAAACCCATATATGTAGCAGTGAACGAGGAAGATGTTTGTGTAGGATATGCATTTTGCCAATTACAGGAACAGCCTTTTTCAACTAATATGGTACCGTTTAAGTCTCTTTTTATAGATGATCTATGTGTTGATCAGCACGCACGAGGACAGCATATCGGCGAGAGCTTGTTTGAATATGTAAAAAATGAAGCAAAGCGAATGGGCTGTTATGAAGTGACACTGAACGTATGGGCAGGAAATACTTCAGCCGAAAAGTTCTATGAAAAAATGGGTATGAAAACAAAAGAAAGGCAGATGGAATATATCCTGGAACATTGATGCGTTGTATAGCATATTTGAGAAGTCTATCTGCGAATTTACAGAGATATCCGATGGATGAATCCAATCAGTCAAACAGTAAATATTAAAAGAAAATGCAAATCAGGCACAAGTTATATTTCGGAAACTTGTGCCTGATTTTTACAGTGTTATTTGGAAATTACAGGTGCTTTTGTCCGATATTTTTAGCATTGATATAATTTATGATCATGTCTGCTGCATCGGAAATATCAAGTTTGCCTGTATCAATAGACAGCTGATACTGGCTGGCGTCTTCCCATTCTTTGCCTGTGCAGAATTTGTGGAAAGATGCTCTTTTCTCATCCACTTCCTTTATCAGCTTTGCAGCTTTTTTCTCATTAATACCGTCCCGTTCCATTACACGTTTGATACGGCAGTCTTTATCTGCGTGAAGAAAAACAGTAGTTGCCTCAGGATCATTTGCATAAATCGCTCCTGAACAGCGTCCGATGATTACGGCAGGTTTTTGCTGCGTAAGTTCACGTATAAGTTCAAAAGATTTTTCCATCGGATTGCTTTCTCCGTAGCTTACAGCAATGCTGTAGAGCAGGCTGTTTACTGCCTTTTCCTGGAAAAATTCTTTGTTTTCGTCAAGCTTTCCAAGTTTTTTGGCCTCTTCTTCCAGTTTCTTTCTGTCATAGAGTTCCAGTCCAAGTCTGGAAGCCAGTTCTTTTCCTATTTCATGTCCGCCGCTTCCGCACTGTCTTGCTATTGTAATAATCATATCCCATGCCTCCTGTGCAATGATGTTGCATTTATTTACTGTCAAAGTACTTTTTCGGAATTATTATACTCTAAAAAAATCGAAATGTATATGCCAAAATCTACTATAAATTGCCTTCGCAAATCCTGATATTCTGGTACTTATGGCAAATTGGTCTGACAAATATTTGCTTAATAGAAACATTAGACAAATACTTTATATTGAGATATGATGAGAATTGTGGGAGCTGCTTTGCAGCGGAGTATTTGAAGCAGCTACGATCCATTATGCTGTTGCAAAAATATTCGGACCACTTTTGTTTGGAAGAGGATGGTGCGGATATGCCTGCTGGACAGCCATGGTGTTGGAAATTTTTACCATATGAAAAAGCCTCAGGCTGCAAGGAAAAAAGATAGGTTTTATCCGGTATATTACATTTGCATTTTCGTTCTCTTTCGTGGTGCTACTTTTTCTGAATCACGTAGAGAATATGGAAAAAATCATGTTTATAGCTTTTATCGTGGGAAATATTCTGTATTATATTGTGGGGATTATTCTGGCATTCCTATTCAAAGATAACAGAGCGTTCTGTAAGTATATTTGTCCTGTCACGATTTTCTGAAACCTATGAGTTATTTCTCTGTAGTCAGGGTTAAGTGTGACAAAGAGAAGTGTATTTCATGTGGAAAATGTAAAAAAGTTTGTCCGATGAATGTTGATATAACCGATAACTCCAGAAAACGGAAAAACGGAACAGAATGTATTTTGTGTATGGAATGTGTCAGAACCTGTCCGAGGAAAGCACTTTGAGCCGAATTTCCTGCAGGATGTACTTTGGTGTCAGCTGTTACTGAGAACGAAACGAACAGTAGCGTAAGACCTATGTTAAATATAGTTAAACCTCAGTAAAGTCTATTGAACCTTTTTTCTCAATGTTTCTATACTCTCCAATGTAATGAACACCCGATCTGTAATCGTGTGATGAAATATTCATTTCATTTGCAGGAATTCTGATTACATCACCATGTACTCTATTGGGAGTGAACTGATGCAGGGGATTTACGCAAGTATGGGAGTGATCATAAAAGGATGAAAGTAAACAAAGCAGATGAATTCTATAAGATATTAGAGAGAAAATCCATATATCCGGTGTTTCAGCCAATCGTCAATTTACAGACAGGCAGGGGTTTCTGCTTCTGATATTGTATTCGAAATAACAGAGAGATCAGACATAGAAAACTATCAGATATTGCAGCAGATCATGAAACATTATGCAGATCAGGGATATGAGATAGCATTGGATGATGTGGGAGCTGGACATTTAGGCCTAAATCGTGTAGTGAATACCACACCTGACTATCTGAAAGCGGATATAGAACTGGTAAGGGATATTCACAAGTATAAGAAAAAATGAGATCATGATGAAACTCCTGTTGGATTACTGTAATGCAACAGGAGCAATTCTGATCGCAGAAGGGATAGAAACAGTACAGGAGCTGGAATGTCTGCACAGCCTGGGAGTGCATTACGGCCAGGGATTTTTCCTCGGAAAACCAGAACGTGCATTTGGAAATATCAGTGCTGAATCGGAAGAAATATTAGAGCGATTAAATCGGAGAAAGAATATTTTATTTTTGGATATATCAGGCAAATAAGCCATTCATTTTTCTACATTTTTCAACAATAAATCCGAAATTACACCAGTTGATTAATCCCTGAGAGTTGTGTATAATTATAAAAATAAAGTTTTCTAGTACATCGTTTCGTAAATAACTATACCAATCGCGTAGGATGCGGATTCGAGTGTGCTGGTATAAAAACGCAGGCGTAGCGGGCTACGCTGAGGCTTTTAGACCTGTGCAATCGGATTCGCAGACAAGTGAGTGGTATAGTTATTTCGAAAACGATGTACTAGAATTGAGGAGTGGGTTATGGATCGCTTAGCACTTAATTTTTGATAAACCAGCAGAAGCCTGGAATGAAGCGCTGCCCCTTGGAAATGGAACCATGGGAGCAATGTCCTATGGAAGATTTCAAAATGAAAGAATAGAATTGAATCTGGATTCGCTTTGGTCTGGAAATGGAAGAAACAAGGAAAATCCCAACAAAAATGTCGACTGGGATCTTTTTAGAAAACACATTTTTGCAGGGGATTACCAGGGAGCAGAGAATTATTGCAAAGAAAATGTGTTAGGAGACTGGACAGAAAGCTATCTGCCTGCAGGAACGCTTTCCATTAATGTGAAAAAACCCATTCAAAATGGAAACAGCTTTTATAGAAGAGAACTGTGCCTGACGAATGCAACTGAAAAAATAGAATTCTGCCAGGATGATTTGATTTATCAAAGAGAATTTTTTGTGAGTATGTCAGAACCAGTGATGGCAATTCATTATCATACTTCTCCAAATTGCAATCTTGAAATGTCAATAACACTGGAAAGTGAAATAAAGCACAAATCTGCTTTTTTTGCAGAAAATGGAATTATATTAGAAGGGCAGGCACCCATTTATGTTGCACCACCTTATTATTCCTGCGAAGTTCCTGTCGTTTATGAAGAGGGGCAGGGAATCCGTTTTGCAATTGGATTATATGTACAAACGAACGGTGGAAATGTATATCAGCAAGCGGATAAGCTTTTTATAAATACTCCAAATGATGTGTATATTTACGTGTCCGGAGTAACTGATTTTAAACAAAAGACTCTTTTTTTCAAAAAGAAACTGTATGATGGAAAACATCCAGCACATTCAATATGAAAAGCAAAAAAAGGCGCATATGGATGTATACGCAAATTATTTTGATAGGATGCATCTTGACATTAATTATACACCCGATAATGAACTTGCATTAAAAATGTTTCATTATGCCCGCTATCTGATGATCTGTTCATCTGTACCCGGTTCACAATGTACAAATCTTCAGGGAATCTGGAATCACCATATGCGTGCTCCCTGGAGCAGTAATTATACTGTAAATATTAATACGGAAATGAATTACTGGATAGCAGAAAAAGCAAATTTAAGTGACTGTCATATGCCTTTGCTTGAACTTATAGAACGTACCTCAAAAAAAAGGTGAAAAAACAGCTCAGGATGTTTATCATCTGGCTGGCTGGGTAAGCCACCATAATCTGGATATTTGGGGACACTCAAGCCCGGTTTGGACAATTTGGACAGGACGAAAAATCCCTGTACATATTCCATGTGGCCGATGAGTTCTGGATGGTTATGCTGTCATTTATGGGAACATTACTGCTATACATTGAATGAAGCTTTTTTAAAAAAGAAGGCATTTCCGATTATACAAGGGGCCGTAGAATTTTACCTGGGCTATCTGGTACCTTATAAGGGATATTATGTAACTGCTCCCTCTACTTCACCTGAAAATACATTCCTTGCACCAGATATGACGACGCATAGTGTTACGTTTGCGTCAACAATGGATATCAGCATATTGAGAGAACTGTTTGGATTATATTTAAAAGCATGTGAAATTCTGGGAGTAGAAGATTTTACAAATGCAGTCAAAAATGTGCTTCAGAAACTTCCTCCCTATAAAATTGGGAAAGAAGGGCAGCTTCAGGAATGGTTTTATGATTACCCGGAAGCAGATATCAATCACAGACATATTTCTCACCTGTTTGGATTATATCCTGGGAACCAGATTCATAAAGAGAATGAACCTCTTATAGAAGCCTGCAGAACTTCTTTGGAAAGGCGTGGGGATAAGGGAACCGGCTGGTGTATGGCGTGGAAAGCCTGCCTGTGGGCAAAACTTGGAGATGGAAATCATGCCCTGACTTTATTAAAAAATCAGCTTCGCTTAACAAGAGAAGAAGCATGCAGTCTGGTAGGTGGCGGGATATATCCGAATATGCTTTGTGCCCATCCTCCGTTTCAGATTGATGGTAATTTTGGATTTGCTGCTGCTGTGCTGGAAATGCTGGTTCAGTATGAAGAGCAGAAAATTGTTTTTCTTCCGGCATTACCAGATGAATGGAAAGATGGGATGGCAGAAGGCGTGAAAGCACCTGGTAATATCACACTTAATTTCAAGTGGAAAGCAAAAACGGGTTACGGAAATAAATCTGAAATCTCCAATTGATGCGAAACTGGTAATCTTATATAATGGTATGGAAGAAGAAATCGTCCTGAATGCTGGAAGCAGTTATCAGAAGACGCTGATATAAAGAATATATTATGATATATGAAAGGCAGGATATCTTGTGATTATAAGACATCCTGCTGTTTTATATCAGATTACCTGCTTATAGATGAAATCGTTTCCCATATTCAGAAGGCGAAATTCCCATACACTTTTTGAATAATCGACTAAAATAAAGTTGATCGTCAATTCCTACCATAACGGAGATCTCCTTCAGGGAAAAGGTATTCTCCTTTATCAGTGTAGCAGCTTTTCTTATCCGCAGATTGTTTAAGTAGCTGGTAATACTTGTTCCTACTTCGGACTTGAAAACACGGCATAAATAGCTAGTGCTGAGATTGACATTTGCCGAAATGGAGGATAATGTGAGACGGTGCATGTAATTATTTTCTATGTATGTAAGGGTTTTGGCAACATCATTTTTATAATGCCCCTCACTATGAAGAAAGTCCTGATATGTGGTCCTGGCCTCTTCATAATTTTTCAGATTTTCTTTATATGGCATATCTGGTGCAAAGGATTGGTACATGGTAAAACGGTTATACAGCTTTTTTATCAGCTGTTCCACTTTTACTTGACTGCACATTAATTCTTTTTTGGGGAAAATACTACGAGCGCATTATGGGCACTAAGAACAAGAATGTATGGCTGTAGCACTCCCTGAACAGCATCCAGTATCATATCTCGCAGCAGATTAGCTGATATAGAAAATTGCATCATTTGATAAAAATTTTTTCCAAACGTTACATAGCATACAGCACAGGAATGTTTCATAAATCCAAATTTTTTGCTGCTCCATATCTTTCAATGAACGAATCGAGAGACTCTTCTCCCTGAAAAAACGGAGAGAAGATGATCGGTTATGGGTTCAGTGATGTCTGTTTTCAGAATGGAATCTTTTCGGTCAGCTGTATTTTGCACTTTTTTTTGTGGTTTTGTTCAGACAGGCAAGGAGTGTATCTGGTTGAATTTTGATTTTTAACAGATAGTCCGCAGCACCTAAAAGCAATGCACTTCTTACTGAATCGAAGTCTTCGTAGTTGCTTAGTACCAGTATTTCTCCGGGATATTCTTTTTCCTTCAGAAAACGAATTAGTTCCAGTCCGTCCATTTCAGGCATTTTCAGGTCAGTGATAATGATATCCGGATGATGTTTTTCAATCAGTGGAACAGCCTCAAGACCATTTGATGCTGTTCCACAAATGGAAAAAACCATGCTCTTCCCAGGGAAGAATGGAGCGAAGCGCAATTTTTACGATTGGTTCATCGTCAATAATTAATATACTGTACATAAAAGTCCTTTCTGTGGGCAAAAGTGGTTGTGATTTTTAGTTGTTATAATCTTTTGACAGTTCTTGTACATATAGTAAGGGAAGAGTCAGCGTACATGTGGTTCCTTCTCCAGGGTGACTATTGACCTTAAGTCCATATTCCTTTCCAAAATTCAGCTGTATTCGGTCATTTACATTGGTAATTCCAATCTTTTTCCGGTTTGTATGAGGTTCCAGCGCTGCAGGTGTCACTTCAAATCCTTTTCCATTGTCACAGAGTTCTATGATAAGATGATTGTTTTCTTCCCAACAGGTGATTAGAATTTCCATAACGGAGCCGTCATCAGAAGAACCATGCATAACAGAATTTTCTGCAAGGGGCTGCAGGATTAGTTTAGGAACAAGGCAGGAGAGCAGTTCTTCCTCTTCTACGTCAAAAGAGTACTCAAAGCTTCCGGCATACCGGATTCTTAAAATCGCGAAGTAGTTTTCCAGGTTCTCAAGCTCTTCCTGAATGGTTATATACTCGTTTTTATTAGTCAGTGTATTTTGCAAAAGACTGCTGAGGGCCTGGATTCCATCACTTACAATCTGGTCTTTATGCATGGCGGCTACAAAGCGCAGACTGTTTAAAGTGTTGAAAAGAAAATGAGGATTTAACTGATATTGAAGCATCTGTAGCTCCAATTCTCCTTTTTTTCTTTTCCTGGCTTTTCTGTTGTTTCATCAGGCTCTCAATGGTATCTGCCATATGATTCATGCTTCCGGAAAGATCGGAAAGTTCGTCTTTGTGGTCATCCTGGATCCGTACGGAAAGATTTCCCTTTGATAATTCCCTGCAAAAATCCAGCATGCTTCTGATGGGGGAGGTAATTCCAGGATACACCATAGCTACAATTCCAATGCAGAGTAGAACAAGGAAGAATGCCACAGCCAGGATTTTCCAAAACATAGTGTTAACTTCAGAATTAATATAATGATATGGCATGGTATATACAAACAGCTGGTTCAGGTTTTTATTGAAAATATAAGTAACCAGCTGTTCTTCGCCATCTTTGTAAATGCTGAAAAAATCTGTTCTGTTTGGAAGTCTTGCTTGAATATTTTTCAGCAGCTTTTTTCGGTTTTTTGCCCCAGTTGAATACTACGATCCCAGGAAGAAAGGATTGTTCCATCCATATTCAGATACATAATATTGGAAGAGTCAGCCAGACCTACTGGTTCCAGTACTGTTTTGGAAAAAATTTTTTCATCAATGGAAATCAGGGTATAACCAATTACACGACTCTGACTGTATTGTTCATAAATTCTTCTTCCAAGAATCAGGATGTCCCGGTTACGGTAAGTATGTGCGTATGCCCATACATCCTGATTTTCTTCTTCAAGACGACTCAGGATCCTGCTTACTC
>ENA-OQCV01000016-OQCV01000016.1-human-gut-metagenome-genome-assembly--contig:-NODE-16-length-45234-cov-5.684218_pt1 | contig 45234 bp, 49 predicted proteins | sample MGYA00242766_ERZ504592 | MGnify/ENA primary metagenome ERZ504592 (study PRJEB26092, sample SAMD00036315) | human gut metagenome | host: Homo sapiens | study: EMG produced TPA metagenomics assembly of...
TATCTGTCATGCACTTAAGGCACTGGATAACAGTATTTATATTGTTGAAGGTGAAACAGAGCCAAACGGAAAGGCTGTCACTGATGATTATTGTGCCTCCAACCCGGCTATTGAAGTTTCTGTTCTCAAAGAAACAAAACATCTTCCACATGTTGAAGCACCTGAAGCGTTTCTTGAACAGGTTAAAATCTTCTTTTAAGCCTTATATTTAAGCCAGAATGAGTCGACGAGTTGATTTTGAGACAATTTTGAAGGATAAATTTTTTTATTTCAAGTCGGAAGAGGGCGACATTGCGGTGACTACAGCAACCGAATTCGGACAAAATATACCGCAAAATGGGGCGTGCAGATTGTGGGAATGATTTTTCAAACACGCTCTAATACAACAAAAAGTGAGGCAGGCATATGGAAGAAATTCTATATGCCTGCCTCACTTTTTTATAGATTCGTTTATTCTTTTACTCTTCTGTACTGTCCGTTTCCTGAGAATCTGCATTCTCCTCTTCGGATGTATCAGAATCGTTTGTTATGCCGGCTGTTTCAGATGTACTGTCATTGAACTCTTCTATGCTCTCACCTGGCATATCTGTTGAATCTGATTTAGTATCATCTGTTGTTGCTTCGTCTGAATCTGTCTTATCTGAACTATCTTCTTCTGTTCCAACAACTGATTCAAATGCTGTGAACAGTTCTTTTACATTCATCTTATTTACGAGATATACTTTATTATCCACCACTGCTGCATAATAGTTTGTATCGTAGCTATAGTATGCAACTTTCTGTGTATCACCGTCTTCTTCTGTAAATATAGCTGTCAGTTCTGCATCACCGTCAGGTTCATATTTATCTGTCAGGCGTTTCTGAGCCGTCATGTTGATCAGTTTATTGTAGAATGTTGTAAATGTTGTTTCATCCAGATCAGAACCATTCAGTTTATAGGTAACTGTTTCTGTATCGTTTCCATCATCATCTGTGGATGTTTCACGTGAAACATTTACTTTATAATCACTGCCCTGATAATTTACTTTGAGGCTTCCGAGGCTGTTTAAAGATACATAACTTACTGTCATATCCCAGAAGTCTTCTTCTGATTTATCAGTGAGCGCGGACAGAGTATCCGTTGACATCGTATAGACTTCATTGCTGTCATTTACCATGACATATCTGCTGCTGTCATCTGTTTCATTTCCAACAAGAATTGTAAGCTGCTTATCTGCCATCTTAGTTTCTTCTTCCGAAGAATCCTCATTGTCTGATGCACTGTCTGAGTTTTCTGATGTTTCATCTTCTGCTTCTTCACCGTCAGTATCTTCAGCCTCAGATGTTTCATCCGTAGTTTCACTTACACTTTCGTCTGATTCTGTATCCTGTTCAGCATCGTCACTGTTTTCTTCCACAGATGAAGCATCTTCATCTGCCGTCTCACCGGAAGCTGTCGTATCATCTTGTGTGTCTTCATCAGTGTCATCATCAGCAACTTCTTCCTGATAATCTACTGTGATTGTTGCATATGGTTTATCCAGACCATATTTGCTCTTGTCGTCGCATTTATAATCTGCAAGTGAACTATATGCCATGCTTCCGAATGAGGATACCAGAGAACTTACGGTAGCTGAGTCTGCTTTTTCTTCATCCTCGCTGCCTTTTACTGACCAGGTACTTGTATCTTCGTCTTTTGATAATTCATAGGAATTATCGCCGTCTACAGAAATTTTTGTAATGGTATCTGTATTGGAAATTGCAGGGAAATCTTCCATCTGCGCATAATCATTCAATGATTTGGCAAACGGCTCTACGCAGGAAGAATCTATCAGGTATACTGTCTTCTCATCATCATCTTTTCTTACATAATACTGACTGGTGGAGGAATTTTCATCTCCCACATACAGTGTAGTTGTTATGTCATCGCCATCTTCCTCATCAGATTTTGTTACAATCTTAATCGTGTTTGACGGAGAGTCCAGACCATATTCTGAAAGATCATCTACGTCCTCCAGAACTCTGTCTGAATCGACAGATGCAATAGCAGATACTGCACTGTCCAGAGTAGTCTGATTTACCGGAAAATCTGTTTCGTCTTTCTTTACCCAGCTGTCATCATCCTTTTTCAAATGTTGTCTCTGTATCATCAACCATAAAATCCAGAGATTTAATGTTATCTGTTGATGCAGTAAATACAGTTGTGCTTTCTTCAGAATCTTCTTCGGATTCTTTCTGCTCCTGATGGGCTACGTAGGTTTTTACACCTGCGTAAGCCCCGCAGCAGACACCAAGAACTACAACTGCAAGAACCATTTTTACAGTTTTATTCTTCATTTAAGCTTTTCTCCTCTTCATCCAGACTGCAAACCCTACAACAAGGAAGAATCCAGGAATCAGACCGATGGTGCAGATCTTCCAGAATGCAGCATCATAGTCTGTAAGTGTCAGATAAGATACAGACAGGCTCTTGGATGGGATAGATACGGTTGCACTGTCTTCTGTGTCTGTCATCCACTTCAGGGATTCGATAATCAGCTTCTCATTTCCGCCGGATACCATCTGATTTACCTGTGATTCCATCAGATTGGAAGTTGAATAGTATACGATCTGCGTTTCTTTGTCATCATCCAGAGTCTCTGTGATGCTTACTCCCAGATCAAATGGGCCAGCTTCGTCTCCGTCTTCTTTCTCCAGAGTATCACTGTTCAGATCTGTCTTGGAATATGCCTGGTCTGATGTGGTGAGGATACTGTTGATCGTTACGGTATCTCTTACATCATCCATTTTTTTGATTCCCTGTGCATATGGTACAAGTACATAATATCCTCCGGAAACAGTCTCAGAGCTTGCATCTGTGCTGTTTATAGTCGGAACCAGATAATATGGCATCTGCATTGCATAATGCTGATTATCACCTTCAAATACGATTCCAGCTTCTCTCTGAACACCATAGTTTTCCAGAACTGCATCAAAGTTTGGCAGGTCTTCTGTTGTATAATCAGAGAAAATCATCGCCTTTCCGCCATTTTCAAGATAATCAATAATAGCAGTCTTTTCATCTTCTGAAATATCTGTGGATGGAGAATCAATGAACAGGCAGTCTGCATCATCCGGAACACTTCCCTCTGTAAGAAGATTCAGAGACTGAATATCCATGTTTGCCTTCTCGATGTCTTCTTTGATAGTAGAATCCATCTCCTTCTCACCATGTCCCTCGAGTGTATAAAGGATCGGGAGATCTTCGGATGTTACATATCCGATCGCACTTGTGATCTGACCTTCACCGTCGAAACCGGTAGTCTGAGAGCTGTAGGTCTGATAATCAATTGTGCTCTCATAGATATTGTTGTAATCAATGACTTTATTTCTGTCGCCGCATACAACGATCAGACTGTTTGCAGAAAGATCATCACTTGTATATTCCGTTACAAATTTAGGATTTACTACAGGATCCTTCTGCTCTACTTTAATATGCTTGGATTCATCTTCATATTTCTTAAGCAGATTGGTAATATTTTCATCTTCAGAACCGCTCTGTGCAATCTGGTAAATTGTTACGTCCTTGTCCAGATCTTTCAGCATTGCTTTTGTATCATCACCAATACTGTAGAGTTTCTGGCTGCTGATATCAATTTCTGAATATTTGGACGGAATCGCATTTACGATCATGTTGAGCACTACAACTACTGCAATAAATATCACTGACATAACCATTGTGTAAGAGCCGTTTTTGATATGCTTCTTACTGATGGTGCCAATCAGTTTCTTTTTGTCAAATTTTTTATGGTTATTATTTTTCATCTTTTCTTTCAGTTTCATTTTCTTTCACCTCCCCACTAATTCCAGCGTCTCTTCAAAATAGACTGTGTTGTAAGGAACAGGCATACTGCAATCACAGAAAGAAAATATACAATTCCTTTTATATCAAAGATGTTACTTGTAAAATTATCAAAGTGTCCGCTCAGATTAAACACATCCAGGACTTTCTGAATACCGCCCTCAAAAATACTGGATTTTACTACATAAATAATAATCAGTGCCACTTCTCCGATCACACCGATCACTGCTGAGATCAGAATATTCTTGATCATGGTATAGATAATGATGGCTGCTGCCAGGATCAATAACCCAAATGTCACGCATGTCGACATAGATGTCTGAGAGAAGAAGGAAGAAATACCATTCATCATATAAAATGCAAATAAGAAAACAAATGTGAGTACCGCTGCAATTACCTGGCTCTCAGTTAATGCTGACATAAATACACCGATTGCAATATTTGCACATCCCAGGAGAAAGAATCCCAGGACTGCTGTATATGCAGATGCAAACTCTACTGTGCCAAACCTGGACATAATCAGCGGATAAGTACACATAACTGCCATCGGAACAGCAAATACAGTTACCAGTGCAAGATATTTACCTATTACAATACCGCTCACAGAAACCGGTGCTGTCAGAAGCAGCTGATCTGTTTTCTGTTTTCTTTCCTCTGCAAGTACACGCATAGTCAAAATCGGTACTCCGATCAGGAATGCAAAGGTAATTGCACTTAAGGTATATTCAAATTTCGGATATGCTGCTGAAAGCTGATATGCTGAAAAATAAATACCTGTCAGTACAAGAATGAAAAAGATAAATAAATATCCTACCATGGATGTCAGGTAACTTTTCAGCTCTCTTTTATATATAGCTGTCATGGTTATTTCTCTCCCCCTTTATCATTATTCTGTTCTTCCGGTATTTCTGCTGATGTCTGTTTTACGTTTGTCTCGTTAGATCTACCGGCATCAGTATCTTTATCTTCAGGTGTATTTGGGACTTCGTCTGCAGATATTGGTTTATCGGATGCAGTAAGTTCAAGGAAGATTTCCTCCAGTGATACTTTCCTGGACTTCATCTCATAGATTGGGCTGTTAATCTCCGACATTTTGTAGAATACTTTTTCCCGAATGTCATTCTGCTCCTCTGTTGAAACTTTCACACTCCAGAGATTCTGTTTCTCATCTTTTTCCATTGTTACGCTGTTGACTCCCTCGATTCCCTCGAGAGCCTGCCTGATCTGTATTTTTTCACCTTTAATAAGCATCTCCAGAGTATTAGATCCCTCTGCAAGTTTTCCAAGATTCTCAGGAGTATCGCTTGCTACCAGTTTTCCATGAGAAATGATCAGCACGTAATCGCATACCGCACTTACTTCAGAAAGTATATGCGAGCTGAGAATAACGGTATGTTTCTTTTTTAATTCTTTAATTAAGGTTCGGATTTCAATAATCTGTTTAGGGTCAAGACCTACTGTCGGCTCATCCAGGATGATCACCTCCGGATACCCCATAATCGCCTCAGCAAGACCAACTCTCTGTCTGTAACCTTTTGACAGGTTCTTTATCAGACGGTTTCTCATGTCTGAAATCTTTACCATATCCATGACTTCTTCGATCATGTTTGCTTTTTTATCTTTTGGGATTTTCTTGAGATCTGCCACAAATTTCATGTATTCCAGGACAGTCATATCAAAATAGACCGGCGGCTGTTCAGGCAGATAACCGATACATTTCTTTGCCGCTTCCGGTTCTTCGAGGATATCGTGTCCGTCAATTTTGACGGTTCCTTCGGTGGATGCGATGTATCCGGTTATCATATTCATTGTAGTGGATTTTCCTGCACCGTTTGGTCCCAGAAATCCATAGATTTTGCCTTTCTCTATTTTAAAGGAAAGGTGGTCAACTGCCGTATGGTTACCATATCGTTTAACCAGATTGTTTACTTCAATCAATGTGTTCTCCTCCTCTTAATTTTTGCCAAAATAAAATATAGAAAATGTCCCCAGGTGAAACAGAGAATGGGGGAACCCGAGGACATCTCTATAAAAATAGTTTATGATGAAGTTGTGATGAAATTAGGATAAAAGTGTGATTATTCTGTGATGTTTGTTTGAAAAAAAGTAGCTGTCCCGAAATCTCGGCATTTTTTGCCAGAAGATTTCATGAGACAACTATACATAGATTTATTATGACAATGGTTCTTTTAATGGTGTTCCTGCTTTACGCGGATACTTTCCAGGTGTAGATTTTTTCTTATTTATAATGACAAGGGATCGGTCAATCTCAGAGTCCGGCAATTTAAAGTATGTGATGTCTTTCACCTGACCACCGAGGATATTGATTGCTTTCTCTGCTTCTTCTGCCTCTTCCTGTACAGTTCCTGATTTATAGGAAATGAAAGTTCCTCCTGTCTTTACATAAGGAAGACAATATTCTGACAGAGTTGCAAGGTTTGATACTGCCCTGGATACACAGAGATCATATTTCTCACGATACTCTTTATTTTTTGCATACTCTTCTGCTCTTCCATGAATCGCCTTAATCCCTTCTAATCCAAGAAGCTCAAAACTTTCCTCAAGGAAGTTTACCCTCTTTTTCAGAGAATCCAGCAGACATGCCTCCAGATGTGGAAAAGCAATTTTCAAAGGCACACCTGGAAATCCGGCACCTGTACCGATGTCCATAATTGTTTTTACTTTTGTCATATCAATGGCTTTTACACATGCAAGACTGTCAAGAAAGTGCTTTGTAAGTACTTCCTCAAACTCAGTAATACCTGTCAGATTCATAACCTTATTTTTTACTACCAGAAATTCATAAAACTGGATAAACTGATTTTTCTGCTTCTTGGCTCAGCTCTATACCCAGTTCTCTGCATCCATTTTCCAATGTCGTCAGATTATACGGCATGTATTATTCTCCTTTTTCTACCTTTATTTATTAATTTTTTTGTATATTTTACAGGGTTGTTTTATGTGCTTTTATGATTTTATCTGTTATTTATAGTCCGTTATTTTACTCTTTTATGTACTATTTTAATATTTTTTGCCAATTTCTTGTTTTTATAAGCACATTAAAGCGTATTATATTAATTATTTCGTACTGGAAAGATACACCAGTAAAACTGATATATCAGCAGGAGAAACTCCTGAAATTCGGGAAGCCTGTCCGATTGAAATCGGTCTGTATGCTTCCAGTTTCTGACGTGCTTCGATTCTCAGGCTTCCAACTTTCTCATAATCAAGATCTGTCGGGATTTTCTTTGCTTCCAGTTTCTTAAACTGTTCTACCTGTTTTAACTGTCTGCGGATATATCCATTATACTTGATGTTAATGTCAACCTGTTCCTGTACATCCCATGGCAGCTCCGGACGTTCTTTATCAAGTGGTTTGATTGCTTCATAAGAAAGTTCCGGACGGCGGATCAGTTCTGCCAGAGTGGTTCCGGATTTCAGCGGTGTGCTGTTATAACTTTCCAGAAGGGTCTGAACCTCTTTGTTTGCTCCGATATTTGTATGTTCTACTCTGCTGATCTCTGTTTTTATCTGTTCTTCTTTTGTAAGGATTTTCTGATAGTCCTCTTCACTGATAAGACCTGCCTGATATCCCTTTTTACGAAGTCTCAGATCCGCATTATCCTGTCGAAGAAGTAATCTGTACTCCGCTCTGCTGGTCATCATTCTGTATGGCTCATGGTTTTCTTTTGTTACCAGATCATCAATCAGAACACCAATGTAAGCTTCTGAGCGGTCAAGAATCAGTTGTTCCTGACCTTTAACTTCCAGAGCTGCATTAATTCCTGCGATCAGTCCCTGCGCCGCTGCTTCTTCATACCCTGAGCTTCCGTTAAACTGACCGCCGCTGAACAGTCCTTTGATTTTCTTAAATTCCAGTGTAGGATATAACTGACGTGGATTAATACAGTCATATTCAATGGCATATGCATTTTTTACGATTTTTGCATGTTCCAGTCCCGGTACGGAATGATACATTTCTTCCTGCACATCTTCCGGCAGAGAACTGGACATTCCACCGATATACATCTCATTTGTATAAAGACCTTCCGGCTCAATAAATACCTGATGACGGTTCTTATCTGCAAAACGAACTACTTTATCTTCAATCGACGGGCAATAACGTGGACCGGTTCCTTCGATCATACCGGAATACAACGGAGAACGGTCAAGGTTTGCACGAATGATCTCATGAGTTTTCTCATTTGTATATGTCAGCCAGCAGGATTTCTGCTCTATCTGAACATCTTCCGGATTAGTTGAGAATGAAAATGGTACAACTCTCTCATCTCCAAACTGTTCCTCCATTTTACTGTAGTCAATTGTATTTCCGGCAATACGGGCAGGTGTTCCTGTTTTAAAACGGAACATTTCAATTCCCAGCTCTTTCAGAGAATCAGTCAGGTAGTTGGCTGCCTGCAGTCCGTTTGGTCCTGTATAATTACTTACATCACCGTAAATACATCTTGCTTTTAAATAAGTTCCTGTACAGAGGACCACTGCTTTACAGTTATAAGTTGCACCGGAATATGTTTTTACCCCTGTAATCTTTCCGTCCTCGACCAGAAGTTTTGTTACTTCTCCCTGTTTAATAGTCAGATTAGGTGTATTTTCAAGCGTTTTTCTCATTTCATTGCTATATGCCTGTTTGTCAGCCTGCGCACGTAAGGAGTGCACTGCAGGTCCTTTGGAACAGTTAAGCATTTTGGACTGGATAAAGGTCTTGTCAATATTTTTTCCCATTTCACCGCCCAGGGCATCAAGCTCTCTTACCAGATGGCCTTTGGAACTGCCGCCTACGTTCGGGTTACATGGCATTAATGCGATACTGTCTACACTTACAGTAAACATCACTGTATTCAGGCCCAGGCGTGCGCCCGCAAGTGCTGCTTCACATCCGGCATGACCGGCACCGACTACAACAATATCATAATCTTCTACTAACGTTCTCATTTTGTCTCCTTTTATTTTACAACTGCTCATCCTATTCTTTCAAAAATCGCCGAAGGCGATTTTTTGATTTTTATTTACCCATGCAAAACTTGCTGAATATCTCATTTACCAGATCTTCACCAACAGACTCTCCGAGGATTTTACCCAGATTTTCATATGCATTCATAAGATCTATAGAAAAGAAATCTTCCGGCATTCCCATTTCGATACTGTTTCTGACCAGATCAAGGCTTCTGTCAGCCTCTTCCAGTGCTGCTTTATGACGGGCATTTGTAATATATACCTCATCATTAAAGGAAATCTCTCCTCCAAAAAACATATCTTTAATCTGTTCTTCCAGTTTTGTAATGCCTTTTTCTTCTTTTGCAGAAATCGGAATTACAGGATGTCCTGTTTTTTCTTTCAGGATTTCCGGCTGGATTTCCGGCTGAAGATCAGTTTTATTATACAGGATAATCGCCTTTTTTTCCAGTAAGCATTTCCATGATTTCTTCATCATTTTCGTCAAGCGGAACAGAAGAATCCACTACATAAAGAATCAGATCTGCTTTCTGTGCCATTTCTCTGGCTCTGTCTACCCCCTATTTTTTTCTTTTCCACAATATCCTTTGTTTCCCGGATTCCGGCTGTATCAATAATCTTCAGAGATATTCCATGAAGTGTGATATATTCCTCCAGAATGTCTCTGGTCGTTCCTGCAATATCTGTCACAATAGCCCTGTTTTCTCCGATCAGAAGATTTAACAGTGAGGATTTTCCGGCATTTGGTTTTCCGAGGATAACTGTCTGGATTCCCTCCTGGATCATCTTTCCGTCAGAAGAAGTTTTCAACAGGCGCTTCACTTCTTTCTGTTCATTATCCACAACTTCCAGAAGTTCCTGGGGATATCCATCCAGACTGATATGTTCCGGATCATCCAGTGCCGATTCTATATATGCAATGTGATAAATCAGCTTTTCTCTGATATCTCGGATTGCTTTCTGCACAGAACCTCTTAACTGATCCATGGAACTGCGAAGCGCATATTCATTTTTCGCCTGTATAACATCCATAACAGCCTCTGCCTGAGATAGATCCATCCGTCCGTTCAGGAAGGCACGTTTGGTAAATTCTCCTGGTTCCGCAATTTCGGCACCATTTTTCAGCACTGTATCCAAAACCCTCTGCATAGCATATACACCACCATGACAGTCTATTTCTACTGTATCTTCTCCTGTAAAAGTCCTCGGTGCATGCATAATCATTACCAGAACCTCATCAATCAGTTCCTCTCCATCATAAATATATCCATAATGAATGGTATGAGTCGGAACTTCTTTTATTTTTTTCTTCCCGCCTTTTGATCTGTAGATACGGGAAATCACATCCATGGCATTCTCGCCGCTGATACGGATGATTCCGATTCCGGACGCACTCATGGCTGTGGAAATTGCTGCGATTGTTGTTTCCATTTTTTTCTCCTCACTTGCCTGTTCTATAATAGTTCCGCCCCTGCGGAACAGTAGACTGTTACAATAATTCTGTCATCTTATATACATAACAGGAAAATCACACTGACTACTGTTATTTTTCGTTACTGTTCACACACCACTATCCCGCGAGGTGTTTTGGCATGAATATGCCAAAATCCCGAGACATACAAGCCAAAATTCCATTGCCGCAGGCAATCTGGAATGAATTTTGGCTACGTTACTGTGAACGGAGTGAACAGTAACATTTTTTTCTGCAAGTGTGTAATCTCTCTGGTATATATACAAGACTTTCCGTAAAATAAAAATGTTACTCCAGGCAAAAGTACACACGCAAAGTTACGTGTTATTCACGCTTTCACCTAGAATAACATTCTTTTTTCATATCTGCAATGAAGCAGTCATATTATTAATTTCTTTTTAATTTTACCACTACATGACGGTAAGGCTCTTCACCCTCACTGACTGTCTCAACGAATTTATTTCCCTGAAGAGCAGAATGGATAATTCTTCTCTCATAAGGATTCATTGGCTCAAGAATAACCGGCTTGCGGGTTTTTCTTACTTTATAAGCAATACCTCTTGCAAGGTTCTCAAGAGTTTCTTTACGGCGCTTGCGGTAATCTTCTGTATCAAGTTTTACACGAATGTAATTTGATTTACCTTTATTTACCACAAGACTAGTCAGATACTGAAGAGAATCCAGAGTCTGGCCTCTCTTGCCGATAAGGATTCCCATATCTTCGCCTTCAAAGTCAACTTCCAGACTTCCGTCCGTTGTGTTATATTCAGATGTAATCTCTACTTCTCCAAGATTCATGGACGCAAATACATCACGAAGGAATACCTTTGCTCTGTTTTCTACTTCTTTAATCTCTTCCGGATCTGTAAGGATCTCAACAGGCTTTGCCGGTTTAGCCGTCTTTTCTCTGACTTGTTTCTCTTTTGGCTCTCTGAATTCTCTCGGCTGTTTTTTCTTTTGCAGCCCTTTCCTTTACAGGTTTTGGCTGTCTTGGTTTCTCAGAAACAGCTTTCGGCTCTTTGATTTCTTTCTTTACCGGTTTTATAACTTCCGTTTTCTTTTCTTCCTGAACCGGGGCTTCCTCTTTGAAGGAATCAAGTTTCACTGTCTCTACGATCTCCTTCATTTCTTCTTCCTCAGAAACCGGCTCAATCTTACGAACCTTAATTACTGCAGGCTTGCTTCCGATTCCGAAAAATCCGTTGCTGCCTTCACTTATTACCTGAATCTCAAGCTGGTCACTGGATACGCCAAGCTCGATACATGCTTTTGTAATTGCTTCACTCTTTGTTTTCGCTGAAAACTGGATATAATCCTCCATGCCAACCCCTCCGTTCCTGACTACTTCTTCTTATTACGCTCATCAAATGCTTTTACCAGATTGGCCTTTGCAGTAATGCTGCCAGGTTTTGCATTCGCAGCGTCTTTGTAAGCTTCTTCAACCTTCTTGGCTCTTGTCTCAACATTTGTATTGCTGCTGCCTTTTTCAATCTTATTGATATTCTTGGCGCTCTGATGGGCCTGATTTGTAATCTTCTGAGGTGGAAGTCCCGCTTTCTCACGCTTCTTTTCCATCTTCTTCATATTCTCACTGATCAGGTCTTCAATCTGGATCTTATCCATCTTTTTATTGATAACAACCTGCTGCACACTTCTTACTGCTGCACTTGCTACCCAGTAAATACCAAGACCTACCGGGAATGTGAAACAGAATACTGCTGACATCAGTGGCATTACCATATTCATTGTCTTCATGGAATTCATCATTGCGTCCTGCTGTGAATCACCACCCTGCTGTGCTGCCTGAGGCATCAGCTTTATGCTGAGTGTCTGTGTAGCCCACGCAAGAATCGGGATAAGAATCGCAACGATAGCAAGAAGAACAGATCCACCTACAAAAGCTGCTTTAATATAAGTCAGTGGCTGATCAGCGATATTCAGACCAAAGAAATTCTGCACATGTGAAATCTCTTTTGCAGTGCTGTTCAGCGTATCAGTAAATCCTGCAAACTGGCTTGTCTCAGCAAGTGTTTTCCACTGGGAAGGTGATAATGCATACAAAAAGTCTGTGACTGAATTACTTGTAGCTTTACTTCCATCCATAATAAGCTGAACTCTTGTCATCTTATTATCTGTGATAAACTGCTGAAGGATATCTGTATATCCGTTTACACCTGTAATACTGGTAACTGCAGATGCAAGAATATCCTTTACGCTTCCTACATATGCCGGAATTTTATAAATTACCTGGTATAATGCCATCAAAATAGGGAACTGGATTGCAAGCTGTACGCAGCTTCCTGTAGGAGATACACCATATTTCTGATATACAGCCTGTGTTTCCTCCTGCATTTTCTGCATTGCAGCAGTATCGTTGTTTTTTCCCTTGTACTTCTTCTGAATCTTCTGAAGCTCCGGCTGCATGATCGCACTCAGCTTAGAGAATTTCTGCTGTTTGATCTGCAGTGGGGTCATAAGAGCATAAATAAGGATACTGAAGATGATAATACAAAGACCGATATTCTGAATTCCAAAGATATTCAGCAATCTGTAAATACCATCCATGATCCATCCCATAACGGTCGCAAGCTGACCAATAATAGGAGTGCTGCTCTTTGTCGCTAAAATCATTTCCAAGTTCATTTCCTCCTAGAATCCATAAATGACAGGAGGTTCCTTCGATCGATCAATATTCAATTTTCAAGTACATTCCTGTCTTTACGGTACAGGGTCATAGCCTCCGTGGGAAAAAGGATTACAGCGAAGTATCCTCCATACCGCAAGAAGACCACCCTTTAATGCACCATATTTTTCGATTGCTTCTAAACCATATTGAGAACATGTGGGAATATAAGGACATTTTGTTCTCTTCATCGGTGATATATACTTTTGATAGAGTTTAATTATTCTGATCAGAAACTTCTTTATCATTGTTCTTACCTGCTATGCAGTGCTTTCCCGCCAGATGCATCAGCGCACTCTCTATCTCTTGATAGGTTCTGTCCTTTGCCTGTGGGCGTGCAACTACTACAATGTCCAAACTGTTTTCAAATTCCGCTTCATTCAACCGATAACTCTCTCTTATCAATCTGGTGAGTCTGTGGCGAACCACACTATTCCCTACTTTTTTGACTTACTGATATTCCCAGACGATTCTTCATGTACTGATTTTTTCCAGTACGTACATCACCAGATACCGATTACCTTTTGATGTTCCATTTCTGTATACTTTTTGAAAATCTTGAATTTTTTTTAAGGACTCTGATCTTTGCATAGAATCCCCTTTCCTGATCTCTTTTTTTAAGAGAAGAAAAGACCACATAACTGCGGTCTTATTCTTAGGCTGATAAATGCTTTCTTCCTTTTAATCTTCTGGCAGCTAATACTTTACGACCACCCTTTGTGCTCATACGAGCTCTGAAACCATGAACTTTTGCTCTGGATCTCTTTTTTGGCTGAAATGTCATTTTCATAGGTAAAGCACCTCCTTTATCTATTATCCATGTTAAATTTTGTAACTTTTTAAGTATGACAGACACCGGATTCTACAGCTCTCCTGCCCGCCAACTTTACTTATTAGAACATCATTTCAATTATATTCATAAAGGGTGGATTCGTCAAGTATTATTTACACAAAGATTTAAATGGTTTTTTATGCCATTGTGGATTACATAATTGGTTTACGTAATATTATCCACATTTTGTGGATAACTTGTGGATAACTTGTGGAATACCTATATATCTTTCCACTTTCTCCTGTCTATTTTACACATATCTTCAAAAAAAGTGCTTTTATTTCTACTTTTCTTACTGTGCATAAAATTATCCCCATTTTTTATCGTTTTAAAAGAATAACGTCACATTATGGTAACCGGAATTGGCTTTTCCACTGTTATCCACACTAATCCACATAAAAAGTGGGGATAACTTTTTTCCACATTTCCCTCAAATATACATTGCGAAAACAGGCATTTTTATTATAATATATATAAGGATATTTATGTCTTTTTTAAGAATACGGTCAGAGTTTGTGGAAAACTCAATATTATCAATACACGCTTAATATAGAAGTAATACGAACCGGGAGAACCAGAAAATGAACAAAGTTGTGGAAAAATGGGACGAAATCCTGCAAATCGTCAAGACAGAACATGATCTGTCCGACGTTTCTTTTAATACCTGGCTAAAACCACTTACTGTTTACGAAGTAGTTGACAATGTTGTCACTATTATCGTGCCTTCAGAGCAGGTAGGTCTCAATTATATAAGTAAAAAATATAAACTTCCACTTCAGGTAACGATCAGTGAAGTTACCGGAATGGAAAACTGTGACATCAATTTCATATTGCCGGAAGATGTTCCGAAAAAAGAGGAAGTTTCTCCAAAAGCGCAGTCTCAGGACGCACGCTGCGAGGAAGCTCATTTGAATCCAAAATACACTTTTGATACCTTTGTAGTCGGAAGCAATAATAAATTTGCCCAGGCAGCAGCTCTTGCAGTTGCCGAATCCCCGGGTGATACCTACAATCCGCTCTTTATCTATGGCGGTGCAGGTCTGGGAAAAACTCATCTGATGCATTCTATTGCTCATTTCATTATTGATCATGATGAAAACAGCAAAGTACTTTACGTTACCAGTGAAGAGTTTACCAACGAACTGATCGAAACAATCCGTAATGGAAATAACTCGGCAATGACCAAGTTTCGTGAAAAATACAGAAACATTGATGTTCTTCTTGTCGACGATATTCAGTTTATTATAGGAAAGGAATCTACACAGGAAGAATTTTTCCATACCTTTAACAGCCTGCACAGTGCCAAAAAACAGATTATTATTTCGTCAGATAAACCTCCAAAAGATATGGAAATCCTGGAAGAACGTTTCCGTTCACGATTTGAATGGGGCCTGATCGCAGATATCACACTGCCAGATTACGAAACCCGAATGGCAATTCTTCATAAAAAGGAAGAAATGGATGGATATGATATTAACGAGGAAGTAATCAAATACATTGCAAACAATATTAAATCCAATATCCGCGAACTGGAAGGCGCAATCAACAAGGTGATGGCTTTTGCCAAACTTGAAAAAAAGGAAGTTACACTTGAACTTGCCGAACAGGCGTTAAAGGATATTATTTCCCCTGATGAAAAGAAAGTCATCACGCCGGATTATATTATTTCCATGGTTGCTGAACATTTTGATGTTACAGTGGATGACCTCTGTGGAAATAAGCGTAACTCCAAAATTGTAACCCCCCGCCAGATTGCCATGTATTTATGCAGAGAAATCATCTCAACTCCGCTGAAATCTATCGGAAAATGTCTTGGAAATCGTGATCATACTACCATTATGCACGGCATCGACAAAATTGAAAAAGAAATCAACAACGATGAAAACCTTAAAAACACCATTGAAACTTTAAAGAAAAAATTAATCCACAGGGATGAGGATAACTGACTGTATAACATGTGTATAAGATGTTGATTGAATGTGTATAAGTGTGTATAACTTTTCGCCGCTTTTTGGGCGCTTCGGTTATACACAAGTTATACACATACTTTAAGCACACCTTTACACGAAGTTATCCATATCTGAACTCCTTGAAAAATCAACCTTCAATGGAGTTTTTCACATATTCACATCCCCTACGGCGGCGACGACGGATTCCTTTTATATATTTATCTATAAAAAACCACATCACCCAAGAAAGGAAGTTATACACATTATGAAAATCATTTGCCAGAAAATCAACTTGCTCAAAAGTGTAAACATCTCACTGAAAGCAGTTCCCTCTAAAACAACAATGCCAATTCTGGAATGTATTCTGATTGATGCTACTACAAACCAGATCAAATTTACTACTAATGATATGGAACTCGGTATAGAAACAATTGTTGATGGAACCATTGAAGAAAAAGGAATCATTGCGCTGGATGCAAAAATTTTCTATGAAATCATTCGTCGACTGCCAGACAATACGGTAACTATTAAAACAGATGAGAAACTTACTGCCACCATTACCTGTGAGAAAGCAAAATTCACGATACCTGGTAAATCCGGAGAAGATTTTGCATATCTCCCACTGATTGAGAAAGAAGAAAGTCTTACTATCTCTCAATTCACATTAAAAGAGATGATTAGACAGACTATTTTCTCAATTGCCTCCAATGAAACCAATAAGCTGATGACCGGTGAACTTTTTGAAATCAAAAATAACTACCTGAAAATAGTATCTCTCGATGGACATCGTATTGCGATCAGACGTATGGAACTGCAAAAAAGATTATGCTGACCGCAAAGTGGTGGTACCTGGCAAAACACTTAATGAGATCAGTAAGATTTTATCCGGTGAAATTGATGATATTGTAAATATTTATTTCTCAAAAAATCATATTTTATTTGAGTTTGACCAGACTATTGTTGTTTCCAGATTAATCGATGGAGAATATTTCCGTATTGATCAGATGCTTTCCAGCGATTACGAAACCAAAATTAAAATTAATAAAAAAGAATTTCTGGACTGTATCGACAGAGCCACTCTGTTGGTAAGAGAGGGAGAAAAGAAACCGATCATTATTGAAATTACAGATAATTCTATGGAATTACGTATTGATTCTGCAATGGGTTCCATGAATGAAAATATTGATATTGATAAAGAGGGCAAAGATATCCTTATTGGCTTTAATCCAAGATTTCTGATCGATGCACTCAAAGTAATTGATGATGAAACAATCAGTATCTACCTCGTAAATCCAAAAGCACCATGTTTTATCAGGGATGACGAGGAAAATTACACATATTTGATTCTGCCTGTAAATATCAACCAGAATCAGGCAAGATAGGGAGTAAATGAAAATGGAAGAAATTAAAATCAGAGATGAATTTATAAAACTGGGGCAGTTACTGAAACTTGCAGATATGGTTCAGGACGGGGTTGAAGCGAAATATGTGATCACTGACGGACTGGTAAAAGTAAACGGAGAGGTAGATGACCGTCGTGGCCGAAAGGTTTATGAAGGTGACATCGTTTCTTATGATGGAAAAGAAATTAAAGTGATCAGGTGAATAAATGTATATTGAATCTGTTCAGTTAAAAAATTTCAGAAATTATGATTCTCTGGAACTCGATCTGGCACAGGGGACGAATATATTTTACGGCAATAACGCTCAGGGAAAGACCAATATCCTGGAGGCACTTTATCTTTGCGGAACTACAAAATCGCATAAAGGAAGCAGAGATAAGGATATGATTCAGTTTGGAAAGGATGAATCTCATATCAGGATGATGGTAAAAAGAGATGAGCTTTCCTACAGGATTGATATGCATCTTAAAAAGAATAAAGCAAAAGGCGTTGCGATCAATGGTCTTCCTATCCGGAAGGCCAGTGAGCTTTTCGGAGTAGTTAATCTGGTGTTTTTTTCTCCTGAGGATCTGAATATTATAAAAAATGGTCCGGGTGAGAGAAGGAGATTTCTTGATCTGGAACTGTGCCAGTTAGATAAAATATATCTTACAGATCTGGCTTCATATAACCATATTGTAAATCAGAGAAATAAATTGCTGAAGGATCTCAGTGTTCAGCCTTCACTTAAAGATACACTGGATATCTGGGATATACAGATGGCTGAATATGGACGGAAGATTATTGACAAGCGCAGTGAATTTATTAAAGAACTAAATGAAACGGTTCGAAAAATACATGGTAATCTTACAGGGGGATTGGAAGAACTGAACGTTATTTATGAACCGGACTGTACAGCAGAGAAACTGGAAAGTACTATTTGTGCCAACAGAGAAAGAGATATGAGGATGAGACTGACATCCGCAGGCCCACACAGAGATGACCTGTGTGTAATGGCAAATGGGATTGATATCAGGAAATACGGTTCTCAGGGACAGCAGAGGACAGCGGCACTTTCACTTAAATTATCAGAAATATATATAGTAAAGAGAAAAATAAAAGACACACCGGTTCTGCTTTTGGATGATGTTCTGTCCGAGCTGGACAGCAGCAGGCAGAATTATCTTCTGGACAGTATCAGTGATATCCAGACATTGATAACATGTACAGGGCTGGATGATTTTATCAGTCATCAGTTTCAGATAAATAAGGTATTTCAGGTAGTTCAGGGAACAGTATCACAGCCTGTGTAAGAAGAAACAATCTTTTGACAAGGGTATGGGCTTATGATACACTGAGCGTAATTATGGAAAGTTGGTGAATGCATTGGATAAAGAAGAATTTCGGATAAAACTTGAAGAGATTAATAAGCTGGTTCAGGACAAAGATTATAAAGGTGCCATGAACATTGTAGACAGCATAGACTGGAGACGCGTCAAAAATGTCCGCACCTTATGTGTTGTCGGTGAAATATATGCAGCAAACGGAAGATATGAGGACAGTAAGGAGATTTTCCTTCTTGCATATCATAAGGCATCTATTGGAAAAAATATTCTTTACCGTCTGATTGAGATCTCTCTGCGAATGGATGATATCAATGAAGCAGAAGAATTTTTTGAAGAGTATAAGCAGGTGGCTTCGAATGACAGTACACAATATATTCTGCAGTACAAGATTGCAAGGGCAAAAAATTCTTCATTAAATGAGCAGATCAGAATCCTGGAAGAGTATAAAGAACAGGAATTTACAGAGAAATGGTCATATGAACTGGCAGCCCTGTATTACAAAGCAGGAGAAAAACAGAAATGTCTGGATTTATGCAATGAAATCATTCTCTGGTTCAGTGAAGGCAAATATGTTATGAAAGCCTATGATCTTAAAATGAGAATGGGTGAGCTGACAGGTGCTGAGAAAGCAAAATTTGAGAAACAGTTTGTTCCGAAACTTCTTACACCAGAGCAGGCGAAAGAACTGGAGAAGAAAAAAACGGAAACAGAAGTAAAAGCGCAGGAAGAGCCTGAAGCTGAAGAAGTGGAAGAAACGACAGAAAACAATGAGCCGGAAGTTCAGGTCAGCATGGAAGGCATTCAGGAAAAGATTTCAAAGGGGATCAGGGATGTCTTTGGAGGTAAGACTCAGGAAGAGAAAGAAGAGTTTCCGGAAGAATCCATGGATATGGTTAACGAGGCCGGTATCACCAGGGAAGATGAGATTCCGGAAGAAATCATAAAGAGTGATGCGTCACAGAAAGAACCTGAAAATGTTCCGGAATTGGAGGCAGAACCTGAAAAACCGGGGGCAGAACCCATGGCTGCAATTAAGATGCCTGAATTAAATATTCCGGCATCCATGAAAAATATGGAACTGAGCAAACCGCCGAAAGTTGAGGAAGTTGCTGAGACGAAACTGAATATGGATTCTTTTGATCTGGAAGGGAAAGAGTTGAATCTGGAGGATACGATCCTTGCTGCTGCCAGTGCGCAGGGAATTGAGATTCCGAAGGAAGAAGAGTCAAAAACAGAAGAAGTACAGGAAGAAAGTTCAGAAACTGATGTTGATGATAAAGAAATAAAAGCCCATGATATTTCAGAGGAACTGGAAGAACCGGATTTCCTCAGCGGAGATATACAAGATATAAAGGTTGCTGATCCAAAGCCGGATGAAGAACCGAAAAAGGAAATACCGGTGCAGCCGGAAATAGAAGAAGCTGAAGAAGAAGATGAGGTTACAGAAGAAGATCTCAGAAGAGCTGAAGAGGAATTTCTCCATGGACCGATGGGGAATACAGATCTGAATCCGGAAGATGATACAGAGGGAACGGAAGAAGCCCACCCCCTGACAGAAGAAGAGGAGCTGGAACGTTTTATAGAATCTATCCAGCCGGAAAATGGAGCAGATCCAAGGGATATCGTACCAAGAGAAAAAGAACTTACAGATGATGAGAAGCAGTTATTTACATATTTTGTAAAGGTTCCGGGTATGAAAGAGCAGCTTGTGGATACTTTATATGATGTACAGATGGCTGCAGCAGACAAGTCTTCTAAAACTGGAAATATTATTGTGATGGGCGGTAAGGAATGCGGAAAGACCAGACTGATCTCAGGCCTGATTCCGGCAATCTGTAAAGAACTGAATCTGGAAGCGTCAAAAGTAGCATATGTTTTTGCAGATCAGATCAACGGAAAAATATTTATAAGATTTTTTCAAAGCTGGCAGGTGGCTTTCTTGTGATCGAAAATGCAAATCAGCTGACACCGGAAACAGTAGAGATGCTTGACAAAGCCATGGAAGTTAACACAGACGGACTTACAGTAATCGTGGAAGATGAGAAGATTGGTATGCGAAAACTGATTGCCAGATATCCGAAATTCGCAAAGAAGTTTACTTCAATGATCAATATTCCTGTATTTACCAATGATGAACTTGTCAATTTTGCAAGGGTTTATACAAAAGAGAATGGTTATGCTATTGATCAGATGGGAATGCTTGCGCTGTATAATCTGATTGGAATTAACCAGAAAGAGGATTCTCCTATGAATGTTGGCGCAGTAAAAGAACTGATAGATGCTGCGATTGCAAAATCACAGGGAGGAATCCGTAAATTTAAACGAAATGTATCTAAGAAACGTATAGACAGAGATGGATATATTGTTCTGTACGAGAAAGATTTTACTAAATAATGCGTATTTGTACAGTTACAGGTAATAAAGAAAAAGGAGTAAAGATTATGCCCAGACCGTATCTAGGAGATCCAAAGTATACCATAGAAGTGCTTCAGAAGTATAATTTTGCATTCCAGAAAAGGTTTGGTCAGAACTTTCTGATCGATACTCATGTTCTGGATAAGATCATAGATTCTGCACAGATTACAAAGGATGACTTTGTATTGGAGATTGGACCGGGAATCGGAACCATGACACAGTATCTGGCTGAAGCAGCAAGGGAAGTGGCAGCAGTGGAGATTGATAAAACACTGCTTCCTATTCTGGACGACACTCTGAAAGATTGGGATAATGTGACAGTCATCAACAACGACATCCTCAAAGTAGACATCCGCCAGCTTGCACTGGGAAAAAAATCAGGGGCGTCCGATCAAGGTTGTTGCCAATCTGCCATATTACATTACTACCCCAATCATCATGGGATTGTTTGAGAATCAGGTTCCTGTTGATTCTATTACTATTATGGTACAGAAAGAAGTTGCGGACAGAATGCAGGTAGGACCCGGAACAAAAGATTACGGGGCGCTTTCACTGGCTGTGCAATATTATGCGAAACCAAAGATCGTGGCAAATGTACCGCCCAACTGTTTTATGCCAAGACCTAAAGTGGGAAGTGCGGTGATCAGACTGGAACGATATGAAAAACCGCCGGTTGAGGTAAAGAATGAGAAGCTGATGTTTCGTATTATCAGAGCATCTTTTAACCAGAGAAGGAAGACACTGGTGAATGGTCTGAAGAATTCACAGGAGATACCATTTTCTAAAGAACAGATTGAGCAGGCGTTGGGGATGTGTGGACTTTCACTGAGTGTCAGAGGAGAAGCACTGACACTGGCACAGTTTGCACAGTTGGCAAATGCATTTACAGAAATTTCATAAAAAGATAAATATAAAAAGCATCCGGTGGCTAAGCGGATGCTTTTTATATTACGTTCAAATTTATTTTTTAAAAGGAAGGAGAGTTAATTGCCTCTTCCGGCAATCAACATATGAAAAAGAAATTTTATAAAAATAACGTTGGCTTTATTATTTTTATGGCTTTAGTATATCCTGCAATTATGAGAAAATCGTGTTTAAGATGTGAAAAAAATTTTGGAACAAATGTCGAAGGAATTATGAAGAGAGAAATTGGGATATTTATTTTACAGAAGGCATAAGATTTCTGATATAATGAGCCGGTAAATGAAAGTGCCTGTTCATTGTCTGTAATCTGCTGACAGTGAAAAGACAGAGACTTATTATTGACTGGCAAAAGTATGGAGGTAATTAAATCATGAGAATCAAAAAAAGCAGGAATACTTATTATTGCGGCAGCAATTACATGTACGACACCGGCAGTACCGGCGATGGCAGCAGATACTTCGGAATCTGTACAGGAGATTATTTCTGATAATGAGATTGATTCTCTTGTATCAGATCCGGACAAAGTAGTTGATATCATTATGTATGTGAAAAATGAGGCAGCAAAACAGGATATTTCAGATGATCAGATCAGATCGCTGATTCAGACTGCGGAGAGTACTGCAGGAGTTAGCCTTTCGGAGGAAGAAGAGAACAGAATCATAAAGATCGTTAAACAGATCAAGGATTCTGATATTGATGAGGAACAGCTCAGGAGTGCTGTGACGAAGGCATATGATAAACTGGAAGAAATGGGGATTGGTAAAGAAGAGGTAAAAGGAATCCTGCATAAACTGGCTGATTTTGCAAAGAGTCTTTTTGAGTAAAATCTGCTCATTCTCAAATCGTAACTGTGAAAAGACGAAATAGTTATGGAAGATTATGGGGGATATACAAGATAGACAAGCATAAAATAAAACAAGAACTATAAATATGTGGTAATTCTATAAAAAATATTAAAAAATATAAAATAATTGTGCAAATAAACGAAAAGTTAACTGCAAGTTCATAATTTATTCACAAATGATTGCTACTATATAGATAGTTCGAAAGAACCTACGAAAGACGTTGTAATGTGTTATCATTACACATAAAATTTTTTTCATAATAATAGCCCCGGTAAACCACTGCCGGGGCACTCCTCGTTTTACGGGGACTTTTTTAATTTTTTATCTGATAATTTTCCATATTTCTGGATTTCATTATTGAGTTCTTCCATGCGGGTATCCAGTTCTGCTACATATCGCGCACATTCTCTTAATTCTTTTGTGATATAGTCAGGTCCGTCTCCCTCAAATTTGTAATGCATCTTATGCTCCAGAGTCGCCCAGAAATCCTGTGCAACTGTGCGGATCTGAATCTCTACTTTGGTATCAATGATACTATCGGAGAGAAAGACCGGTGTGGTAACCAGCATATGATAACTGCGGTAACCGCTCTTTTTAGGATTTTTCATATAATCACGTCTTGCGAGGATCGTCAGGTCATTTTGTTTGGAAATCATATCTGCGATCAGATAGATATCAGATGTAAAGGAACAGCTGATACGGATTCCTGCGATGTCATTTACATAGCGTACCATGTTCTCGATACTGGATTCATATCCATGTCGTTTCAGTTTTTTTACAATGCTTTCCGGAGTTTTGATTCTGGATTTTACATGTTCGATCGGATTGTATTTATGTCTGTGCTGAAATTCACCGTTTAGAATATCAATCTTTGTTTCTACCTGTTTAAGGGCAGACTGATAGACAAAAATAACTGTCTTCCAGTCATTCAGTTCTTTAAAATCCCTCAAGGGGACAGAATCATAATTCATGTATAATAATATCCTTTCCTGATACAGGCATTTCCCCGTTGATTTTTGTAATCTCACAGGGGACTTGTTTATAGATTTGCTGTAGTTGGTTGATGATATTATTGTAACATATAAATATCCGTTTGTGTGAACTATCTGTATGAAAATTCAGATTTCCATTATTAAAGTGATTGTGTTATAATGTTTGAAAATAGCTGAGATGATATACTTTATTTGTAACTGTTCAGTATCCTGTAACAGATGGAGAAGAGTTACATTTATTCCAGGTAAAGGAGAAAACAGATAATGGCTGAATCAATGAAAGATTACGAAACAGAACTGGAAGCCTCTTTTAAGAAAATTGAAGAAGGGGATATTCTTACAGGAACTGTCATCAGTGTAGATGCAAAAAGAAGTTGTGGTAGATCTGAAGTATTATGCGGAAGGCATTATTCCGGCAGAGGATTACAGCAGAGAACCGGGATTTTCTTTAAAGGAACAGGTGAATGTGGGAGATGAAGTTTCTGCGACTGTTGTGAGTAAAGACGATGGAAATGGAAATATTCTGTTGTCCAGAACAGAAGCAGCAGATGTGCTTGCATGGGATAAGCTGAAAGAATTAAAGGATTCAAAAGAAGTAATTGATGTGGTGGTAAAAGGCATTGTAAATGGCGGCGTGATCGCCTATGTAGAAGGTGTACGTGGATTTATTCCCGCCTCAAAGCTTGCCCTGAATTATGTGGAGGATACAAACGAATATCTGAACAAACCAATCCAGGTTCAGGTTTTCGATATTGATAAAGAAAAAGGAAGATTAATTCTCTCTGCAAAGGAAATATTAAGAGAAAAAGCAGAAGAGGAGAGAAAAACAAAAATCTCCAATGTGCAGGTCGGACTTGTAACAGAAGGTGTTGTTGAGAGCTTACAGCCATATGGTGCATTCGTAGATCTGGGAAATGGTCTGTCAGGTCTGGTTCATATTTCACAGATCTGTGAGAAGAGAATTAAGAAACCATCAGAAGTTCTGACAGTTGGAGATAAAGTAAAGGTAAAAGTAACTGCTGTCAAAGATGGAAAATTAAGTCTGAGCATCAAAGAGGCAACAGATATGATGGCTAAGGAAATTGAGGAGGAAGTGATCGAGCTTCCAGATTCAAAGGAAGAGGCTTCCACATCTCTTGGCGCACTTTTTGCAAACATTAAATTAGATAATTGAGGTTAGAATCTGTATGAGAAATCAGGAAAAATATTTGTAATAGGTCACAAGAATCCGGATACGGATTCCATCTGTTCAGCAATTGCCTATGCGGACATCAAAAACAGGACTTCTCAGAAGGTGAAATACATTCCAAAACGTGCAGGACAGATCAATGAAGAGACAGAATATGTGTTAAATCGTTTCGGCATGCAGCCGCCGGGATATCTGTCTAACATTGGAACACAGATAAAAGATATGGATATCCGTATGAGTCCGGAAGCTGATAAGAGTATGTCTCTGAAAAATGCATGGGATCTGATGATGGATAAAAGTATCGTATCTCTTCCGATCAGAGACAGAGAAGGACAGCTGGAAGGTCTGATCACAATCGGTGATATTGCTAAGACTTATATGGATACAACGGACAGTTATCTGCTGTCAAGAGCGAAGACACAGTACAGAAGAATTGCCGAGACAATTGCTGGTACCGTAGTAGAGGGAAATGAGCATGGATATTTTACAAAAGGAAAAGTTCTGGTGGGAACTGCAAATCCGGAAATGCTCAAAGCCTATATTGAACCGGATGACCTGATAATCATGGGAGACAGAGAAGAGGATCATCTTCAGGCGATTGCGCAGAATGTTAGCTGTATTATCGTTGGTATGGGAATTGAAGTCAGCGAAAAGGTGATAAAGCTTGCTCATGAGAGAGAAATTGTAATTATTATGTCTCCGTATGATACATTTACGATCGCAAGACTGATCAACCAGAGTATTCCTGTACGGTATATTATGAAAACAGATAATCTGGTTACTTTTAATACAGAGGATTTTACGGATGATATTCAGAATGAGATGATCAAACACCGTCATCGTGCGTTCCCTGTAATTAACAAAAAGGGAAAATGTATCGGAACAATTTCCCGAAGAAATTTCCTGGATATGCACAGGAAAAAAGTAGCACTTGTGGACCATAATGAGAAAGATCAGGCAGTTGACAATATCGATAAAGCTGAAATCGTGGAGATTATTGACCATCATAAACTGGGTTCTCTGGAAACTATGGTACCGATTTCTTTCAGAAATCAGCCGGTCGGATGTACAGCAACGATTCTGTATGAAATGTATGGGGAGCAGAAACTTGAGATTTCACCGAGTATTGCGGGGCTTCTCTGTGCTGCGATTATTTCAGATACACTGATGTTTCGTTCACCTACCTGCACATTATCTGACAAGATGGCGGCAGGTGCGCTGGCACTTATTGCAGGAATCAATATTGAGCAATTTGCAAAAGAGATGTTTAAAGCAGGAAGTAACCTGAAAGACAAATCACCGGAAGAAATTTTCTATCAGGATTATAAGAAATTTATTGCTGAGGATGAGATCAACTTTGGTGTTGGACAGATCAGTTCTATGGACAGCGATGAGTTGGCAGAAATCAAAGAGCGTCTGGTTCCGTTTATGGTCAGCGAGTGTGGCCGTCATGGTGTTACCCGCGTATTCTTTATGCTTACCAATATTATTGAGGAATCTACAGAGCTTCTCTATTATGGTGAGGGAAGTGAGGAAATGGCACGTATTGCTTTCCATATGGAGCCAAAGGATGGTGTATTTGATCTGAAAGGCGTTGTTTCACGTAAGAAACAGCTGATTCCGGCACTTATGGAAGCTGCACAGGCCGGACAGAACGATTACAACTGATGGTAGCAGACAGAATAGCTGAGGATAATAAGAAATGGAAAAAGAAACCTGGAAAGCAGGAAATATGCTTTATCCACTTCCGGCAGTTATGGTAAGTGTTTCTGACGGAGAGGGGAATGACAATATTATTACAGTTGCATGGGCAGGAACTGTCTGCACGAATCCGCCGATGGTGTCTATTTCTGTGCGACCATCCCGTTTTTCCTATGATATGCTCAGAAAGACGGGAGAATTTGTAATAAATCTGACAACAGAGAAACTGGCATATGCAACGGATTACTGTGGAGTCCGTTCCGGCAGGGATGTTGATAAATTTAAAGAAATGAAGCTTACCAAAGAGAAGGCGGATTTTGTGAAAGTTCCCATGATCGCAGAATCTCCGGTGAGTATTGAATGCAAAGTAAGGCAGGTTCTGGAATTGGGTTCCCACCATATGTTTCTGGCGGATGTGCTTGCAGTTCATGCTGGTCCGCAGTATATGGACGAGAAGAAGAAATTTCATCTGAATGATGCGAAACCTCTGGTGTATTCTCATGGTGAATATCTGGGAATTGGTAAAAAAACTGGGAACATTTGGATACAGCGTTAAAAAAAATGAAGAAAAAATCCGGAAAAAAGAAACAGTAATCCGCAATTTGCAGACGCAGACAATGTATGATAAAATGAAAGGACATAAACATGAATAATGTGACATTAATAGGAATGCCCGGTTCAGGGAAAAGTACAATAGGAGTTATTCTTGCAAAAGCATTGAGATATGAATTTCTGGATTCGGATCTTCTGATACAGAAACAGGAGAAAAGAAAGCTTTCAGAGATCATAGAGCAGGACGGACCGGAAAAATTTAAGGAAATTGAAAATCAGGTTAATGCAGACATTCATGTGACAGATACGGTCATTGCACCCGGCGGAAGTGTTATTTACTGTGATGAGGCAATGGAACATCTGAAGTCTATAGGTAAGGTTATATATCTTAAATTATCACTGGAATCTTTATCCAAAAGACTGGGAAATCTGAAAGGCCGCGGAGTTCTGTTAAAGGACGGTCAGAGCCTGAAAGATCTGTATGAGGAACGTGTACCTCTGTACGAGAAATATGCAGATATTACCATTGATGAAGAGGGGAAAGATTTGGATGAAAGTCTTCGGGCAATTCTGGAGATAATACATATCAAAGAGCAGGGAAAGTGATTATTACAGCTCGGGAAAAGGACAGTGGTAAATAATTTTTGTTTACAAATGATAAATATATGATATAATATACAACTGACTTTAAAATAGGATGATCGTTTAGTATAAACATATATGCATTTGAAACAGAAGTTACATGTTCGCAGAAAACGAAAAACAGAGTGAACAGTGACCATTAATTCTGCTCATGGAGTGAAAATAAATAAGAGGTGTGATATGGAACAGTATGTTATAAAAGGTAGGCAACCCTTTAGTCGGATGAAGTTGAGATTGCCGGTGCCAAGAATGCGGCACTTGCTATTCTTGCAGCAGCCATAATGACTGATGAGACGATTCTGATAGAGAATTTGCCGGATGTAAGGGATATCAATGTATTGCTTGAAGCGATCGCTGGTATTGGAGCACAGGTAGACCGTATTGATAAATCTACTGTGAAGATTAACGGATCTACAATTGGAGATGTAAGTGTTGATTATGAATATATCAAGAAGATCAGAGCTTCCTACTATCTGCTGGGAGCACTTCTTGGTAAGTATAAACATGCAGAGGTACCGCTTCCTGGTGGATGCAACATTGGAAGCCGTCCAATTGACCAGCATCTGAAGGGATTCAGAGCACTTGGTGCAGATGTAGATATTATGCATGGAGCAATTGTTGCGAAAGCAGATGAACTTCATGGAAGCCATATTTTCCTTGATGTTGTTTCTGTAGGTGCAACGATCAATATCATGATGGCAGCCTCACTGGCTCCGGGACGTACTATTCTGGAAAATGCTGCAAGAGAACCACATGTAGTTGACGTTGCCAATTTCCTGAACAGTATGGGGGCAAACATTAAAGGTGCAGGTACAGATGTAATCCGTATTAAAGGTGTGGAGAAGCTTCACCGTACAGAGTATTCTATTATTCCGGATCAGATCGAAGCAGGTACATTTATGTTTGCAGCAGCAGCAACAGGCGGAGATGTAACAGTTAAGAACGTAATTCCAAAGCATCTGGAAGCAACTACAGCTAAACTTGAAGAAATTGGATGTGAGGTTGAGGAGTTTGATGATGCAGTTCGTGTACGTGCACCAAAGAGACTTCACCGTACTCATGTAAAGACGCTCCCATATCCTGGATATCCCACAGATATGCAGCCGCAGATTGCTGTAACTCTGGCACTCGCAGAAGGAACCAGCATTGTAACAGAGAGTATCTTTGAGAACAGATTTAAATATGCGGACGAGCTTTCACGTATGGGGGCAAACATCAAGGTTGAAGGTAATTCAGCAATCATTGATGGAGTAAAGAAGTTTACAGGTGCAAGAGTAAGTGCTCCGGATCTGCGTGCAGGTGCAGCTCTGGTAATCGCAGGTCTTGCAGCAGAGGGAATCACAGTTGTGGACGACATTGTATATATCCAGAGAGGATATGAGAATTTTGAAGATAAGCTGAGATCCCTGGGTGCTGAGATTGAAAGAGTATCCAGTGAGAAGGAAATCCAGAAATTCCGTCTCAGAGTGGGATGATAAAAAACTACAAAAAATTTGCTTGACATTTGTAAGTGTTAAGTATATTGTATGGTGTGCAGCAATCTTATAGCAGTTCTATAAAATTAATGCAAGTTAATAATTAGTAATAGCCTTTTATTCAGAGTGGTGGAGATACAAAGGATCTGCGAAGCCACGGCAACCCCTGTTTGTGTAGGAAGGTGCCAACCTGAGCGAGTGATCGAACAATAAGAGGATTGTTGAGATAATCAGACAGTCCGATTACTTCGGGCTGTTTCTTTTTGTTAACGGAAAAGTATCAGCGGAGAGAAATAATCTGTTGATACAGTACATAAATGGCTGCGGGTTATTCTGCGGTCGGGAAACAATTGTAAATGAATAAAAAAGGAGAACACAATGGAGAAAATTTTATTTACTTCTGAATCTGTAACTGAAGGCCATCCGGATAAAATGTGTGATGCTATTTCCGATGCTATTCTTGACGCTCTTATGGAAAAAGATCCTATGAGTCGTGTTGCATGTGAAACTGCTACAACTACAGGTCTTGTACTTGTTATGGGTGAGATTACAACAAATGCATATGTTGATATCCAGAAAATCGTAAGAGATACTATCCGCGAAATCGGATATACACGTGGAAAATATGGATTTGATGCTGATACATGTGCTGTTATCACAGCAATCGATGAACAGTCTGCTGATATCGCTCTTGGCGTAGATAAAGCTCTTGAAGCAAAAATGGGTGAAGACGAAATTGATGCCATCGGAGCAGGTGATCAGGGTATCCAGTTTGGTTATGCTTCCAATGAGACAGAAGAATATATGCCATATGCCATCAACATGGCACACAAACTTGCACGTCAGTTAACGAAGATCCGTAAAGACGGTACCTTAAAATATTTAAGACCGGATGGAAAAACACAGGTTACTGTAGAATATGATGAAGCCGGAAAACCAAGCCGTATCGATGCAGTAGTATGCTCTACACAGCATGATCCGGATGTAACTCAGGAGCAGATCCATGAGGACATTAAGAAATATGTTTTCGATGAGATCATTCCGGCAGATATGGTAGATGAGAACACAAAATATTTCATCAACCCAACAGGACGTTTCGTGATCGGCGGACCTCATGGTGACAGCGGACTTACCGGACGTAAGATCATCGTTGATACTTACGGTGGAACCGGACGTCATGGCGGCGGTGCTTTCTCCGGTAAAGACTGTACAAAGGTAGACCGTTCCGCAGCGTATGCTGCACGTTATGTTGCAAAAAATATTGTTGCAGCAGGTCTTGCAGATAAATGTGAGATTCAGCTTTCCTATGCGATCGGTGTTGCTCATCCGACATCTATCCACGTAGAAACATTCGGAACCGGTAAACTTTCTGATACAAAGCTGGTTGAGATCATTCGTGAGAACTTTGACCTTCGCCCGGCGGGAATTATCAAGATGCTTGATCTGAGAAGACCGATTTACAGACAGACAGCTGCTTATGGACATTTCGGACGTACGGATGTAGACCTTCCATGGGAGCATCTGGATAAAGTTGATGACCTTAAAAAATACCTTGCTTAAATAAGAAAATCGTAACTGTTCAGTACTTGCACAGACAGTGGAATGCTGAATAATTACAGAATATCACAAAAATTGCAGTGCAATGGGATAAAACAGGAATTATCTGAAAGAACAGGACAGATGATTCCTGTTCTTTTTATAGAAAATTTAGATATGTAAAACAGACTTTATGATATAATGCTTGCAGAGGGCAAAATTATAGAAACCTTATAAATCAACAGATAAAGGATGATCGGGATGAAGTTAAAAACAAGGATTATAGTTGGATTCGGTATGAGTATTCTGGTTCCTCTGCTTTTATTTTCGGCAACTTTGTACGGATTAGGTCATACAAAGTTTGCACAGCAGACAAAGGATTCCTCGGAAGTGGTGTATGATATTTCAGTAGGGGAATCCACCCACAGCCAGACACAGGTAAGGATTATTGCAAAAGATCTGCTGTTTACTGCGACGGTAATATTAGTATTCACAGCTTTATCTATTGGATTATGGATTTACAGAAGTATTGCCACACCGCTGGTTAAATTAAAGAAAGCCACTCAGAATATCAAAGAGGGAAATCTTGATTTTGTTCTGGAAGTAGATGGTGACGATGAGTTTTCGGAACTTTGCCGGGATTTTGAGGAGATGAGAAAGCGGCTGAAGGAATCAGCAGAAGAGAAAGTTCTTATGGATAAAGAAAATAAAGAACTTATCAGCAATATTTCTCATGATCTTAAGACGCCGATCACAGCGGTAAAGGGATATGTAGAGGGGATTATGGACGGCGTAGCGGATACGCCGGAGAAAATAGACCGTTATGTGAAGACTATTTATAATAAGACGAATGAGATGGATCATCTGATCAATGAGCTGACTTTTTATTCAAAGATTGATACCAACAGAATTCCATATACTTTCAGTAAACTGAATGTAGAAGATTATTTCAGTGATTGCGCAGAAGAAGTAGGACTGGAACTGGAAACGAGAGGAATTGAACTGGTATATGCTAATTATGTTGAGGATAATGTGCAGGTGATCGCAGATGGAGAACAGATTCGGCGTGTTATTCATAACATTATCAGCAATGCTATCAAATATATGGATAAACCCAAAGGTATCATCCAGATTCGCATAAAGGATGTGGGAGATTTTATTCAGGTTGAAATTGAAGATAATGGAAAGGGAATTGCAGCAAAGGATCTGCCGTCTATTTTTGATCGTTTTTACAGAACAGACGTGTCGAGAAATTCATCCAAGGGAGGAAGCGGAATCGGTCTTTCCATTGTGAAAAAGATCCTGGAGGATCATGGAGGAAAGGTCTGGGCAACCAGCAGGCTTGGAATCGGCACAATCATGTATTTTGTACTTAGAAAGTATCAGGAGGTACCAATGAAATGAGCAGAATTTTAATTATAGAAGATGAAGAGGCAATTGCAGATCTGGAGAAGGATTATCTGGAGCTTTCCGGATTTGAAGTTGAAATCTGCAACAGAGGAGACACCGGACTGACGCGTGCGCTGAATGAGGAGTTTGACCTGATTATTCTGGATCTGATGCTTCCGGAAGTGGATGGCTTTGATATCTGCAGGCAGGTAAGACAGGAAAAAAATTACTCCTATCATCATGGTATCTGCAAAGAAAGATGACATAGATAAATCAGAGGTCTGGGACTGGGGGCAGATGATTACATGACAAAACCATTCAGTCCAAGTGAACTGGTAGCCAGAGTCAAGGCACATATGGACAGATATAATCGTCTGATCGGTTCCAATGTACGCAAAAATGATATTGTGGAGATCCGCGGGATCAAGATTGATAAGACTGCACGCCGCGTATGGGTAAACGGAGAGGAGAAAACATTTACTTCCAAGGAATATGATCTGCTTACCTTCCTTGCAGAGAATCCGAACAGAGTGTTTACCAAGGAAGAGTTGTTCCGGGAAATCTGGGATATGGAATCTGTGGGAGATATTGCAACAGTCACTGTCCATATCAAGAAGATCCGGGAGAAAATTGAATTTAATACTGCAAAACCTCAGTATATTGAAACAATCTGGGCGTAGGATACAGATTTAAAGTTTAACTGAATCAGGGAAGTTCCATATTTCAGGCACGAAAAGGCAATAATCAGTGGGAAATTTGGAACGCAAGATTGTTCGAGAAATCAACTTGTTGGCACAATAGTATAAAAAGGGAAAAAATTGGAAAGATTATATAAAAAAATTAGAAAGCTATGGGCAGTCTGACTATTATCCGTTTCACATGCCGGGGCATAAGAGAAACCGGGCATCTTCAGCAGATGATTTTCTTTTTGAGAGAGATATTACAGAGATTTCAGGATTTGACAATCTTCATCATGCGGAAGGAATTTTGAAAGAAGCACAGGAATATGCAGCTCAGATTTATGGGACAAAGAAATGTTTCTTCAGTGTAAATGGAAGTACGGCGGCTCTTCTGGCAGCAGTCAGTGCAAGTGTAAATAAAGGTGGGAAGATACTTGTCGCGAGGAACTGTCACAAGGCTGTTTACCATGCATTGTATTTACGTGAGCTTCAGCCGGTCTATATTTATCCACATGAAGATCAGAGACTGGGGATAAACGGAGGAATTTCCCCTGAACGTGTGGAAAGATATCTGGAAGAAAATACGGATGTGCAGGCTTTTCTGCTTACTTCGCCTACATATGACGGCGTTGTGTCTGATATAAAGACAATTGCAGAAATTGTACACAGACATAAGATTCCTCTTATTGTGGATGAAGCACATGGTGCACATTTTCATTATTCTAAATATTTTCCGGTGTCTGCTGCTGATCTGGGAGCTGACATTGTAATACAGAGTTTCCATAAAACGCTGCCATCTATGACTCAGACGGCGGTGCTTCATATATGCAGTGATATGGCAGATGTGGAAAAGATAAAGAGATTTATGGGGATTTACCAGACCAGCAGTCCGTCGTATATTCTGATGGCGAGTATGGATGCATGTATGGATAAACTGAGAAAAGACGGGCAGCAAATGTTTCGTGAATTTACCTTCAATCTGGAGAAGGCCAGACAGCGTCTTTCAAAGTGTGAAAAAATAAAACTGATCGAAGGTTCTATGATCGAAGGCAGTGGAATCTATGATTTTGACAGATCCAAGCTGTTGTTCTCCACAGTCGGAACTTCTGTTAACGGACACCTTCTCCATCAGATACTTCGTGACAGATATCACATTGAAATGGAAATGGCGGCTGAGAAATATGTTCTTGGAATTGCAGCAGTGGGAGATACAGAAGAGGGATTTGAGAGACTGTGTACTGCAATTGAAGAGATTGATGCAGAGATACAGCAAACAGATGAGTCGGAGGAATCGCAGTATCATACTTCTCATGCGAGAATGACACAGCTTATGACAATTTCTCAGGCAGTGGATGCGCAGCAAAGGCGATATTCTCTGAAAGAAAGTGTTGGCAAAGTCAGTGCAGAGTTTGCTTATCTGTATCCGCCCGGAATTCCGATTATTGTGCCGGGAGAGCAGATAACTGGACAATTTGTAAGAAATGTGAGAAGATACATGGAACAGGGGCTGGAAGTACAGGGACTCAGTGATACATCTGCTGAAACAATCTGCGTAGCTGCCCGAAATGAAATTGGACAGGAAAAATACAGTCCGGCAAAGGAATAACATAACAGATATGGGAAAGATTTTTTACATCATGGGAAAGAGTGCATCCGGAAAAGACAGAATCTATTCACTTCTGGCCGCACATAAAGAATTGAATCTGAAAACACTTATTCTGTATACAACCCGCCCGATCAGGGCAGGAGAGCAGGATGGAAAAAATTATTATTTTGTAGATGACGGAAAACTGGAAGAATTCAGAAAAAACGGAAATCTTATCGAGGAGAGAGCATATCATACGGTTTATGGGATATGGACTTATTTCACTGCAGATGATGGTCAGGTGAACCTTGCAGATTCCGATTATCTGGGAATCGGTACTCTGGAGTCATTTAAAAAGATGCGTAAATACTATGGGGAAGATGCAGTCTGTCCTGTTTATGTCCAGGTAGAAGATGGAGAAAGACTGAGTCGTGCTCTTAATAGAGAGAGAGAACAGGAAAATCCAAGATATGAGGAAATGTGCAGAAGATTTATTGCAGATCAGTCGGATTTTTCAGAGGAAAATATTCTGAACGCAGGGATAGAGAAACGTTTTCAGAATATAAATCTTGATGACTGTGTGAAAGAAATCGCAAATTATATAAAGTCTGTGCAATAGTTCTTCTTTTATGGTATAATATCTTACAAAACGGACTGGTGAGGTGATTCTTATGATGGGATTTAACAATATTATCGGACACGAAGAGATTATCGGACATTTAAAAAATGCAATAGAATCAGGAAAAATATCGCATTCTTATATTTTTACCGGCGAACCAGGTTCTGGTAAAAAAGCTCCTCGCAGGGACTTTTGCGTCAACACTTCAGTGTGAGGCCGGAGGTACAGAACCCTGCCAGAAATGCGACTCCTGCAAAAAGGCGATGGGTAAGAATCATCCAGACATTATTATGGTCAGTCATGAGAAACCCGGAACGATCACAATTGACGAGATCAGAGATCAGGTGATCAATGATATAGATATCAGACCATATTACAGTCCTTACAAGATTTATATTATTGCAGATGCAGATCTTATGACACCACAGGCACAGAATGCTCTTCTTAAAACAATTGAAGAGCCGCCGGAATATGCAGTGATTCTTTTGCTGACTAATAATATCGGGGGACTGTTGCCGACTATTCAGTCAAGATGTGTTCGTCTTGATCTGAAGGTAGTGGATGACGGTCTTGTAAAGAAATATCTGATGGAGCATCTTCATGTTCCGGATTACCAGGCGGAGATTGACGCATCCTTTGCACAGGGCAGTATTGGAAGGGCAAAAGAAGCAGCTACTTCTCAGGAGTTTGCAGAGATGACTCAGAATGCACTGAGGATTCTTAAATATGCAAACACCATGGAAGTTTATGAACTGTCAGATGCGATTAAGAGTCTTTCTGAGGACAAACAGAATATCAACGATTATCTGGATATTTTCCAGTTCTGGTTCAGGGATGTCCTGATGTTTAAGGCAACACAGGAGATTGACAATCTGGTATTTAAACAGGAAATTAATTTTATCAGAGAACAGGCAAAGCAGCGTTCCTACGAGAATCTGGAGAACATTCTGGATTCTATTCAGAAGACAAAGGTACGTCTGAAAGCAAATGTTAATTTTGATCTGGCATTTGAATTGCTGTTCCTGACGATCAGGGAGAAATAGAATGACAAAAGTAGTAGGCGTGAGATTTCGTAATGTAGGCAAGATTTATTATTTCAGTCCTAAAGATTATGAAATTAAAACAGGCGATCACGTGATCGTGGAGACAGCCCGGGGAATTGAATACGGGAAAGTCGTACTTGCACCAAGAGAAGTAGGTGAGGAAGATGTTGTTCACCCTCTCAAAGAAGTTCTTCGTGTGGCAACAAAGGAGGACGACGAGAGAGAGGCACAGAACAGAGTCAGAAGAGAGAGAGGCATTTAAAATCTGTCAGAAAAAGATTCGTGAACATGGTCTGGAAATGAAACTGATAGATGCAGAGTATACATTTGATAATAATAAAGTGCTGTTTTATTTCACTGCTGACGGCAGAATTGATTTCCGCCAGTTGGTAAAAGATCTGGCAGCAATTTTTAAAACGCGTATCGAACTTCGTCAGATTGGTGTTCGCGATGAGACAAAGATTCTGGGAGGAATCGGTATCTGCGGAAGATGTCTGTGCTGCCACACATATCTGTCTGAGTTTGCACCGGTATCCATAAAGATGGCAAAAGAGCAGAATCTGTCCCTTAACCAGACAAAGATTTCCGGTGTGTGCGGAAGACTGATGTGCTGCCTGAAGAACGAGCAGGAAACATATGAAGAGCTGAATAAAAAGCTTCCGGGACTGGAGATACAGTTACAACTCCGGATGGGCTTACCGGAACTGTACACAGTGTAAACGTGCTTCGTCAACGTGTAAAGGTAATTGTAGAGATCAATGACGAGAAAGAAATTCAGGAATTTCCGGTAGATGACCTGAAATTCAGACCGAGAAAGAAGAAAGTCAAAGTCTCTGAAAAAGAATTAAAAGAACTTGGAAATCTGGAAGATAAAAAAGGAGATTCCAAATTAAATGACTGATCAGCTGGTAAAAGATAATGAACGTATAGATGATCTTCAGAACGGATATTATGTGATACAGGATCCGGATAAATTCTGTTTTGGGATGGATGCAGTTCTTCTTTCCGGCTTTGCAAAAGTAAAAAAGGGTGAGACTGCTCTGGATCTGGGAACAGGAACGGGAATTATCCCGATCCTGCTTAAAACCAAAACAAATGGGAAACACTTTACAGGTCTTGAGATTCAGAAAGAGTGTGCAGATATGGCCGGACGCAGTGTCAGATATAATCATCTGGAGGACGATGTTGAGATCGTACGGGGTGATATTAAGGAGGCTGCTGATACTTTTTGGGGCAGCTTCTTTTGATGTAGTGACAAGTAATCCGCCTTATATGATCGGACAGCATGGACTTCGCAATCCGGATATGCCAAAAGCAATTGCCAGACATGAAGTACTCTGTAATCTGGAGGATGTGGTGAGCCAGGCATCAAAGGTTCTGAAAGAACGTGGAAGATTTTATATGGTTCACAGACCGTTCAGACTGGCTGAGATTATGAATGTTCTCACAAAGTATCGTCTGGAACCGAAAAGGATGCAGCTTGTATATCCATACATAGACAGAGAACCAAACATGGTTCTGATCGAGGCATTAAAGGGAGGAAATTCCAGAGTTACAGTGGAACCTCCTCTGATCGTATATAAAGAGCCGGGAGTCTATACAGAAAATATACTGAAGATTTATGATATGATTTAACCGAATTTTATTTGCAAAGTAATATGAGAGGAAACAAATTATGAGTGGTAAATTGTATTTATGTGCAACACCCATAGGAAATCTGGAGGATATTACACTCCGGGTACTTCGAACATTGAAAGAAGTGGATCTTATTGCAGCAGAGGATACCAGAAACAGTATTAAACTGCTGAACCATTTTGATATAAAAACACCTATGACCAGTTATCATGAGTACAACAAAATTGATAAGGCATATGTTCTGATCAGTAAAATGCAGGAAGGGCAGAATATTGCACTGATCACAGATGCGGGAACTCCGGGGATCTCAGATCCGGGAGAGGAGCTTGCGGCAATGTGTTATGAAGCGGGGATTGAAGTAACTTCTCTTCCGGGACCTGCTGCCTGTATCACTGCCCTGACTCTGTCCGGACTTCCAACCAGAAGATTCGCTTTTGAAGCATTTCTTCCGGCAGATCAAAAAAGAAAGAAAACTGATTCTGGAAGAACTGAAGAATGAAACGAGAACTATCATTCTCTATGAGGCTCCTCACAGACTGGTAAGAACTCTGGAGGAATTGAAGGAAACTCTCGGAAATCGCAGAATGACTCTTTGCAGGGAACTGACGAAAAGACATGAGACTGCATTCCATACGACTATCGAGGCGCTGATCCTCTATTATCAGACAGAGAAGCCGCTTGGAGAGTGTGTGCTTGTGATCGAAGGCAGAAGCAGACAGGAGATGGAAGAGGAACAGAAGGCATCCTGGGGAAAAAATTACCATAGAAGAACACATGGAAATCTATGAAAATCAGGGACATTCAAGAAAAGAAGCTATGAAAATGGTAGCAAATGACAGAGGAATGACGAAGAGAGATGTCTATCAGTACCTCATCAATAAAACCGAAGAATAATATTAATATACAGAAGAAATTCCCGTTTTCGGGGATTCATTTTTTTATTCAGGCTGTGGCAAGGAACGGGCTTTTGTGCTATAATAAATTTGTATTATTATGTCCAGATACCAGAATATATTTGAAAACCTGTCTATAATTTTCACGCAGGGGTTTTCAGATATATTCTGGTGATAAGTATATATAACAGGAGGAAAGAAATGGGCGGAGAAAATACAGAATACGGAGCGGATCAAATCCAGATTCTGGAAGGTTTGGAAGCCGTACGAAAGAGACCAGGTATGTATATCGGAAGTACATCCGGCAGAGGTCTTCATCATCTGGTTTATGAGATTGTAGATAACGCGGTTGATGAAGCACTGGCAGGATTTTGTACAGAGATTCAGGTAGTTATTAATCCGGACAACTCTATCACAGTTGTAGATAACGGACGTGGTATTCCGGTAGGAATCAATCATAAAGCAGGGATTCCTGCTGTAGAAGTAGTATTTACCATTCTTCATGCCGGCGGTAAATTTGGAGGCGGAGGGTACAAGGTATCCGGTGGTCTTCACGGAGTAGGTGCGTCTGTAGTAAATGCACTTTCCACATGGCTTGAAGTAAGGATCTATCATGAAGGTAAGATTTATCAGCAGAGATATGAACGCGGTAAAACTATGTATCCTCTGAAGGTTGTGGGAGACTGCCAACCGGATAAGACCGGAACAACAGTTGTCTTCCTTCCGGATAAAGAAATATTTGAGGAAACAGTATATGATTATGACATTCTGAAACAGCGTTTGAGAGAGATGGCATTCCTGACAAAGGGATTGAAGATTTCTCTTAAAGATACCAGAGAAGGAATGGAAAGAGAGAAAGTTTTCCATTATGAAGGTGGTATCCGTGAATTTGTAAGCTATCTGAACAGAAGCAAGGAAGCGCTTTACCCGGAAATCATTTACTGCGAAGGACAGCAGAACGGTGTGTCTGTAGAGGTTGCCATGCAGCACAATGACTCTTATACAGAGAACTGCTATGGATTTGTAAATAATATTAATACACCTGAGGGTGGTACTCATATTGTAGGTTTCAGAAATGCCCTGACAAAGACGTTCAATGATTATGCCAGAAAGAACAAGCTGCTTAAAGACAGTGAACCCAATTTGAGTGGCGATGATATCCGCGAAGGTCTGACTGCAATCGTCAGTGTTAAGATTGAGAATCCCCAGTTTGAAGGTCAGACAAAACAGAAGCTTGGAAACAGTGAAGCAAGAGGGGCTGTTGACAGCGTGGTGAGCAAGCAGCTTGAGATTTTCCTTGAGCAGAATCCAACAGTAGCGAAAACTACAGTAGAGAAATCAGTTCTTGCACAGAGAGCACGTGAGGCTGCACGTAAGGCTCGTGATCTGACCAGAAGAAAATCAGCACTTGATAATATGTCACTTCCTGGAAAGCTTGCAGACTGTTCAGATAAGAATCCTGAGAACTGTGAAATCTACATTGTAGAGGGAGATTCCGCCGGTGGCTCTGCAAAAACAGCCAGAAATCGTGTAACACAGGCGATCCTTCCACTGAGAGGTAAGATCCTGAATGTAGAGAAAGCACGTCTGGATAAGATTTATGCAAATGCAGAGATCAAAGCTATGATCACAGCTTTCGGAACAGGAATTCATGAAGATTTTGATATCAGTAAACTTCGTTATCATAAGATTATTATTATGACTGATGCCGATGTCGATGGTGCGCACATCGCAACCCTTCTGCTGACTTTCCTGTATCGTTTTATGCCTGAGCTTATCAAACAGGGATATGTGTATCTTGCACAGCCGCCATTATACAAGGTGGAGAAGAACAAGAAAGTATGGTATGCATACGACGATGATGAACTGAATCAGATTCTGACAGAAATCGGACGTGACGGAAATAACAAGATCCAGCGTTATAAAGGTCTTGGAGAGATGGATGCAGACCAGCTTTGGGAGACGACAATGGATCCTGAGAAACGAATCCTGCTTAAGGTTACCATGGATGAGGCTGCGACTTCTGAGATTGACCTTACATTTACTACACTGATGGGTGACAAGGTAGAGCCGAGACGTGAATTTATTGAAGAGAATGCAAGATTTGTAAAGAATCTGGATATCTGATAATAGGGAGAATAGATAAATGGAAGATAATATTTTTGACAAAGTCCACGAGGTGGATCTGGAAAAGACCATGAAGGACTCTTATATTGACTATGCCATGAGCGTTATCGCTTCCAGAGCACTGCCTGATGTAAGAGATGGTCTGAAACCGGTTCAGCGACGTGTATTGTATTCCATGATAGAACTGAATAATGGTCCTGACAAACCGCATCGTAAATGTGCGCGTATTGTCGGTGATACAATGGGTAAATATCATCCACATGGTGACAGTTCTATTTATGGAGCACTTGTAAATATGGCACAGGAATGGTCTACCAGATATCCGCTGGTAGACGGACATGGAAACTTTGGTTCCGTAGATGGTGACGGGGCAGCGGCCATGCGATACACTGAGGCACGTCTGAGTAAGATTTCCATGGAAATGCTGGCAGATATTAACAAAGATACTGTTGACTTCCAGCCAAACTTTGATGAAACAGAGAGAGAGCCGGTTGTACTGCCGTCCCGTTATCCGAATCTTCTGGTGAACGGAACTTCAGGTATTGCAGTAGGTATGGCTACCAATATCCCTCCTCATAATCTGAGAGAGGTTGTGGATGCTGTTGTCAAGATTATAGACAATATCATTGAAGAACAACGCGAAACGACTATGGAAGAGATTCTGGATATTGTAAAAGGTCCTGATTTTCCTACAGGTGCGACGATTCTTGGAAGAAGAGGGATTGAAGAAGCATACAGAACAGGTCGCGGTAAGATTCGTGTACGTGCAGTGACAAATATTGAGACTCTTCCAAACGGAAAGTCCAGAATTATTGTCACAGAGCTTCCGTATCTGGTAAATAAAGCGCGTCTGATCTCAAAGATTGCAGAACTTGTAAGAGATAAAAAGATTGACGGAATCACAGACCTGAATGACCATTCCAGTCGTGAGGGAATGAGAATCTGTATTGATCTGCGCAAGGATGCAAATGCAAATGTAGTTTTGAATTTACTGTATAAGCATACGCAGTTACAGGATACTTTTGGCGTAAATATGCTTTCACTTATTCCGAATAACGGAAGTCTGGAACCGAAGGTATTAAACCTGAAACAGATGCTGGAATATTATCTGGCTCATCAGGAAGATGTAGTGACCAGAAGAACGAAATATGACCTGAATAAAGCAAGAGAGCGAGCTCACATTTTAGAAGGTCTGCTGAAAGCACTGGACAATATTGATGAGGTGATCCGTATTATCAGAGCTTCGCAGAATGTGCAGATCGCAAAACAGGAGTTAATGGATCGCTTCGAACTGACAGATGTTCAGGCACAGGCAATCGTAGATATGCGTCTGCGTGCTCTGACAGGTCTGGAAAGAGAGAAGCTGGAAGCAGAGTATGCTGATTTAATGGGAAAAAATCCGTAAATACGAGGCTATCCTTGCGGACAGAAGTCTTCTTCTTCGCGTGATTCGTGAAGAAATTCTTGTAATTGCAGAGAAATACGGAGACGACAGAAAGACTTCTATCGGATATGATGTATACGATATTTCTACAGAGGATCTGATTCCGAGAGAGAATACAGTGATCACAATGACCAAACTTGGATATATTAAGAGAATGACAGTAGATAATTTCAGAAGCCAGAACAGAGGCGGAAGAGGAATCAAGGGAATGCAGACTCTTGAGGATGACTACATTGAAGAACTTCTGATGACAACTACCCATCATTATCTGATGTTCTTTACAAATACAGGAAGGGTATATCGTCTGAAGGCATATGAGATTCCGGAGGCAGGACGTACTGCAAGAGGAACTGCGATTATTAATCTGTTACAGCTTATGCCGGGGGAATGCATCACTGCAGTAATCCCGCTCCGCAAATTTGAAGATGGTCATTATCTGATGATGGCTACGAAGAATGGCCTGGTAAAGAAAACACCGATTAAAGAATATGCGAATGTGCGTAAAAACGGACTGGCAGCTATCACATTGCGTGATGATGATGAACTGATCGAGGTTAAGCTTACAGATGATAAGAAGGATATAATACTTGTTACAAAAGATGGTATGTGTATCCGCTTTAAAGAAACAGATGTAAGAAGTACAGGCAGAACTTCTATGGGCGTACGCGGTATGAATATCGATGATGGAGACGAAGTGGTAGCAATGCAGCTGAATTCTCAGGGAGATTGCCTGCTGATAGTTTCTGCAAATGGTATGGGTAAACGTACTTCTATGGGTGAATTTACCTGTCAGAATCGTGGCGGTAAAGGTGTAAAATGTTATAAGATTACCGAGAAAACCGGTGATGTAATCGGAGCAAGAGCTGTAAATGAAGATAATGAAGTAATGCTGATCACTACGGAAGGTATTATCATCAGAATCGCCTGCGCTGATATTTCCATTCTTGGAAGAATTACATCGGGTGTAAAACTGATCAATCTTACAGAGGGTGTCACTGTAGCCAGTGTAGCTAAAGTGAGAGATAAAGAAGAAAAAGATACAAATGCACAGCAGGCAGCAGTGGAAATTACGGACGGTGCAGAAACAGAAGAATCTGATCAGCCGACAGATCAGGAGACACAGGATGAGAACAGAGGGGAAGAGGAATAACCATGAAGAAATGGTACAGATATCTTGCAGCCGGAGTGTTGGTATTACTGACACTCTGTGTGGCAGGATGCGGGGGAGTGAGTCATAAATCACCGGAAAAAGTAACAGAGGAATTGATTCAGTCCTATACTGACGGGAAAGAAAAGAAAGTGAAGGAGTGCTATAACCAGGCAGATAATACAGAAGCAGATCTTCAGACAGAGATTACAGCAACACTCAAATATTTTGCGGCACATAATCCTAAGAAAGTATCTGTTCAGGATTGTGAGATCCTTTCTGAAAATGACAAGTACAGTTATGTATACATAACCTACAATCTGATCCTGGAGGATGATCAGGAATATCCATGTGTTGAAACTTATATGGTTGGTAAACAGGATAAAACTTATTATATCATGGCACCATCACAGATCACAGATGATATGAAAACTCAGGCGGCTACAGCATATGTCCAATTTATGAAGACAGATGCTTACAAGACGTATACCAAAGCATATGAAACATTTATCAAGAAAAATCCGGGATATGAAGACAAAATTTCGGAAAAAGCAGGAGTGTAATATATCGAGGGCAAAAAAATGAAAAGAATATTACTGATGGTATTTAGAAATCTCTTTTTTGTTCCATATGGATGGTTTAAGTTATGCTGGTATGCATCGCATGCAGAACGTTACAGTGAAGAACAGAGATATCAGCTTCTTAAATATGTAGATAACAGAGCAGTGAAAGGCGGTAATCTGGTAATTGACGGTCATGGTATGGAAAATATTCCAAAAGAAAATGGGTTTATTTTCTTTCCCAATCATCAGGGATTATTTGATGTACTTGCAATCATACAGGTGTGTCCGGTACCTTTCTCGGTAGTGGCAAAAAAATGAGCTGACAAACGTACCATTTCTGAAGCAGGTATTTGCATGCATGAAAGCGTTTATGATTGACCGTGATGATGTCAAACAATCTATGCAGGTAATCATTAATGTTATCAAAGAAGTAAAGGCAGGAAGAAACTATCTGATTTTTGCCGAGGGAACCAGAAGCAAAGACGGCAATCATCCGCAGGAATTTAAAGGTGGAAGTTTTAAAGCTGCAACGAAATCAAAATGTCCGATCGTACCCGTAGCACTGATTGATTCTTATAAAGCGTTTGATACAGGATCTGTCAAAAAATCTTACAGTGCAGGTACATTTTCTGGAACCCATATACTATGATGAGTATAAAGATATGAAAACAACAGAGATTGCAGCAGAGGTAAAAAAATCGTATCGAAGCGACAATAACACAGTATACTTCTTGATGGAAGTGTGAAATTTGCAAGTCCTGAAACCGGATTTTAGGGTAAAAATAAAAAATATGAAAAAAGTAAAAACCTGTTGACAAAACAGGTTTTTTTACATATAATTACAAATGCGCTTCGGGAGATTCCAAAGTGCATTCGAATTTAATATTGAACTATTAGTTCGGAGTCTGGAGAAGTACTCAAGAGGCCGAAGAGGTGCCCCTGCTAAGGGTATAGGTCGCTAACGCGGCGCGAGGGTTCAAATCCCTCCTTCTCCGTTTTTATTTTTGGAAAACAAAAATAATAAAAAAGATGTTGACAAACACTTGAAACTATGATAAAGTAAACAAGCTGTCAACAAACAGTAAATCGGTTGAAAAAAAGATTTGAAAAAACTTAAAAAAGTTCTTGACAAATCAAAAACAACATGATAAAATAAACAAGCTGTCGCAAGACAGATAACCTTGATAACTAAACAGTGAAACACATACGATTCTCGAAAATTCTTTACATTTTTAAGAACGGTTTGAAAAACCAAAAAACAGTAAAACGAGAGATAGCTAGTTGTTATCTTGAGTGAATCAAACATTTAATCAGAGAGTTTGATCCTGGCTCAGGATGAACGCTGGCGGCGTGCTTAACACATGCAAGTCGAACGGGAATT
>ENA-OQCV01000017-OQCV01000017.1-human-gut-metagenome-genome-assembly--contig:-NODE-17-length-44018-cov-3.999180_pt1 | contig 44018 bp, 38 predicted proteins | sample MGYA00242766_ERZ504592 | MGnify/ENA primary metagenome ERZ504592 (study PRJEB26092, sample SAMD00036315) | human gut metagenome | host: Homo sapiens | study: EMG produced TPA metagenomics assembly of...
GTTCGGGCCGGAAGACGCCGACCTGCAGGTCCGGGTCACCAGTCCTAAGGCCATCTATCAGTTGGCGAGCAACCTGAACGAGATCGGTTTGGCCCGCGCATACATCCTGGGCTACTTCGACATCGAAGGACTGGACGTGGCCGACCCGTATCCGCAGCTGCGCAAGCTCGTCGAACTGGCATCGTACATCCGAAAGCCATCTCCGCTCGAACTGGCGCGCATGGGGGCGGCCGTTCTCAGCCACGGCTACCACAAGGTGGAGGTGCCGCAGTCCGAAGGCCCCTCGAAATTCGAACGCATCAAGTCCGGTCTGTTCCCGCACACCGAAAAGGCCGACTCCGAGACCGTCAGCTTCCATTATGACCTGTCGAACGAGTTCTACGCCGACTTCATCGGACCGTCGATGACGTACACGTGCGCGGTGTTCGACACGCCCGACATGAGCCTGGATGACGCGCAGCGCAACAAAATCGACCTGGTGCTCGACAAGCTGGACCTCAAGCCCGGCGACCGCATGCTTGACATCGGATGCGGCTGGGGCGCTCTGGTCATCGCCGCAGCCAAGCGCGGCATCAAGGCACTGGGAGTATCGCTGTCGCACGAGCAGATCGAGTACGGTCAGGAGTGGATCAGGCGCGAAGGGCTGGAGAATCTGGCCGAGCTGCGCGTGATGGACTACCGCGAAGTGCCGGAACGAGACTTCGACGGCATCACCTCGGTGGGCATGATGGAACATGTGGGCGCGAAGAACTACCGCCACTACTTCGATGAGATGTTCAAGCTGCTCAAGCCGGCCGGCCGCCTGCTCAACCACCAGATCACGATCTCCAAGGACAAGCCGAACAACCGGCCCGGAACGGACGAGTTCCTCGACCGATACATCTTCCCCGACGGCGACCTCGCCTCGCCCGGGTTCATCGAGTCGGCGCTGCACGACGCCGGCTTCGAGGTCGTCAACCAGGAGAACCTGCGGCAGCATTACGCGCTGACGCTGCATCATTGGAACGCCAATCTCAAGGCCAAACTGGGCCGACGCCGTCAAGCAGGTCGGCTACGAGCGGCGAAGGTGTACGGCCTGTATTTGGCCGCGTGCGAGTTGAACTTCGAGCTCAACGGCATCCAGGTGCACCAGTTCCTCGCCGTCAAGCCCGACAAGGAGGGGCTGCCGAAGGGCAACTGGTACCCGCTGCGTCCGTGGTGGGCGGCCTGAGCCGTTGAACAAACGGCGGATTACCGGTACAGCGCCGGCTGCTCGTTGAGCGTCACGGGGATGCGCCCGCCGTGGTGCAGGCTGTCCAGCGCGGCGTCGGCAACCACGTTCGCCACATAGCCGTCCCATGCGGTCGCCTCCTTGCCGCCCGGCTGCCGGTCGGCCTCGATATTCGCGAAGAACCGGTCGAACTCGCGGTCGTATGCCTCGATGAATCGGTCGAACCAGGCGGACGAGATCGCGTGGCTGATCTGACCGGCCTTGCGCACCTCCGGCGTGGCGACATCCGGCAGCGAGATGATGCCGGACTCGCCGACCAGGCGGCATTGGATGTCGTAGCCATACTGGCAGTTGACGTTCGCCTCGGCTGTGGCGAGGGCTCCGTCGGAGAACTCGACGATGGCCAGCTGCGGTTCGCGCAAGGACTCCCCGTTCGGGTTGAGCGTGTTCATCCGGGCGAACTTCATCTCAACGCTGGTGATGTCGCCGTCGAACATGTAATGCAGCATGTCGAAGTTGTGGATGAGCGTGTCGTTGATGACGTTGTCGGTGCTGTAGTAGCTCGTGGATGCCTGCGCGTTGTAGTGACGCATGCCGGCCATCAGCAGGGCGCCGATCTGTCCGTCGCCGACGAAGGTCTTCATCGCGTCGTAGCCGGGGTCGAAGCGCCAGTTGAAACCGACCTGAATGGTTTTGCGGCCCTTGGCCACCTCGGCTTCGACGACCTTCCAGCTGTCGGAGCCGTTGATGGTCATCGGCTTTTCGGTGAACGTCGGCTTGCCGATCGCGATAGTGTGCAGCAGCGGGTCGAGATGCACGTCGTTGCGGCTGGCGATGACGACGGCGTCGACGTTCGGATCGTCGATCAGTGCATCGGCCGAATCGTAGATCGTCGCGTCGAGGCGGTTGTCTTCGATGGCCTGCTTCGCGTTGCCGAGCACGGTGTCGTATACGCCGACGACCTGCGCGTTGCCGCATTTGTCCGTGATCCGACGCACGTGGTCGCGGCCCATGGCGCCGCATCCGATGAAACCGACATTGATCATGGTTGATACTCCCTTGTTGACTTGTTGACTTGTTGATGGTTGATGGTTGATGATGCGCGGGCGGCGGTCATGCGTTCTTCGTGATGCCGATCAGGATGCCGCCGAGCGCGATGAGAATCATGCCGGCGATGACGAACGCCATCTCCTTCTTGGTCTTCTTCTCCTTGAGAATGAACAGGCCTCCCAGCGTGGCGACGATGACGTTCATCTGCGACAGCGTCCAGCCGACCGCCAGACCGTTCATCTCATTGGACAGCATCACGGTGAGGTTCGCGGTGGCGAACAGGGCGCCGGTGCTCATGTTCATCCAGCTCTTCTTGCCGAACACGCCGATTTCGGGGTCCATCGCGTCCTTGCCGCTCATGCAGAAGGAGATGATTGTCGTGCCGAGCACCATGAACACGGCCTGCGGGAACAGCATGTCCCAGCTGGAGACCGAGAAGAACTTGCCGGCGGCGGCGTAGCTGGTATACAGCAGTGAGGAGATCAGGGTGATGAGCAGGCCGCGCTTCAGGTTCGACGGACCCTTGTCCTCGCTCTTCTCCTGGAAGGCGGTGCAGGCGACGCCGACGATGATGACGACGAGCGCGCAGATGCCGAAGCCGAACTGCCAGCCGTGCGTCCATTCATGGAAGAACAGCGCGCCGAGCAGGGTGGTGAACACCAGCTGCATGCCAGTGGACAGCGGCATGGCGCGGGCCACGCCCAGATAGTCGAAGGACTTGATCTGCAGTATCTGCGCGATGCTCCACGGGATGCCGTTGATGGCTGCGGCCGCGATCAGCGTCCACGACCAGTTGATCGGGTGGAAGATCAGCACCACGATACCGAACAGCAGCGTGGTGAGCACCATGCCCATCTGCTTGTTGGCGGTGGTGCCGCCGACCTTCTGCATGACAATGCCCTGAAAACCCCAGCCGAATGCGGGGACCAGGGCCAAGAGGATAGGCCACATGTTCGTATCCTTTCATCGCGCCGGCATGACACACATCCGTGTCTGTCATGATGGCGTTAACAACATTGTTTCAAGTCCGAGTCTAAGCGTCGGTCGCGGGAAAACCGGGTGCCGATGCGGTCGGTTCGCGCCAAATATCGGTAAGAACGCGCCACTTTGCCCCGCCGATGGTTCAGCGAATCATTCTCAATAAGAAAAGTGTGAGGAATGCGCACAGTACCGAACAAAACGAACACAGAGAAATCCGCGTCATGTGGCCGATATCCGACTCCTCATGTTCGTTTCGCCGGCCAGCGGGCTCACACGTTTTCCGTCGGACGCAATTCGGTGCGCAGAAAATCCTGACGATACCGACTCGGACTGACTCCGAACGCGGCGGAGAAATGCTTGCGCAGCGAATCCGCGTTGCGCAGTCCCGTTCTCAGTGCAATCTGCTGCATCGGCAGATCGGTGAGCTCCAGCAGTTCCTTGGCGGCGTTCAGACGCTCCGTCAGCAGCCAGGTGCTCGGCGGCACCCCCATGACCTCGCTGAACCGGCGCTGGAACGAGCGCGTGGAGGAGTGGGAGGTCTGCGCAAGCGTCGTCAGCGTCCAGTCATAACTGAGATGCTCGCGGACTCTGCGGGTCAGCGCGATGATCTCGTCACTCTGCCGGGACGGTCGCGGCAAGACGGATGGAGCGCCGTCGCTGCGCCGGGTGGCCACCGAACGGGGGTAATGCATCATCAGCATGTTCGCCTCCGCCGTCGCCAGGGACTGCCCGGCATGTTCGGCGAGTAGCGCGATGCACAGGTCGAGACAGATGCTGCCGCCGGCGGACGTCCAGATGCGCTGCTTCGCGTTGTGCGTCAGCAGACGGTCCTTCTGCACCAGCGCCTTGGGAAACTGCGCGGCCAAATCGTCGAGGAACGGCAGGTGCGTGGTGCATTCCACGCCGTCGAGCAGACCGGTCCATGCCAGCGCGAACATGCCCGTGCACATGGCCGCGATCTCCACGCCCTCGCGGTGGGACGCGACCAGCCAGTCGCGGATGGCGAGCGCGTCGGCGGGATCGGCTGTGAACAGCCGTGCCTTGGCGTCCCTGGTGCGCCTGTCGGTGGCGATCTCATGCGGGTTGGCGAAACCGGGGATGATGATCAGATCAGGTTTCTCGTGGTAGTCGCGCAGCGCGGTGGTGGCGATGGACATGCCGTGGTCGAGTGCCTTGGAGCTTGCATTCGCGATGAAGTCGATGACCGGACGGTCGGACGAGCCGTACATGACGGAATCGTCGTCGAAGATCTGGATGATGGAGATGACATCGAACGCCCACATCGTGCCGGGCAGCGGTACCGCAATGCGCATGTGCGTTCCTTTCCGCGTGTCCCGGCCCGATTGCCGGCCCTGCCGACATGATAGCCGTGGCAGACGATGGGCGGTTGGGAGGGTGTCGCAAGTCCGATGGTCTGCTATATAATAGTACGGTTGGCCTATTCGCCAACGTGGGGCTGTAGCTCAGTCGGTTAGAGCATCGGACTCATAATCCGCCGGTCCAGGGTTCAAGCCCCTGCGGCCCCACTGAAATCCATGCCTCGGCGTATACTTCCGTAGGTTCCGGTTCACGCCAGCCATCGGGGCGCGGCGACCCGGGTCCCCCGAATCCCCTAGGAGACAAAACCATGCAGCAGGGTATCCATCCTGATTATCATGCCGTTGAAGTCCTGTGCTCATGCGGCAACACCTTCGTCACTCGTTCCACCTACAAGGGCGACCACATGACGGTCGACGTGTGCTCGAAGTGCCACCCCTTCTACACCGGCAAGCAGAAGATTCTGGACACCGGTGGCCGCGTCGCTCGCTTCGAGAAGCGTTACGGCAAGAAGACCAAGTAGCGTATCTGACGCCAGTCCCGCACGGGTTGGGCGCGCTTCGGCGCACCCGCTCGGGGGACTGGCGTTTTTGTATCTGTAATGGCGTCGCGACAGCGATGATGACGCGGTGCCGACCGTTGTTACTATCCGGAAGGACAAGCCAGACATGGCAGTCGAGCAGTTCCCCGCGGCACAGACCGCGTTGGAGGAATACCAATCCATCGAACAGCAGATGGCGAGCCCCGAGGTGGTGACGAACCCCGACAAGATGCGCAAGCTGGGTCGTCGTCATGCCGAACTCGGCGCGATTGTATCCGCGTATCAGTCATACACGGCCGTGCGCGACGACCTTGAGGCCGCGCGCGAGATGGCGGGGGAGGATCCCGAATTCGCCGATGAGGCCAAGCGGCTCGAAGCCGAGCTGCCGGCGGCCGAGGAGAAGCTGCGGAACGCGCTGATCCCGGCGCGACCCCAGATGACGCCCGGGGAACGTCATCATGGAGATCAAGGCCGGTACGGGCGGCGAGGAGGCGGCGCTGTTCGCCGGCGACCTGCTGCGCATGTATCTGCGATACGCTGAGAAGCGCGGCTGGGCCGTCACCGTGCAGTCCGAGAACACCACCGAGCTCGGCGGCGTCAAGGACGTGCAGATCGCCATTCGCGCCAAGGGCACGCCCGCGCCGGAGGACGGTGTGTGGGCGAGCCTGAAATACGAGGGCGGCGTGCACCGCGTGCAGCGCATCCCCGTCACCGAATCGCAGGGCCGCATCCAGACCTCCGCGGCCGGTGTAATCGTGTTCCCCGAGGCCGACGAGGACGACGACGAGATCGAGATCGATCCGAAGGACCTGAAAATCGACATCTTCATGAGCTCCGGTCCCGGCGGACAGTCCGTGAACACCACGTACTCCGCCGTGCGCATGACGCACATCCCCACTGGCATCGTGGTGAGCATGCAGGATGAGAAGTCGCAGATCCAGAACCGCGCCGCCGCGTTGCGGGTCCTGAAATCGCGCCTGCTCGCCATGAAGCATGAGCAGGAGGCCGCCGAGGCCGCCGATATGCGCCACTCGCAGGTGCGTTCGCTCGACCGTTCCGAGCGCATCCGCACCTACAACTTCCCGGAGAACCGCATCGTCGACCACCGCACCAACTACAAGGCGTACAACCTCGACGCCGTGCTCGACGGCGACCTGCAGGCCGTGATCGACTCCGACATCCAAGCCGACGAGGCCGAGCGGCTCGCCAACCAGCAGTGACCGGCCATCGGCGGGGTCAGAGTGATGGTTCCCTGGGGAATCGCACCCCCATTGATGTCTCTGCGTCGCTAAGTGCGCGCCGAAACGACAAGTGCGCGCACTTAGGAACGGAAAATCCGTGGTTTGCGTCGCTATGTGCGCGCGTACTTCGTTTCGGCGCGCACTTAGCGACGCAACGGCGAATATGCCGGCAGACGCCCCGGTGCGAAACGCCGTGATATGAACGCCCTGAGACGATGAGCCACCAACGAGCGGAAGGACACCATGACATCCGAATCCATCCATGACGTGACAGACGTGATACGCTCCGCGGCGCGGACGCTGCATGACGCCGACATCGACACGCCCGAGCATGATGCCAAGTTGTTGCTCGCCGAGGCGTGCGGCCGCGACCTGCGCGACATAGACAAGGCGATGTTGATGGGGGAGCCTCTGGACGGCCTGCCACACGAGCATGCGAGTTTTGATGCCCCGGATGCCGGCGCCGCGAGCTCCGACAGCTCCGACACTGTGGGCGATGCCGTCACCACGGCGCTCGCCCGATTCCACGCCATGATCGCTCGGCGGGCCGCACGTGAACCGTTGCAGTACATCACAGGCCATGCCCCGTTCCGCTACCTCGATCTGGAAGTCGGTCCGGGCGTGTTCATCCCGCGCCCGGAAACCGAGACCGTGGTGCAGGCCGGCATCGACTGGCTCACGCGCGAACGGCCTGTCCACCCCGCGTATCGTGGATTTGTGCGCGGGCAGCGGCGCCATCGGACTGTCCCTGGTCACCGAGGTGCGCGGCGCGCAGGTGTGGGCGGTCGAGAAGGTGCCGCGCACCTATGACTGGACGATGCGCAACTGGCGGAGGATATCACGTCTCGACCCGCTGGCCGCCGATAATTATCATCTCGAGCTCGGCGACGCCACCAGCGGCACGACGCTGACCCAGTTTGACGGCACCATCGACATGGTGGTCACGAATCCGCCGTACATCCCCGAAGCGCAGATCCCCGAACAGCCCGAAGTGCGCGACCATGATCCGAAGGCGGCGCTGTATGGCGGCTCCGCCGACGGCACGCTGATACCGGAGCGGATCGTGATGCGAGCGGCGGGATTGCTGCGCCCCGGCGGCGTGCTGGTGATGGAGCATGACATCTCTCAGGGGCCGCGGATGGTCTCCTTCGCACAGGCCAACGGGTTCGGCCAGGCTCATACCGGCGACGACTGGACCGGCCGGCCCCGGTACCTGTTCGCGGTCAGATCCTGACCCAGGATCTGATGCCGTGGCCGGGCCGAGCCGGCGCCGATCACGCAGCCCTCGCCGATCGTCACGCCGCCGACCACCGTCACATTGCCGCCGAACCAGCAGTTCGACCCGATCACGATCGGCTTGCCATACTCGTAGTCGTAATACGACCCGTCAGCCGCACGCCGCACGTTGCGGTCCTGGAACCGGATCGGATGCATCGGCGGCAGCAGCTCGTCCAGTACCGCGGCTCGGCCGGCATGGTCTCCCCGAGGCAGCGCGTTGAACCGGGGTGCACAAAGTCGCCTGCGCGCTCTCGCATAGCGGAGAGCTCGGGGTCAGCGGGATTTCGGGCGGATACGGTCGTGTCTCTCCGCCGTACCGTCACATGAGGCCCGTCGTCGCCGGCGCCGGCCAGCGCCAAGTCGTGGCGCAATGGTGCAATGGGAAGCCGTGTCCAGGCCGGCCCGCGCGACGCGGGGGAGAGCGAACCCGTGGCGTCGGGCCATGCACCGGCCTACCATCGGTGTGGCAGGACGTGCCATAATACTTGGATAGCGGTATTCGGATACGCGTGGCGGCATGTGACCGCCGCGATGGGCGTGATACGCGATACGGGAGGTCTGATGAGTGCGGTTCGCAAGGTGAATGAGGAATCCCTCGCCGAGGCGGCGTCGGTCATCGCAGGCGGAGGCTTGGTGGTCATTCCCACCGACACGGTGTATGGCGTGGCCTGCGACCCGCGCAACGAGGCCGCAATCGACCGCATCTATCAGGTCAAGAGCCGCCCGCGCTTCAAAGCGCTGCAGGTGCTGCTGGCATCCGTCGACCAGTTGGACGGGCTCGGGCTCGACTTGCCGTCGCCGCTGAACCGGCTGGCCGCGCAGTTCCTGCCTGGTGCGTTCTCGCCGATCGCGGTGGCCCGCGAGGACTGCACGCTCGCCACGGTCAGTGCCACCCCGCAGGGCAGGCGTACGCAGGGCATCCGCGTGCCGAATTCGGCCTTGACCCTGCGCATATTGAATGAGCTCGGTCCTCTTGCCGCGTCGAGCGCGAACCGTTCCGGCGACGAAAGCGCGCAGACGGTCGAAGAGGCTGTGCAGGCGTTCGGCGACGATGTGCAGCTGTATCTTGACGGCGGGCCGACGCAAGGCCATGTCGCCAGCACGGTGGTCGCCGCCGACCCTCATGAGCGCGACGGCATCGTCATCCTGCGAGAGGGTGTCATCCCTCAGCCCGTCGTGCGCAAGGCCGTGCACATGAACGGTGGTGGTCTGGGCGCATGAGGATATATCTGCTGATCGCCGCCATCGCAGGCGGCGTCACCTGGCTGGTCACGCCGCTGATTCGCCATGTCGCCATCCATATCGGCGCGGTCGGAGAGGTTCGTGCGCGCGACGTGCACACCATCCCGACGCCGCGCATGGGCGGACTGGGCATGCTGATCGGATTCGCGTTCGCAATGATCTACTCCAGTCGCATCGCATTCACGACCGGACTGTTCGAGAACAACAACCAGGAGTGGGTGATCCTCGCCGGCGCGGTGCTGATATGCCTGCTGGGCATGGCCGACGACCTGTGGGATCTGGACTGGATGCTGAAGATGGCCGGGCAGCTGCTGATCTCGGTGTTCGTGGCGTGGGGCGGCCTGCAGATCATATCGCTGCCGCTCGGCTCCCTGATCACCGCCAGCCCCAGTATCTCGGTGACGATCACCGCGATACTGATCGTCGCGTCGATCAACGCGGTCAATTTCGTCGACGGCCTGGACGGCCTCGCGGCGGGCATCGTCGCCATCGGCGGCGTCGCGTTCGCCGCGTACTCCTACATCATCGCGCGCAATTCGCCGTCCTACGCCTCGATGGCGACGCTGATCGACGTGGCGATGGTCGGCATCTGCATCGGGTTCATCCTGCACAACTGGCATCCGGCCAAGCTGTTCATGGGCGACTCCGGCTCGATGCTGCTCGGGTATCTCATCACCTGCGCGTCAATCGTGATGACCGGCCGTCTGGATCCGGCGTCGATTCATGCCAGCGTGTACCTGCCGGTGTTCATGCCGATCCTGCTGCCGATTCTGGTGCTGTTCCTGCCAGTGCTGGACATGTGTCTGGCGATCGTGCGCCGACTCAGCCACGGGCAGTCGCCGATGCACCCGGACCGTATGCATCTGCATCACCGCATGCTGCGCATCGGCCACACCGTGCAGGGAGCGGTGCTGATTCTGTGGGGGTGGGCGGCTCTGATCGCGGTCGGCTCGATCATGACGTTGTTCTTCAAGGTCCATTATGTGCTCATCGGCTTCGTCATCGCCGTGGTGTTGCTGACGGTGGCGACGATGTACCCGTATCTGAAGCGTCGCCTGCCGGAGATTGCCGCGGAGAACCAGTCGTATGCATCCGCGCGGCGACGGGCACGTCATTCGTTTGACGAAAGCGGTGACGGGAAAAAACGGCGCCCGTGACCTGCCGATGATGATGTTCGAGACCATGTTCGTGTCGCATTCGTCGCATTACGCTCATATAGTGAATACATGGCTACAAATTCTGAAGCGAATATGCAATCCTATGCTCCTGTCCCCCCAGATTTTCTCCAAGCTGGGCCTCGCGTATGACGATGTGCTGCTGCTGCCGAACGAGACGGACGTGATTCCCTCCGAAGTCGACACCACCACCCATCTGACCCGTGAGATCACCATGAAGGTTCCGACGATCTCCGCGGCGATGGATACCGTCACCGAATCCGAGATGGCCATCGCCATGGCCCGCAACGGCGGTATCGGCGTGCTGCACCGCAACCTGTCGATCGACGACCAGGCGGCCCAGGTCGATGTGGTCAAGCGCTCCGAGTCCGGTATGATCACCGACCCGCTGACCGTCAACCCGGACGTCACGCTCGCCGACCTCGACAAGCTGTGCGGCAAGTTCCACATCTCCGGCCTGCCGGTCGTTGACAAGGAGAACCGCCTCGTCGGCATCATCACCAACCGCGACATGCGCTTCATCCCGTCCGAAGACTACGACCACCTCAAGGTCAAGGACGTGATGACCAAGGAGAACCTCATCACTGGTCCGGCGAACATCTCCAAGGATGACGCCCACCGTCTGCTCGCCCAGCACAAGGTCGAGAAGCTGCCGCTGATCGACGACAACGGCAAGCTCGCCGGCCTGATTACCGTCAAGGACTTCGTCAAGACCGAGCAGTACCCGGATGCCACCAAGGACGAGCAGGGACGTCTGCGCGTGGCCGCCGGCATCGGCTTCCTCGGCGACGCCTGGCAGCGCGCCTCCGCTCTGATGGAGGCCGGCGTCGATGTGCTCGTCGTCGACACCGCCAACGGCGAGGCCCGTCTGGCGCTCGACATGATCAGCCGCATCAAGCGCGACCCCGCCTTCCGCGGCGTGCAGGTCATCGGCGGCAACATCGCCACCCGTTCCGGCGCCCAGGCCATGATCGACGCGGGCGTCGACGCCGTCAAGATCGGTGTCGGCCCCGGCTCCATCTGCACCACCCGCGTGGTCGCCGGTGTCGGCGTCCCGCAGCTCACCGCCGTCTATGACGCCGCCCAGGCCTGCAAGGCCGCCGGCGTGCCGTGCATCGCCGACGGTGGCATCCACTACTCCGGAGACATCGCCAAGGCGCTCGTCGCCGGTGCCAACACCGTCATGCTCGGCGGCACGCTGGCCGGCTGCGAGGAGGCTCCGGGCGAGAAGGTCCTGCTGCACGGCAAGCAGTACAAGCTGTACCGCGGCATGGGCTCGCTGGGTGCCATGGCCCCGCGCGGCAAGAAGTCCTACTCCAAGGACCGTTACTTCCAGGCCGACGTCACCTCCAACGACAAGGTCGTTCCGGAAGGCGTCGAGGGCGAGGTGCCGTACCGCGGGCCGCTGAACGCCGTGCTGTACCAGCTGATCGGCGGCCTGCACCAGTCCATGTTCTATGTGGGCGCGCACAACATCGCCGAACTGCAGGAGAAGGGCCGCTTCATTCGCATCACCGACGCCGGCCTGCGCGAGTCGCATCCGCACGACATCGTGATGACCACCGAAGCGCCGAACTACACCGGCTTCCACAACTGATAGGCCGATGCCGATCGGTTCATAGGATTCGGCTCATATGAATATGATGGCGGGCTCCCCTCACGATTTGCGAGGGGAGCCCGTCATCTTGCATATAGGCCCGACCGCGTCGAATCGGCTCCGCCGCCCGCGTCGTGGCGGGCGCGGGCAGGCCTACCGCAGCCGCATCCAGACGGACGTATCCTGCGGCAGCCGGCCGTCATCGGTGAGCGGCGCGGACGAGAGCAGCACCTCGCCGTTGGGCAGCGAAACCGGTGTGGCGCCGAAATTCGTCAGATTCGCCCAACCGTTGGCACGACGGTAGGCGATCACGCCGCCGGGCTGGCCGTCGGCGCCGTCGCGCATGCCGCTCGGACGGTTCTCGGGAAGCAACGTGCAACTGGTGTCCGGAGTCTGCATCTCGTGACGCAGCCGCAGCACGCGACGATAGAAGTTCAGCATGGAGCCGTCGTCGGCGTCCTGGATGTCCATGGCGAAATCCTTGAACCACGCGGGCTGCGGGAGGTGTGGTTCGGCGTCACTGACGGCAGGGGAGAACCCGAACGAGCCGGCATGGACGTGCCTCTTGTCGGACGTGTACGTCTCGGGCACGTCGGACGCGACCCAGGGCAGCGGCACGCGGCAGCCGTCACGGCCCTTGGTGGACTGCGCCCGCGAGGTGCGCAGGCCGGAGGGATCCTCGATGCGGTCCCATGGAATATCCGCCACCTCGAACAGGCCCAGCTCCTCGCCCTGATACACGTAGGCCGAGCCGGGCAGCGCCATTTCGAGCATCAGTGCGGCGCGTGCCCGCAATGCGCCGGCCTGGCGATCCTCAATATAGGTGGTGCCGTCACGCAGCAGCCAGTCGTTGGCGATCTGATGGTATTCGCCGGTCGGCACTTGCGGCAGCGCGTAACGCGTGGCGTGGCGCGGCACATCATGGTTGCTCATCACCCAGGTGGACGTCGAGCCCGACCTCTCGGCGCACGCCAGCCCCTCGTCGATGGCTTTGCTCATCGCGTCGAAGGTCCAATCCGCCTTGGCGAACTCGAAGTTGAACACCTGCCCCAGTTCATCCGGTGACGCGTACAGGTACTGGCGTTCCGGCCGGACCCATGCCTCGGCGACCGCGAAGCGCGGGGGATCGTAGCGGTTGAACACCTCGCGGCGCCACTCACGGTAGATGTCGTGCACCTTGTCGCGGTCGAGCACTGGGTGGGATCCGTCCGCGGGCATGTCGTTCGTGCTCATCACCACGTAGTCGTCGAGGTCGTCGCGGTCGAGGTCCTTGGCGAGCCCGTGCGCCACATCGATGCGGAACCCGTCCACGCCGTGATCGCACCAGAAACGCAGCGTCTCAAGGAAATCGGCGCACACGTCCGGGTTCCTCCAGTTCCAGTCGGGCTGCTCCTTGGTGAACATGTGCAGGTACCATTGGCCGTCGTCCACGCGCGTCCATGCCGGACCTCCGAAATGGTTCTGCCAGCGGGTCGGCGGCTCGTCACCGTTCGGGCCCTTGCCGTCGCGGAAGATGTACCGGTCGCGCGCAGGGGAGCCGGGGCCGTCCGCCAGCGCCTGACGGAACCAGGGGTGCAGGTGGGAGCTGTGGTTGGGCACGATGTCCACCACCACTTTGATGTCTGCCGCATGCGCGGCGGCGGCCAGCCGGTCGAAGTCGTCCATCGAGCCGAGCTTCGGATCCACGTCACGGTAGTCGGCCACGTCGTAGCCGCCGTCCGCGAGTTCGCTCGGGTAGAAGGGCGACAGCCAGATCGCGTCGACGCCCAGCTGCCGCAGATAGGGGATCCGCCCGGTGATGCCATTGATGTCGCCCAGACCGGAGCCGGTGGTGTCCTGGAAGCTGCGCGGGTAGACCTGGTAGACCACGGCCTGCCGCCACCACAGTGCCGGGTCGATCTCGGCGTCGTGCCGCGTCGTGATAGATTGCGTTTCCTCTGCCATGTAGTCCTCCTGGCCGTATGCATGTACCGCTGCCGTTCCTGCGCTGCCGTAATGGCGCGCGGCCGGCCGCGTCCCGAATGTCCAAGATTATATCCGTCCCGTTTCCCCCGAAGCGGCGGGTCATGTCGTGCCGCGACACCAAGCTTCCGTCGTGCCCGCGTGTCTTCTTAGCGGCGCTTTAGCGGGGTCATAATTGGATAGGGCAAGAGCATGACGCGCTGATCGTCGACCGCCGGCTGCCCGACGGCGACGGGCTGGATTTGATTCGCACCCTGCGCGGCTCCGGCGTCACTACACCTGCGCTGATGCTGACCGCGCTCGCGCAGGTGGACGACATCGTGGAAGGGCTGGACTGCGGCGTGAACGACTACCTGACCAAGCCGTTCCACTTCATTGAACTGCAGGCCCGGCTGTGCGCGCTGCTGCGGGGGTTCAACGCCCAGACGGCCAGCGTGATGGTGGGCGACTGGCTGCTCAAGCCGCACTCCGGCATCATCGAGGATCCAGACGGCAGTGCGGTGTCGCTCACCGATGCCGAGACGAGGTTGCTGTCGGTGCTCGCCGCCGCACCGGATCATGTCTTTTCTCGCGAGGAGCTGCTGTCGCAGGTGTTCTCTGACGGCAGCGATATGGGAACCGTCGATGCATACGTGTCATATCTGCGCGGCAAGACCACGCGGACGATCATCGAAACGGTACGCGGCCGCGGATACCGCATCGGCTCGCCTGAGGGAGCGACGGTGGCCGTGTCGCTCGGGTACGCGCGTCATCGCCAATGGGCGCAGATCCGCGTGTCCGACCATGGGCCGGGCATCGGCGGCGATCCCGAACGACTGTTCCGCCGCTTCGCCCGGGACGATGACGGCACCGCGCGCCAAGGGTACGGGCTCGACCTCGCGCTCGCCCGTGACGTGGCGAACCGGTATGGGGGCTCGGTCGCGGTGGAGTCCTCGTCCCCGTCCGGCACTACGATGCTGCTCTCTTTCCCGCTGGCCTGACGGCGCGTCCCCGGTCTGCTATAGCCTGTAACGTTCCCTAGGAAAACACAGCAGGAAAGGCGGCTTGCGATGGTCGACAGCCATGATGCGGAAACGTACAGCGCGAAGGATTCGCGCCTGATCTGGATTGATTGCGAGATGACGGGACTTGACATCTTCGGTGGCGACGAGCTCGTCGAGGTGTCAGTGGTGCCTACCGATTTCGACCTCAACGTGTTGGACGAAGGCGTGGACTACGTCATCAAGCCGTCCGACGCCGCCGTCGCGCACATGAACGACTTCGTGCGCGCCATGCACACCCGTTCCGGGCTCATCAACGAATGGGAGCACGGCCTGAGCCTCGAAGAGGCGGAACGCAAGGTCACCGAATACGTGCTGCGGTTCACGCCGGACGGAGTCAGGCCGCTGCTCGCGGGCAACACCATCGGCTCCGACAAGAAATTCCTCGACCATTACATGCCGGGTCTCATGAGCCATCTGCACTACCGCAGCGTGGACGTGAGCACGCTGAAGGAGCTCGCGCGCCGCTGGTACCCCGCGGTGTATGAGAACCGCCCCGCCAAGAACGGCGGGCACCGCGCCCTCGCCGACATCATCGAGTCGCTGGACGAGCTTCGCTACTACCGTCAGGCGTTCATGGCGCCGGCTCCCGGGCCGAACGAGGCCGAGTCGAAGGCCATCGCCGACCAGATCGTCGCCACCAGCCTGCTGAATAAGTAGACGGCCGGTCTCGAAAAAATCAGAAAAGCGTCACGCACACGACTGAGAGGAACGACACCATGACCGCGAACGATTGGACCGCCATCTGCGACAAGCCGCGCGACATCCGCCTGATCGTGGCGGACATGGATGGCACGCTGCTGGACGGCGACAGCAACATCCCCGATGACTTCTGGCCGCTGCTCGACGAGCTGCACGCCAAGGGTGTCGAGTTCGTGCCGGCTTCCGGCCGCCAGCTCGCCACGCTGCGATCCATGTTCGCGGACCGCGTCGACGGCGCCATGTCGTATATCGCGGAGAACGGCAACGTCGTGGTCGCCGACGACAACGTCATCGACGTGCACGGGGTGAGCTGGGACATCACGCGTACGCTGATCGATCTGGTGGACGCCGCGGTGGCGTCGGGCTCGCATGACATCGGACTCGTGATATGCGGTCTGAACACGGCGTACATCCAGCGGCAGGACAGGCCGTTCGTCGAGGAATGCTCCAAATACTACAAGGCGCTGCGCATCGTGGACGACCTGCACGAGGTGCTGGAGACCGAGGACGAAACCGTGCTCAAACTGGCGATCTTCGATTTCGGCGACGCGCAAGGCATGGCCGCGGACCTGCTGGGCGATGTGGAACGCACCCATCAGGTGGTGGTATCCGGAGCGCACTGGGTCGATATCATGAATCCCGGAACCGACAAGCGGCAGGGTGTCGTCGCGCTGCAGCGGCATCTCGGCGTCACGCCCGCGCAGACGGCGGTGTTCGGCGACTATCTCAACGATTTGCAGATGCTCGACGCCGGCGAATGGTCGTTCGCCATGGCCAACGCGCATCCGGATCTGAAACGCGCGGCGCGGTACATCGCGCCGGCCAACACCGAGCACGGCGTGCTGCAGGTGGTCCGCCGGCTGGTCTGAGCCCGCGGGCGAGCGATGTCATACGCCAGGGCGCGCGGATCGTGCATGATGCATGAGCTTAAGGAGGGCATATGCGGCAGTCTGAGGCGCTCGCGATTCTGAACGCCGGCGCGAACGTGTTCCTGACGGGTGCGCCCGGCGCAGGAAAGACGTACGTGCTGAACGAGTTCATCCGGCAGGCGCGCGCAGACGGCGCGAACGTGGCCGTCACCGCGTCAACGGGCATCGCCGCCACGCATATCGACGGCCAGACCATCCACTCGTGGAGCGGCGTCGGACTCGCCAACGTGCTGACGCCAAATCTGCTGAAGACCATCAAGACCCGTCGTCGGCGCAAGATACAGGCGGCCGACGTGCTCATCATCGACGAGGTGTCGATGATGCACGCTTGGCTGTTCGACATGGTCGATCAGGTGTGCCGTGAAGTGCGGCATGATCCTCGGCCGTTCGGCGGATTGCAAGTGGTACTGTCCGGCGACTTCTTCCAGCTGCCGCCGGTCTCCGTGTCCGGGCGCGACCGCGACGTGCTGCCGCCCGGCCCGGATTTCGTGGCGTCCCGTGAACGGTACGCGAAGGCCGGACTCAATCCGGAAGGATTCGTCACCGAATCGCTGGTGTGGGGCGAACTCGCGCCGGTCATCTGCTATCTGACCGAGCAGCATCGTCAGGACGACGGCCGGCTGCTGCACGTGCTCACCGACATCCGCGCCGGATGCGTGGATCAGGATGACCGTGACGCGCTCGTCACGCGGCTCGGTGTGACACCGAAGCCGGGCGAGGTGGCGGTCCACCTGTTCCCCGTCAACCGGGAGGCCGATGATCTCAACGATTCCAGGCTCGCGCGGATAGGCGAGGAGCCGCACGAATTCCATGCCGAGCAGATGGGCCGGCCCACCTGGTCGAACGGCTCAAGCGCAACATGCTGGCACCGGAGTGCCTCGTGCTCAAGACCGGTGCAGCCGTCATGGCACTGCGCAACGACGCCGACCACCAGTATGTCAACGGTTCGCTCGGTACCGTGCGCGGCTTCGCCAACGAGAACAAGGGCGGCTGGCCCATCGTGGAATTCGAGAACGGCAACATCGTCACGATGAAGCAGGCCACGTGGGAGATGATGGACGGCGACACGGTGATGGCGTCCGTGGCGCAGGTGCCGTTGCGATGCGCATGGGCGATCACCATCCACAAGTCGCAGGGGATGACCCTCGACCGGGCGGTGATGGATCTGAGCCGCACGTTCGCGCCCGGCATGGGATATGTGGCGCTCTCGCGTGTGGAACGCATGGGCGGATTGTATCTTGCCGGCGTCAACGAGCGCATGTTCGCGGTTTCGGCGGATGCAGTGATGCTCGACGGCGATTTGCGCGGCGGGTCACAGGCCGCCAGCGCGCGGCTGGGCGACGAGGGCGTGGCTGCGTTCCGGCCGCAAACGCCTCACGAGGACGAGCCTGCTGGCGAATTCGAACAAGCCGAGCTGTTCTAGCGGTGGCTGCTTTCGGATATGGGACTGTTATTGGGCGGAGGAAGACATCAATCCCGCGAAAGTCCCATTTGAGATGGTGCTGATGGGACTTTCGCCGGGTAGCGGTGCGCTAGCGCAGCTGTGAGATGCGTTTTCCGAGCGATTGCACCGATTCGAGGCTTGCCTCGTAGCGCGCGGCGGCACCGAATATCCAGCGCAGGTTGCGGGTCGCGCTGTCGGCCATCGGATGGCATGTACGCAGCCATGCGGTGGCGGCCAATGCCGGCAGCAGCACATATGCGGCAATCGCCACGAGGTTTTCTCAACCATGCGATTGCTGAAATCGGCGATCGCGATGACGGTAAGGCTCAAAGCGCTGATGAAGGCGACGATGATGCGCTCGGCGACATATTGCCCGGGCCGATAAGACAGGCGGCTCCCGCGAGCATAGTGAAGACAGCCACGCTGACGGCTTCGGACATGTATCTCGGCAGCATCGGCAGGTCGCACAGCAATCAGCGACACGGGCAAAGAGAAAGAGGCGTACAGGGACCATGCGCGCAACGGTTGACGGCCTTTCTGATGAACCGCCCGCAGTGCTATCGTCACGCAGCCCAGACCGAACAGCACCGCGCCGGGCGGCAATGAGCAGAACAAGCCCGGTACCGTGCCGGGTGGCACGTCGGGTGGCTCGTCTTCCGCCAAGCCGGGCGCGAACACGGGCGTAGTTGCCGGGGGCAAGACGTCCGCGGCCGATTCGCTGGCCCATACCGGTATCGACATGTCGCTGGTGACCGTCCTGGCGATGGCCATGCTGGCGGCCGGCATTACCCTCGAACGGCTGCGCCGGATGACGCGGTAAGCGCGGCACGGCCGCGAGGCCAATACGAAGGCCGCTCGCTCGGTGAGCTCCGGGTGGGTGGCCTTTTTCAATACTGCGGGTTTGCCGAACTGAACCGGGCCCGCAATGTCCCCGAACGCGAATACCTTGGAACCCATGAGTTCCAAAGCACTTCGAATGTCCACCATGTTCCTGCGCACGCTGCGCGAGGATCCCGCCGACGCCGACACCGATTCGGCGAAACTGCTGCTGCGCGCCGGCTATGTGCGCAAGGCGGCTCCCGGTATCTGGACCTGGCTGCCGCTGGGTCTGAAGGTCCTCAACAAGATCGAGGCCATCGTCCGCGAGGAGATCGACGGCATCGGCGCCCAGGAGGTCCACTTCCCGGCGCTGCTGCCGCGCGAGCCGTATGAGGCCACCCACCGCTGGGAGGAATACGGCGAGAACCTGTTCCGTCTGAAGGACCGTCACGAGGCCGACTACCTGCTCGCCCCCACGCATGAGGAAATGTTCACGCTGCCTGGTCAAGGGATATGTACTCCTCGTACAAGGACCTGCCAGTCACGCTCTACCAGATCCAGACCAAGTACCGCGACGAGTTCCGTCCGCGCGCCGGCCTGATCCGCGGCCGCGAGTTCATCATGAAGGACGCTTACTCGTTCACCATCGACGAGGAGGGCATGAAGAAGGCGTACTACGACGAGCGCGGCGCCTACGAGCGCATCTTCCAGCGTCTCGACCTGAAGTACGTGCCCGTGTTCGCGATGTCCGGCCCGATGGGTGGTTCCGCGTCCGAGGAGTTCCTGGCTCCCATGGCGATTGGTGAGGACACGTTCGCGCTGGCGCCCTCCGGCAAGGCGTGGAACGTCGAGGCGCTGACCACCCCAGAGCTGCCGGCCGTGGACAGCTCCGCCGTGCCCGCGATGGAAAGCCGTGAAACCCCGGATTCCAAGACCATCGAGGATCTGGTCGCCACCGCCAACCGTCTGTACCCGCGTGAGGACGGCCGCGAATGGACTGCCGCCGACACGTTGAAGACCGTGGCCGTGACTGTGCTGCACCCCGAGGACGATGATCATGAGGGGCCGTGGCGCGAGGTCATCGCCGTGGCGCTGCCCGGTGACCGTCAGGTCGATATGAAGCGTCTTGAGGCGCAGTTCGCGCCCGCCGAGCTGGAGGAATCCACCGAGGACGATCTCAAGGCCCATCCCGAGATGGTGGCCGGCTACATGGGGCCGATGGTCTTCGGCAAGCAGGGCGAGGCCGCGGGCGTCGCCGAACCGGTGCGCTTCTTCATCGACGCGCACGTGGCTGAGGGCACTGAGTGGATCATCGGCGGCGACGAGGCGGGCAAGCACCGTTTCCACGCCGTGTACGGCCGTGATTTCAAGGCCGACGGCACCGTCGAGGCGGTCGAGGTGCGTCATGGCGACATGAGCCCGGATGGTTCCGGCCCGCTGAGCTTCGAGCGCGGCGTGGAGATTGGCCAGGTGTTCCAGCTTGGCCTCAAGTACTCCAAGGCGCTTGACCTCAAGGTGCTCGACCAGAACGGCAAGACTGTGCCCGTGTGGATGGGCTGCTACGGCATCGGTGTCTCCCGCGTGCTCGCCTGCATCGCTGAGACGCATCATGACGAGCGCGGTCTGGCATGGCCGGCCGTCATCGCGCCCGCCCAGGTGCACGTCGTCGCCACCGGCAAGGATGCGGCGGCGTTCGACGCGGCCGAGAAGCTGGTCGCAGAACTGGAGGAGCGCGGCATCGAGGTCATCTACGACGACCGCAAGAAGGTCTCCCGGGCGTCAAGTTCAAGGACGCCGAGCTGATCGGCGTGCCGCTGATTGCAGTCGCCGGCCGTGACACCGTGAATAACGGAACAATCGAGATCCGCAACCGTGACAGCTCCGATTCCGTCGCCGTGCCGGTCGCCGACGCTGCGCAGACGCTGGCGTCGCGTCTGGACACGCTGCTCGGCAAGTAGTCCGGCTGCTTCTCCTGATCGCTCGAAGTGGGGGGTCTTTCATGCGAAAGACCCCCACTTCTGCGTTTTATTCCTCTTCACCCAGCGAAAGTCCCGTTTACGCATGCTCGGATCGGGACTTTCGCAGGATGGGGGCCCGACTGGCGCATGTCTGTCACCATGAGGTGAGGGCGGTGGCGGCTAGCATCGGCACGAATATCAGGTCCAATGCCAGGAAGCTGCCCGCGACGCACTGCCATGAAGCATCACGTTGTTCCGCGACGCAGCGGCGTATCGACTTCATTTCTCCGGGAATCCATGCGATCAGCGTCAGGAACGCCAATACCGCCAGCAGGATGTTGGTCTGCTTGTTGCGCAGAAATGCAAGCACTATGCAGATTGCTATGAGCAATGCGACGAATCCCAGGCAGGATAAGACGTACGCGATGATGCGCAGACGATTCATCGCCGTGCCGTTCTGCCTTGCGCTGCTCGCCCCAGTGACAGCGGCCATGATTACGGCAAGCGTCAGGGCGATGCCGGCGGTGATGAGACCGGGAATCCATGTCTGCGGTGAGCTGGAGACATACAGCTGCTCTGCTGCGCGGCCGGTGGTCGAATCGGTCAGTCCCGGCACATGCGGACCGAACGTCAGAAACATGGCGAAGTGTCCGATGGAAGCGCCCAATGCGCTGATGATGAATTGCAGGACGAGAACATTGGCGATGGCGACGATCCAGGGCCGATTGTTGAAGACGCCGCCCAATATCCATAACACGACGCCCCCGGGGCCAAACAGCACGGGCAGAACCGCGATCGGCCACCAGTCGCCCGCCAGGGTGATGCCGAACATGTGCAGATACCATTCCCCCATCCGCGCGCTGTCACGGGTCTGGAATGTATACCATGCCTGTATGGCGGTGAACGCCGCGAACAGTGCCAGCCAGGCGACCGTCCACCATACGGCCCGGTGCATCGAGAACGCTTTGCGGGGATTCCTCGGCATACTCAGGCCGATGAATATGGACAGGAAACTGGTCGGGGAAGCCGGTGTCGTGGAATTCGGTTTCCCCGTCGGCGGTGACACGGGTCTGTCGCATCCATGGCGGTTTGCCCATGAATTCTCCTTGCTGTTCGTCTGCGATACCGAACCCAGCATAGCCGGTCATGAATGAGCCGGGCATTGACGGCGTGATTGTGGATAACCGGTTTTCTATCCACATGCTGTCCACAACACGCCAAAGGGGTAGCCTTCGACCACATTGTCCGAAAACCATGTGATGCCGGCGGGAAATCTGCGATAGTGAGTACACCGCCGAAGGGGGGATCGGCGGTCCAACGTCAGTACAGGGAAGGAAAGGAGTCCGACATGGCCATACAACAGGGGACGGTGACCATCACCGGGTTCGTCGGATCGATGCCGGTGCCGTTCGGGCGCAGCGGGGGAGTCGAGGGATGCTCGTTTCGGATGGGCAGCACGCGGCGGTACCGGGATGGCGGAACCGGTGAATGGCGCAACCTGCCGACCACATGGATTACCGTGAAGGCGTTCAGGACGCTCGCGTCCAACGCTCGCATGTCATTGCACGTGGGGGAGCGGCGATCGTGACCGGTGTGCTCAGCACGGAGGAATGGACGACCCAGAACGATGAGAGGCGCTCCCGCATCGTTGTGGAGGCCACCAATATCGGCCACGACATCAATTACGGGGTGTCGGAACTGAAGAAGTTCCAGAAATCGGATCGTGACGCCCCGGCGCAGGGGAACGGCACGCCGGCGAATCCCGGCCTGCCGCCATCGCCGGGCGGCGGCACGGCAACGGCGGGCGCGGGACAGCAGGCGGATGCGCACCCGGTGCATCCAACGCCGGTGACGTTCGATAATCTGGGCGAAGAAACCCCGACCGATAATCCGCAGACCTCACAGACGCAGGAGACCTCACAGGCGCAGGAGTTCGGTTCGGGATTCGCCGAATCGCCGCTCGATGAGTCGACGACCGAGGACATGCGGCCGGCGGGAGAAGCCGAATTCTGATGATCTGCCGGCAGGTAGGCGCGGTTCAGCCTGCCTGCCGGCAACGGATTACCAGATGCGTACGCGCTTATCGGGGTCGAGCCACATGGCGCTGTCAGGAGTCACATCAAACGCACGGTAGAACAGGTCCACGTTGCGCACGATGCCGTTCGTGCGGCATTCGGCGGGGGAGTGCGGGTCGATCTGCAGGTATTTCTCGGCGAGCTCGTCACGGTTCTTCGAGCGCCAGATCGAGGCGTAGCTCAGGAAGAAACGCTGCAGGCCGGTCCATCCGTCCATCACCGGGGCCGCGGACAGTGACTCCTCGATAGCCTTCGCGGAGCCGTCCTTGTCGCGTCCCGCGGCCTCGTCGAGCGCGAACGCGTAGGCCTTCAGCGCGATGTTCACGCCGCCGAGGTCGCCGATGTTCTCGCCGATGGTCAGCGCTCCGTTGACGTGCGGCGCCTTGTTCGGCTCGTCGGCGTACTTCTCGGCCAGTTGCGTAGGCACGAAGGCATTGTACTGCTCGATGAGCGCCTTTGTGCGCTTCTCGAAGTTGGCCTTGTCGTCGGTCGTCCACCAGTCGTTGAGCACGCCGTCACCGTCGTACTGTGCGCCCTGGTCGTCGAAGCCGTGGCCGATCTCGTGGCCGATCACCGCGCCGATGCCGCCGTAGTTCGCGGCGTCCTCGGCATCCGGATTGAAGAAAGGAGGCTGCAGAATGGCCGCAGGGAACACGATGACGTTCATGCTCGGCTCGTAGTAGGCGTTCACGGTCTGCGGGTTCATCAGCCACTCGCCCTTGTCGACCGGCTTGCCGGCCTTGGACAGCTGGAAGCCCCACTCGTAGAGCGCCGCGGCCTGCATGTTCGCCACCAGGCCGGCGTCGGCATGAACGTCGAACGCGGTGTAGTCGCGCCAACGCTCGGTGTAGCCGATCATCGGCGTGAACTTCGACAGCTTCTCCAGCGCCTTGGCCTTGGTCTCCTCGCCGAGCCAGTCGCTGTTGGTGATCGACACGCGGTAGGCGTCGATCAGGTTGTCGACCAGCTGCCCCATACGCTGCTTGGAGCTTTCGGGGAAGTGACGCTTGACGTATTCGCGGCCGACGTCCTCGCCGCAAACGCCGTTGACCAGGGAGACACCGCGACGCCAGCGGTCGCGCTGCTGGGTGGTGCCGGACAGCACTTTGCCGTAGAAGTCGAAGTTGGCGACGTCGTAGTCGTGGCTGAGCAGGCTCGCGGTGCCGATGATGACGTGCACGCGGGCCCACAGCTTGAGGTCGTCAAGGTCAGCGTTGTTCCAGAAGGCGTCGAAGCCCTTGAGGAAGCTGGGCTCGTGGACGATGGTGTGCTGCAGCGCGGCCGTCAGGTCCACCGGCTGGGTCTTCGCCGCCGGCGTGGCGTCGTAGGCGCCCTGCCAGGCGTCGGCCCACGCCGCGATGTTGAAGTGGGCCAATTCGTCGCTCAGCGTGACGAAATCGGTCGGGTTGTAGGTCTTCTGCGAGTCGCGCGTGGCGACGTTGTCCCAGTGGTTCGCGGCGATGCGGGTCTCGACATCGAGGAAGCGGTCCGCCTGTGCGCGGGTGGTCTCCTCATCGCCGTAGCCGGCCAGACGCAGCTGCTTGGCGACCATGTCGACGTAGGCTTCGCGGATCGGGGCGTAGTGGTCCTCGCGGTAGTAGGCTTCGTCGGGCAGGCCGATGCCGGACTGTTCGAGGTGCACGACGTTCGTGTCGGGGTTCTTGGGGTCGCCGAATACGGCGATGTCGAAGACGTCCGGCCCCATGTCGATGGGCTTGAGGGCTCCGATGGTGCGGGTCAGCGCCGCCTTGTCGGCGGCGTGGTCGATGGCGTCGAGGGCGGGCCTGATCGGCGTGGCACCGGCCGCCTCGATGGCGTCGGTGTCCATGAACGAGCGGTACAGCGCCTGCGACTTGGCTGCGGGGCAGTCCTCGTCCTCCAGGATGTCGCGGATCTGGCTCTCGGCGTCTTCCGCGAGCTTGTCGAAGGAACCGTAGCGCGCCTTGTCGTCAGGCAGTCGGTACGTGTCGATCCAAGGGCCGTTGACGAAACGGAACAGATCGTCGGATGGTTTGATAACAGAGGAAAAAGCGGCCGTATCGAGGCCGGACGTCAAATCTGTGGTCATGGTCTCATACTATCCGGGTTCGGTGACGTTCCTTCTGACCTTCCGCGGCCCGATTTTTTCCCATAGCGAACGACACGCAAGGTATTGGACGGAACGGCGGATTGTGTTGATGGCATGAATTAGACAACTTGTCTAGAATATGGTGGTGACGGTGACGATATCGAAGTGGCCCGCTTCGGATGCCCGCACACGGTTGACGGCAGGCCGCATGAATGGTGAAGGAGTCATGATGAGCACATACGATGGCGGGCCTTTCCCGCACAGCGACGGACATGGCGACAGCGGGCGCGGTGACGGCGGACAGCCCGGCGGGAACGAACAGGCCGGCCGTGCCGGAGAGCCGGAATACGGAGCCTACGCGCCTCAAGGCCAGCCTGCGGGCCAGCAATACCCGTACGGGGGAGCGCCGCAGGACGGCACCGCATCCGGCCAATACCAGACGCAGCCAGGCACCGCATCCGACCAGCCAGGCCGCCCGTACGGCCAGCCCTACGCCTACCAGCCGCCGTTCGGCCAACAGCAGCCCGGCCAGCAGCAAGGGCAGGGCGGCTGGGAGGACTTCAGCCCGTTCCGGCTGATCGAGGAGATGCTGCCGCAGAAGGCGAAGAACGCGATCCGCGGCCTGTACGGCATCATCGGCGTCGCGGCGATCGTGCTCGGCGTCGCGCTGCTGATCTGGCCCGGCAAGACGCTCGGCGTCGCGGCCGTCGCACTCGGCATCTACTTCGTGGTCTCCGGCGTGATCCGCATCGTCAGCGCCATCGTCACATTGGGACTGCCGGCCGGATGGCGCATCCTGGACATCCTCATCGGCATAATGCTGTCGGTCGGCGGCGTACTCATGCTGAAGAACGCGGCCCTGTCCGGACAGGCGCTCGCAGTGTTCATCACGATGGTGGTTGGCCTCGGCTGGATGATGGAAGGCGTGATGGCGCTCGCCGAATCATGGCGCCTGCCGAGCTCCGGCTGGGCGGTGCTGTACGCGATCATCTCGATTATCGCCGGTCTCGTCGTACTGGTCTCGCCGGTCTCGTCGATGCTGTTCCTGGTGATTTTCTGCGGATGTGCGCTGATCGTCATGGGTGTTTCCTCGATGGTCCGCGCGTTCAAGTTCGGCCGTCCGAGGCGTAAGTAACCCCCTGCACAGTAGGCTGGGTTGCATGATCGAACTGAAAACCGCTAAGGAAATCGAGGAGATGAAGCCGGCCGGTCGTTTCGTCGGCGAGATTCTCAAGGAACTCAAGGCCATGACGAAGGTCGGCACCAACCTGCTGGAGATCGACGAGTACGTGCACAAGAAGATCGTCGACCGCAAGGGCGCCGAATCGTGCTACGTGGATTATGCGCCGGACTTCGGCACCGGCCCGTTCGCACACTACATCTGCACGTCGGTCAACGACGCAGTGCTGCATGGCATCCCGTTCGACTACAACCTCAAGGACGGGGACCTTGTCAGCCTTGATCTGGCCATCAGCGTCAACGGCTGGGTCGGCGACTCCGCCATCAGCTTCGTGGTCGGCAACGACCCCGACCCGAGCGACCTCAAGCTCATCAAGTGCACTGAGGAGGCGCTCGCCGCCGGCATTGACGCGGCCCGTCCGGGCAACCGTCTGGGCGACGTGTCCTCCACCATCGGCGACATCGCCCGTTCGTACGGCTACCCGATCAACTTGGAATTCGGCGGCCATGGCGTCGGCCACATCATGCACGGCGACCCGCACGTCGCCAACGACGGCAAGGCCGGCCACGGCTACCGCCTGCGCCCGGGTCTGGTCATCGCCATCGAACCGTGGTTCCTCAAGACCACCGACGAGATCTACCAGGACCCCAAGGACGGCTGGACGCTGCGTTCCGAGGACGGGTCGCGTGGCGCCCACAGCGAGCACACGATCGCCATCACCGAGAACGGTCCGGTCATCCTGACCACCCGCGACTGACCGGCAACCGGTCGTCCATCGCCCACGGTCTGTATCGGGCGATGCCGTCGCCGCTTTGGCATGTGATGATGTCCACGTGCTGGAGCGGCGTTTTTGGTGGAAACATGCACGCAATATAGTGTGTCCAATACAAGGCACCGGGACGACGAATTCGATAATTTCGACGACTTGACAATTCGAACGACTCAATCAAGGGATTAAGGAGCGTGCATGGCGACAGCTGAACTTCATGTGGATTCGAATCAGTACACGCTGCCGGTCGTCAAGGCTTCGGCCGGCCCGGATGGCATTGTGGTCTCCAAGCTGCGCAACGACGGCTGGGTCACACTCGACCCTGGTTTCCTGACGACTGCGCAATGCGAATCGAAAATCACGTACATCGACGGCAAGAACTCGATCCTGCGCTACCGCGGATACCCGATCGAGCAGTTGTGTGAGCAATCCGATTTCCTTGAGGTCGCCTGGTTGCTGCGTCATGGCGAACTGCCGAATCAGGAGCAGTACGACCGGTTCATTTCCGACATCAACCATCGCACGATGGTGGGTGAGGATTTCCGTACCTTCATGGGTTCTTTCCCACGCACCGCGCATCCGATGAGCGTGATGGCATCCGCGGTCAACGCGCTCGCCACCTTCTATCCGGACACTACTGATATCAATGATTCCGACCAGCTTGACGAGGCTGCGACCATCATTATGGCAAAGGCACGAACCATCGTCAGCTACATTTTCCGCCGTCGCCGCGATGAGCCGATGCTGTATCCGGATTATTCGCGCGGCTATGTCGACGATTTCCTGCGCATGTGCTTCGCCGTGCCATACGAGCGGTTCGATTCCGACCCGCTGTACGTGCACGCGCTCGGCCGTCTGCTCATCATCCATGCCGACCATGAGCAGAATTGCTCCACGTCGGTGGTCCGCATCGCCGGCTCCGCCCACGCGAACCTGTATGCGGCGATCTCCGCCGGCATCAACGCGCTGTCCGGGCCGTTGCATGGCGGCGCGAACGAGGCCGTGTTGCGTCAGTTGAAGGCGATCCGCGACTCCGGCAAGTCCGTCCGCCAGTTCGTGGAGGACGCGAAGGCCGAGGGGCATCGCATCTCAGGCCTGGGGCATCGCGTGTACAAGTCGTATGATCCGCGTGCCGCGATCGCGCGCCTGTATCTGGAGAAGATCATCGCGCGTGAGGACACCCGCAAGCTTCCCGCCGACGAGCGCGCCCTGTTCGACGTCGCGGTCGAGCTTGAGGACATCGCGCTCAACGACGAGTATTTCGTGTCACGTCACTTGTATCCGAATGTCGACTTCTACACCGGCCTGATATACCGCGCGATCGGTTTCGATCCGGCGATGTTCACCACGCTGTTCGCGCTTGGCCGCATCCCCGGATGGATCGCCCAGTACCGCGAGATGCTCGCCGACCCGAACACGAAGATCGGTCGTCCGCGTCAGGTGTACACCGGCGAGGTGGAGCGCGCCTACATCCCCCTGAATCAACGCTGACGGAAGCGGAAAACTGCGCCGATGGCATTGAGCGTTGGCGGGCGGCGTCAGAGACCGCGCGCCAACGCCCAATGCCATCAGTCAGCTCTCTCCGCTCTCAGCAGTCTCTGCGACGCTGCTCGTCGCGCATGTATTCGAAGCACATCTGTGTCTGCTCGGCGTCCGACAGCGCGCGGTGCTCCTCGACGTCGGCGATGTCGAAACGCTGGATCAGGTCGACCAGCCGGTGTCGGTTGTACTGCGGGTACATGCTCCGGCTCACCTGCAACGTATCGATGATGCGGTTCGGCACCGCATGGTGCAGGATGCGCTGCGCCGCCAGGTCGATGAACTTGATGTCGAACTGCATGATGTTGTGCCCGATCATCGCGTCGTCGCCGCACCAGCGCAGGAAGTCGGGCAGCACGGTGTCCAGCGTCGGTGCCGGTTCGAGCATGTCCGGCGTGATGCCGGTCAGCTGCGTGATGAACGGATTGAGGTTGCGCATCGGATTGACCAACTGCTGATAGGTGTCGACGGGCTTGCGGTCGACGACCTTCACCGCTCCGAACTCGATGATGGTGTCCCGATACCAGCTGACACCGGTGGTTTCCAGATCCAGTACGACATAATCGTCGGGCAGTGTCCCGTCGGGCAGCATCGGTGTCTCCTCCCGGCGGCATGAAGCCGCCTCGTAATGGTCGTGGCGAACTCACTACTGTACATCACCATTGCGATACGATTCGCCGTCGTCGGCTTTCCGGTGTCGCAGGCTCCGAAGAAAAGGAAACCCGGCCCAAAAGGGCCGGTGAGAAGGAGAAGAGAGAGGGGGACAATTGTGGGGTTACCTTGAGTGACCTCGCCGGCTCTTGCCGACAACCTCCATATCACTCCACCATCCTGGAAGCTGTGCTGTGATTGGCATGAATATATGCCGGTACGTTTCCTTCCGGTACGCTGGGAGCCGTTTCCGGATGCGACTTCCAGCGGTATTCGTCACTGCATGGAGATCTCGTCGATGGCTTTCAGCTCCTCGTCGCTGAAGTCCGTGTTCTTCAGCGCCCCGATGTTGTCGATGATTTGCTGCGGCTTGGATGCGCCGGCGAGCACGCTGGTCACGGTGTCGTCGTGCAGCAGCCAGGCGAGCGACATCTCGGCGAGCGTCTGCCCGCGCTGCTTGGCGATCTCGTTCAGGGCCATGATCTGGCCGTGGACGCGCGTCACGTCGTCGGCGTGCAGGAAGCGCGGATCGTGCGCCACGCGCGAATCCGCGGGGATGCCGTTGAGATACCGGTCGGTCAGCAGACCCTGCGCGAGCGGGCAGAACGTGATGAGACCCTTGCCCAGGTGCTTGGCGGTGTCCTTGAGCCCGTTGCGCTCGACGGTGCGGTCGAAGATGTTGTATTTGTTCTGGTTGATGATGAACGGCACGTGCAGTTCATCGAGGATCGTCGCCGCCCGCTCCAGCTGTGGCCCGTCGTAGTTCGACAGGCCCACATAGAGCGCCTTGCCGCTGGCGACGGCCTGGGCGAGCGCGCCCATCGTTTCCTCCAAAGGAGTCTCGGGGTCCGGACGGTGATGGTAGAAGATGTCGACGTAGTCGAGTCCCAGGCGTTCCAGGCTCTGGTCGAGTGAGGCGAGCAGGTATTTGCGGCTGTCCCAATCGCCGTACGGGCCCGACCACATCTCGTAGCCGGCCTTGGTGCTGATGACCAGTTCGTCGCGGTGGGCGGCGAGGTATTGCCGGATCAGCCGTCCCGCGTTCTTCTCCGCGGCGCCGGGTTCGGGGCCGTAGTTGTTGGCCAGGTCGAAGTGCGTGATGCCGTGGTCGAATGCGGTGAGCACCAGGGCCTTCATCTGGTCGTAGGGCGTGATGTCGCCGAAGTTGTGCCAGAAGCCCAGCGATATGGCCGGGAGCTTCAGGCCGCTGGCGCCGCAGCGCTTGTACAGCATGGTGTCGTAGCGCGTCGTGGCGGGCGCGTAGGTGCCGGTGGGTTCGAACATGGGTGCCTCCAGGTGTCGTCGATCGGTCCGATGTCTCCATTGTCACGCTTCAAGTTGGCTTGAGCGCAAGGGCGTCCGGCGTGTCATCCTCGCGGCTACAATGTCGAGCATGGAACGATACACAATCCGCGAGGTCGCCGACATGTTCCATATGGAGCCGTCGACGCTGCGGTATTACGAGGATGCGGGGCTGCTCACCAACGTTGGCCGGACGCCGGCCGGGCAGCGCATATACCTCCAGTGTCATATCAACCGCATGAGGACGATCTGCTGTTTCAAGCACGCGGGCATGTCCATCGAGGACCTCAAGCGGTTCTTCGCGTTCGAGGCCGACGAACCGGAGCATATCGACGACATCGTCGCACTGCTTGAGGACCGTCGCGCCGCCATCGAGGCGCAGCGCAGGACGCCGAAACCGGGCGCCGCCGTGCACACGAGCGTGCCGAACAGGAACATGCCGACCGCGTAGAAGAACAGCTGCCGTGTGGTGAACTTCTGGACGAGGAACGCGCTGATGGGGATCATGGTACCGTTCGTCAGCATGAACACGGTGCTCAGCCATTGCGCAGTGTTGCTGGTGATGTCGAAATCGTGCATCAGATGGGGCAGCGCCGAGGTCATCAGCGTCTGATTGAGGATGGCGGTGAAGCTGCCGACCATCATCACGATGATCGGGACCAGATCACGCTTCGACATGGAATTCGACTGCGCTACGGCGGTATCGGTATATGTTCGATTGCATGCATACCTCGCGAGGACTCGGGGGGGTCCGGCCGATCTCGGCTGCTGCTGCCAGACCGCCGCTGCGGCCGTTCGGCGACACAGCTCCTGCGGGGAATTCACGGAAAAACAATGAACCGATACTGTCTATCGTCCCTGTGGACAACACGACTGCTGCCGCTCCCGCCGAAAGTCCAGACGCATCTGATGCCAAGCCGCGCCGCCGTGACGGGAACCGCAGACGCCCTCGTCCCGGTACCCGAAACGCTCATAGAAGCCGATCAGGGGTTCCTTGCACGTCAGCACCAGGCCGTCTCGCCCGGCATCGCGCGCGTCTTCGATGACGGAGCGCATGAGGCGGCTCGCCCGCCTCTCCCGTCGGCTCCCGGGGTTGGTGCACACGCTGAACAGCATCTGCCACGCGCCGCGCTCGTCATGCATGGACGTGTCCGCATACATGGCATCGACCAGATCCGGCTCGTCGGTGACCATGCCGTTGATGGCCGCCGTCAGCCGGTCGTCGTCGAACAGCAGCCAGAAATGGTCGGCGTATGTGCGCAACCGGTCGGCGATGGCGTCGCGGCTCGCCGCCTCCGCCGGCGGAAAGCATTCGGATTCGAGCGCTGCCAGCGCATCCAGATCGCTCATATCGGCGTGTCGTATCATCTGCATGGCTTCACTGTAACAGCTCTCTGCCGTGACCGCGCAGTCAGGGAAACACATGTGCCCGGCCCGGAACGCATCGACATGAATGTCCGAATCGCTCCGGGCCGGACGCCGGCCGGCATCACCGGGGAATCGCTCGCCGGTCAGCGCCGTGACCGCAGCCATGCCCGCTGCGCCGCGATGATCGCGGCGGTGACGGCCATCATCACCACGAACGCCACCGCGAACCATGCCCACATCGGGCCGGTCATCGCGACCACCTCGAACAGGTGCGGCAGGATGAGCAGCGCGAACGGGGCGCCCAGCACCATCGTCACGCAGACGAACACGCGGATCTTCGTGAACGGCACGCAGCTCTTGATCACGGCGACCATCGACGCGGCGATCAGCAGCGCGAACATGACCGTGCGGTTCTGCGTCTCGCCGAACGGAGCGATGAGGCTGAATGCGATGATCATGCCGGTGACGGCGATCGCGAACGGCGCCGCCTTGCCGAGCGCAGTGGGCAGGAACCGGCCGCGGATGCGTCGCGTGTCCGATTCGAATATCGTCAGGAACGACGGCCACGCCTCGATGCAGGCGTCGACAAGTGTGATCTGGATCGGAATGAACGGGAACGGGACGTTCAAAGCCAGGCAGAAGAACGACACCAGCACCGAGTAGATCGTCTTGATGAAGAACACGGCGGCCGTGCGGGTCACGTTGTTGACGACCTTGCGGCCCTCCAGCACCACCTGCGGCAGGTAGGTGAAATCGGAGTCGAGCAGCACGACCTGCGAGATCTGGCGCGCGGCGTCCGACCCGGAGGCGATGGCGATCGAGCAGTCGGCCTCGCGCAGGGCGAGCAGGTCATTCACGCCGTCGCCGGTCATCGCGACCTGATGCCCGGCCCGCTGCATCGCCTGCACCAGCTGGCGCTTCTGCTTGGGGGTGACGCGAGAGAACACCGTGTATCGGCCGGCGACGTCGTTGAACGTGGAATCCGGGGCGTCCGCCGGCACCGAGGTCATGTCGATGACGTCACGCCAACGCTCCAGGCCGGCCTGCCGGGCGACGGCGGCGACGGTGTCGGGATGGTCGCCGGAGATGACCTTCACGTCGACGCCCTGGTCGCGGAAGTACGCCAGCGTCTCCTTGGCCCGCGGGCGGATGTTGTCGCGCAGCGCGATCAGGAACATCGGCTGCAGCGCATCCGGCAGACGCTCCTCGTCCGTCCACGCGCCGGGCAGGTATCCGACGGCGATCAGACGCAGTCCCTGACCCATCAGCGCGGCCGCCTCATCGGGCAGGTTCGCGCCAAGGATGCGCTCCGGGGCGCCCAGGAACACGGTTCCGGTCGCCGTCGCGGCCGACTCGCCCTCCTGCGCGTGGCGAGGCGCGTCTGCCGCGCCAGCCGCTGCGCGCATCGTGATGGCGCCCCATTTGCGCTTCGATGAGAACGGGATGATGGCCTGCGCGGCGAAACGGCCGTCACCGGCGGGCGCCGCGGGCTGCCCGGCATCGGCGGTGGAGTCGTCGGCACCGAAATGGGCGCGCAGCGCCGCGATGGTCACGTTGTTGTCCTCGCTGGCGTCCAGGTAGGCGCGCAGCAGCGCGTCGGAATCCTCGGCGGCACCGCGCTCGCCGAGCGGCACGATCCGGTCCACGCTCATGTTGCCGTCCGTCAGCGTGCCGGTCTTGTCGAGGCACAGCACGTCCACATGCGCCAGCGTCTCCAGCGAATAGATGTTCTGCACGAGGATCTTGGCCTTCGCGAGGCGGATCACGCCGGTGGCCAGCGACACGGAGATCAGCAGCACCAGTCCCTTCGGCAGCATGCCGAGCAGCGCCGCGGCGGACGACACCACGGCGTCGTACGTGCCGGAGTGCCGCAGGAACATCGCCTCGACGAACAGCAGCACGCCCAGCGGGATGATCAGGAAGCTGGTGAACCGGGTGACCTTGCGCATCGAATCCAGCAGCTCGGAGTGCACGCGCTTCTCCTGGCGCACCTCGTTGATCAGCGAATTCGTGTAGTTCTCGTCGCCGACGTGCGTCACACGGGCGTACGCGCGGCCGGAAATCACCGAGCTGCCGGAATACAGCTCGCTGCCGGCGGTCTTGTCGATGGAGTCGCTTTCGCCGGTCAGCAGCGATTCGTTGACTTCCAGACGGCCGTCGATGACCACGGCGTCGTTGCAGATCTGCTTGCCGGAATCCAGCACCATGACATCGTCCTTGACGATGTCGCCGGCCTCGATGGTCGTCTCCTTGCCGTCGCGCAGCACCACCGCGTGCGGCTGGTTGAGGATCGTCAGCTCGTCGACGAGTTTCTTCGCCTTGAATTCCTGCACGATGCCGATGACGATGTTGAGGATGATGATCGCGATGAACAGCATGTTGGAGTACGCGCCGACCGCGAACAGCAGTATCGCTATAGCGAAGTTCAGTGCGTTGAACAGCGTGCAGATGTTCTCGCGCAGTATCGCGCCTGTCGATTTGGTGACGCTTCGCGCCCCGGTTTCGCCCTCGCCTCGCGCGCGGCGTTCTTCGACTTCAGATGTAGTGAGTCCTGTCATGGTTTACGACTGTAGTGGGAAAATCTGACTGAGGGGGGCCGCTAAAAAAATCGCAAAGCATGCTTGATACACACACTTGACGCGCGAGGGCCGTCACGGTTCCGTCATGTCAAAGCGACGCAAAGTCGTTTGTTGTCGGTTTTATTCCCCATGCTTGCGGTGAATCACGAGGCGCTGGGGGCAACGGGTCGGATACAGTGGTGTCATATCGCAAATCATGGAGACATACGACGAACCACCCATGGGTAATAAGGGGAGCATCGTGCTGCAGATCAAGTCGATTTCCAAGCAATACAAGACCGGCGATTTTGTGCAGAAGGCGTTGGATGACGTCAGCCTGAACCTGCGCGACAGCGAATTCGTGGCGATATTGGGCCCGTCGGGTTCCGGCAAGACCACGCTGCTCAACATCATCGGCGGCCTGGACCGGTACGACAGCGGCGACCTGATCATCAACGGGGTCTCCACCAAACGGTACAAGGACCGTGACTGGAATTCGTACCGCAACCACACGATCGGCTTCGTGTTCCAAAGCTACAACCTGATTCCGCACCAGACGATTCTGTCGAACGTGGAGCTCGCGCTGACGATCTCCGGCGTATCCCGTACCGAACGGCGGGAGCGTGCCCGCAAGGCCCTCGAACAGGTCGGGCTGGGCGACCACATCAACAAGAAGCCGAACCAGCTGTCCGGCGGGCAGATGCAGCGCGTCGCCATCGCCCGCGCCCTGGTCAACGACCCGGACATCGTGCTGGCCGACGAGCCGACCGGAGCGCTCGACTCCGACACGTCCGTGCAGATCATGAACCTGCTCAAGGAGGTGGCGAAGGACCGTCTGGTGGTCATGGTCACACATAATCCCGAGCTCGCCGAGCAGTACGCCACCAGAACCGTCCAGCTGCGCGACGGCGTGATCCGCAGCGATTCCGACCCGTACGAGGTCGAGGAGGGCGCGTCCGAGGCACCCGTACACAAGAGGCTGGGCAAGGCCTCGATGTCGCTCGCCACGTCCATCGCGCTGAGCTTCAACAATCTGAGGACCAAGAAGGGCCGTACGCTGCTCACCTCGTTTGCCGGGTCTATCGGCATCATCGGCATCGCCCTGATCCTGTCGGTTTCCACCGGCGTTAACGCGTACATCGACAGCATCCAGCGCGACACGATGACCGCCTATCCGATCACCATCGACTCGCAGACCTTCGACATGACCAGCATCATGGGCGCCCAGGCGGGCGGCAAGGAGACCGGAGGCAAATCGGCGAAGAACGACGGCATCTACCCGGACGACCGCAGCATCAAGCAGACCTCCAGCCTGACGAGCAGCATCACGAAGAACAACCTCGCCGATTTCAAGAAGTATCTGGACGACCCCAACAGCGAGGTTCGCCAATATGTCGGCGAAACCGGCATCCAATACACGTACGACGTGAAGTTCTCCGTGTTCAGCCACGATCCCGACGGCACGCTGGTCACCGCGAACGGCGTCACCATCGGTGCCAAGTCCGATTCGACATCGAACGCTGCGCGGATGAGCTCGATGGGCCAGTCGTCGAGCATGTCCGACATGACGAGCATGCAGATGACGGTGCTGACCGGCAAGACCGACACGAGCGCGTCGCCCAACTCGTTCCATGAAATCATGCCGGGGGCGAAGGACGATCAGCTCATCAGCAAGGTCATCACCGACAACTACCGCGTGGTCAAGGGCGCATGGCCGACCGGCAAGGACCAGGTCGTGCTCGTGCTTGACGACGACAACAAGGTACCGCTCACCACGCTGTATGAGCTGGGCCTGCTCAAGGCCAGCGACTACACCGACATGATGAACAAGCTCAACGACGGCGAGACGGTCAAGACACCCACCGGCAAGATCGACTACGCGACGGCGATGGGGCAGAAGCTGGCCATGATACCCGCCGCAGACCAGTACGTGAAGGACGCGAACGGCGACTACACGTACATCGGCGACGACGCGGACGCCATCGCAGAGCGCTTCGACTCGGCGGAGCAGCTGAAGATCGTGGGCGTGGTCAAGCCGATCAAGGACGCCTCCGCCACGCCGCTGGCCACCGGAATCGGCTACACCCGCGCACTGACCGACGAGCTGATCGACCATGCGAACTCCAGCGCCATCGTCACCGACCAGGAGAAGGACAAGACCCGCGACGTGCTCAACGGCCTGGCGTTCTCGCCGTTGGACGACGCGGCGAAGGCCGCTGATGCCAAGACCTATGTGGCCTCGCTCGGCGTGAGCGACAAGGCGAACATGGCCAAGGCCGTGATGCAGTCGCAGTCAGCGCAGTCGGCTCAGCCCGGGCAGGCCGGGCAGTCAGCCGCGGGCGGGCAGCGGATGGCGGCGATGAGCGAGCAGCAGCTCGCCGACAGCTTCGACCAGTACATCGCCACCGCCTCGCAGGACGTGCTGGTCAAGATCTACGACCAGTACGTCTCGACCGGCACGTATGACGACAACCTCGCCGCGTTCGGCGTGGTGAGCCGGGACGCGCCCTCGACGATCAACATCTACACCGACAGCTTCGAGGACAAGGACCACGTGTCCAAGGCCATCACCGACTACAACAAGACCGTGCCCAAGGCCGACAAGATCGTCTACACCGATTACGTCGGCCTGATGATGAGCTCGGTGACGACGATCATCAACGTGATCTCCTATGTGCTGATCGCGTTCGTGTCCGTGTCGCTGGTGGTGTCGTCGATCATGATCGGCATCATCACGTACATCTCGGTGCTGGAACGCACCAAGGAGATCGGCATCCTGCGCGCGATGGGCGCCTCGAAGCGCAATGTGTCGCAGGTGTTCAACGCGGAGACCGGACTCATCGGCCTGTGCGCCGGCCTGATCGGCATAGGCGTGACGCTGCTGCTGCTCATACCGGGCAACCAGGTGCTGCACCATTTCATCGGCACCAACGACGTGAACGCCGCGCTGCCGGTGGCCGGAGCGGTGATCCTGGTGGTGCTCAGCATGGTGCTCACCCTTATCGGCGGCCTGATTCCGTCGCGCAAGGCCGCCAAGCAGGACCCGGCCACCGCGCTGCGCACCGAATAGCAGGTGTGATCCGGCGATGCGATACCTATGTGCGCCTGATTCCTTCAAGGAGAGCCTGACCGCCGCCGAGGCGGCACGGGCCCTGGCCGAAGGCATCCGCTGCGGCGACTCCGACGCCGAAATACGATGCCTGCCCATGGCTGACGGGGGCAGAGGGAACCGCGCGGGCGCTGGCCGACGCCACCGGCGGCACGATGCTGACGGCCGGCGCGCACGATCCCCTCGGACGCCCGGTGCAGGCCGGGCTCGCGCTGCTCGGCGACGGCCGCACCGCGGTCGTGGAGACCGCCGCCGCCAGCGGACTGGCGCTGCTGCGCCCATCCGAACGCGACCCGAAGGCCACGACGTCATACGGCACGGGCGAACTGATCCGGGCCGCGCTCGACGCCGGCGCCGAGACGATCATCGTCGGGCTCGGCGGCAGCGCCACCAACGACGCGGGCTGCGGTCTCCTGCAGGCGTTCGGGGGTGCGGCTGCTTGACCATGACGGGCGTGACGTGCGGCCGGGCGGGGCGGCGCTCGCCGAAGTGGAGCGCGTTGACCTAAGCGGTCTGGACAGACGGCTTGGCGACGTGCATGTCATCGCCGCCTGCGATGTGACCAATCCGCTGACCGGCCCCGAGGGCGCCAGCGCGGTGTTCGGCCCGCAGAAGGGCGCGAGTCGCGAAGACGTGACGCTGTTGGACGGCGCCCTGCGGCACGTCTCGTCGGTCATCGAACGTGCGCTCGCTGAACAGGTGCCCGCCGAACGGAATGGCGATGGCGGAAAAGTCGAAGCGGCCGTGGCTGAATCATCGTCTCCTGGCCACCGTTCCCGTCCTGACCACCGTACCCGCACGCCCATCGCCGATCATCCCGGAGCCGGGGCGGCGGGCGGCATCGGCATGGCGCTGCTCGCCGTGCTGCACGCCGATTTTCGCCCGGGTATCGACTTGGTGATCGAGCAGTCCGGGCTGGATGCCGCCGCGCAATGGGCGGACATCGTGTTCACCGGCGAAGGTTCGATTGACGCGCAGACCATGTTCGGCAAGACGCCGGTCGGGGTCGCCTCCGTGGCGAAGCGGCACGGCAAACCGGTGATTGCTATCGCCGGCCACGTCGGCGACGGCATCGAGTGTCTGCACGGGCGCGGCATCGATGCGGTCTTCGGTGCCGCGCCGGGTGCCGCGAGTCTCGATGAGCTGCTGCGCGACGCCCGTGCGAACGTGGCCCGCACCGCCGAACAGGTCACGCGGCTGATGCGAATCGTGCGCTCGCATTAGCCGCGGATACGAGAACCGGAATGGCCGTTTCCCAATGATCGGGGCTTTCGCATCCGCGTTGAGCGCGAGTCAACGATTGGGGTCAGCTTTCGGCCACTGCCTGAATGGCCACGGCTCCGACGAAATTGATCGGCTGGCTGAAGTTCGGCTGGAAGAACAGGTCGGCGCCGGCGAGCTGATCGATCGTGAACCCCGCCTGAATGGCCACGGACACGACGTTCGCCGCCTGCGAGATGTCATGCTTCGACAGGAACTGCGCACCCAGGATGCGCCGGGTGACCGGGCTCCACACCAGCGTGGTCGTCACCGGCGTGGTGGTGAGCATGAAATCGGGGCGGTAATCCTGCGTGATCGTCGTCGATTTCGCGGCGATGCCTCGGCGTTTCGCGCCGCCGGCGGTGAGTCCCGTGGCGGACATCGCCAGATCGTACAACTGCACTGCGCTGGTGGCCTGCGTGCCGGGATACCGCTTCGTCGCGGCGACGATGTTCTCGCCGATGAGCAGCCCCTGCCGCACCGCATTGGTGGCGAGCGGGATGTAATCGTCCGCGCCGGTCGGGTTGTATCGGACCGTGGCGCTGTCGCCCGCCGCGAACACGTCGTCGAGCACCGTGTTGTCCGGCAATGAGGCGCGCATGTAGTCGTCGATGACGATCGCCCCGTTCTTCAGCATACGCAGCTGATCCGCGAACAACGCGGTGTTCGGGCGGAATCCGGCGCCCAGGATCGCCATATCAGCCGTGTACTCGCCCTTCTCGGTGACCACGGTCACGCCGGAGCCCTCGATCCCGTCGCTGCCGGCCGCCGGCCGGAACGCCGTCACCTTCTGGCCGAGCGCCAGGGTCACGCCATGCTCGTCGAACGCCTGCTCCACGTCATCGGTGATGGTCGCGTCGAAATTGTTCGCCAGCACGCGGTCCAGCGCATCCACCAGCGTGGTCTTCACGCCGATTTCGCTGAACTGCTCGGCGATCTCCGCGCCGATGTACCCCGCGCCGATCACGACGGCCGATTTCGCGCTGCCCGCGCGCTCCTTGATCGCCATCGCATGGTCCCAGTTCTTGCACAGCAGCACGCGTCCCGATTCGAGTGCCTCGTCCAGTCCGTCGATCGGCGGCACCACGGGCGCGGAACCGGTGGTGATCACCAGCTTGTCGTATCGGTATTCGCCGACTTCCCCGGTGTTCATGTCACGGGCGCGCAACACCTTGCCGGCGACATCCACATCGAGCACGTCGTGGCGCATGTGCATCGTGGCGCCGGCTTCGGCGAGGGCCTTCGGCGACGAATAGAACATGCGCTTCGGATCGGACACGTGATCGCCGACCCACAGCGCGATGCCGCAGGAAAGGAACGACAGCGAGTCGTTGCGTTCGAATACGTGGACCGTCCAGTCGGGATGCTGCTTGAGGATGGATGTGGCGGCGAACGTTCCCGCGTGAGTGCATCCGACGATGGCTACGGTGGTCATGGGCGAGCTCCTTTGCTTGGGTCCCTCCGGCGCGTGAATCCCGCCGGCGTCACTCCAGCATATCGCCCGGTTCCGATGCCGGGGTGAGACCAAATGCCCTACAGGGCCCGGATGTGACGAACATCACGATGGCCGATGGGTCGTAGCGTCGGTTTCTGCGCGAAGCCATGTCGCACTTAGTCGCGCCTTGGTTGCCGCCAGAACATTCCGTGCGTGTCGCAAATGGCTCTTGCCGGTCGTCAAAGATGCCGTGCAAGTCGTGAAAATCCAGTGTTTGCAAAGGTTTTGAGCATCCTATAAATAATGTGTATGCCGTCCGGGTTGCGGGGCCGCCGGCCGCTGACTACCTTCATAAGGGTCACGCGGGGTTCATCGGGAAACCCGCCAAAAAAAGCCGCAGGGGGTGCTCATGACGAGGTTCAACACTCAGCTGGTCCACGGATTGCCGGTCAACGACAACAACACCGGAGCCGTCAACCCGCCCATCTACAACTCATCCACATACGCTGTCGAATCGGTCAACGCCATGCCCCGCTGGGATTATGCGCGCAGCGGCAACCCGACCCGCGACTTTCTGGAAAAGCAGATCGCCCAGCTGGAGCACGGGACTCGCGGCTTCGCGTTCGCGTCCGGACTCGCCGCGATTCACGCGGTGCTGTCCATCTTCAAACCCGGGGGACCGCATCGTGGTCGGCAAGAACATCTACGGCGGCACGTATTCGCTGTTCAACGAGTACTTCGCCGAGCGCGGGCTGGAGTTCGACAGCGTCGACACCGCCGACTACGAGGCGCTCGACGCCGCGATCAGCGGGCGCGACAGAGGCGGCCGCGCGGCCAGCGCCGTATATTTCGAGACGCTGACCAACCCGCTGCTGCAGATCAGCAACGTCAACCGCATCTCGGCCATCGCGCACCGATACGGCGCGCTGTCCATCGTCGACAACACGTTCGTCACGCCGTACCTGCAGCAGCCGCTCGATTTGGGCGCGGATATCGTCATCCATTCGGCCACCAAATACCTGGCAGGCCATTCCGAGGTGAACGCCGGCCTTGTGGTGGTGTTGGACGATGAGGTCGGCAATGGCATCTACTTCGCGCAGAACCGGTTCGGCGGCGTGCTCGCCCCGACCGAATGCAACGACGTGCGCCGTGGCATCCAGACGTTGGCGCTGCGTATGGAGTGTCAGCAGCGCAACGCGCAGGCCGTGGCGGAATACCTGCTGGCGCATCCGCTCGTTCGGGCCGTGCATTACCCGGGCGTGTATGGCGACCGCAACCGTCTGCTCGCCGAGAATGGACTCAAGGGGTTCGGCGGCGTGCTGTCCTTCGAAGTGGTGCCGGGGGTCGACCCGTCCATCGTGCTCGACAACCTGCACGTGTTCCATCTCGCCGTCAGTCTGGGCGCGGTGGAAAGCCTCGCCGAGCTGCCATGCCGCATGACGCATTTCGAGCTGCCTCGCGAGGAGCGTCTCAAGGTGGGCATCACCGACGAGCTGGTGCGTCTGTCGGTGGGCATCGAGGACGTGTCTGACCTGATCGAGGATCTGGGGCAGGGCTTCGACAAGGCGTTCGAGGCGCTGGACATCGACGGCGTAAGCGGTCAGGTGCTCGACCGGCTGACGAAGGAAGTGGCCGCATAGGGTCGCGTACCGTGCCTATCATGCGGTGCGGGCCGTGCGGGCGTCGACGTTCATGGCGATGACGCCCGCACTGTCGTGTCTTGAAGAAATATGGCGGTCGGTGTTCGTTGTTTTGGCGGTCATGCGGATGAAAGGGATTTGGAAATGACTGATTTCAGCACGCTTGCGGTTCATGGCGGGTATAATGCGAACCGCAACGACAATGCGGTCAGCGTGCCCATCTACGCCTCCGCCGCCTTCGATTTGGAGAACGCCGCTCGTGGCCGTGATCTGGCCGCCGGTGAGATATCCGGGTTCGAGTATTCCAGAGTCGCCAATCCGACCGTCGATGCGCTCGAACGCCGGCTCGCCGCCCTGGAGGGTGGCGTCGGCGCGGTGGCGGTGTCGTCGGGCATGGCTGCGGTGTCATACGCGCTGATGTGCGCGGGGGAGGGCGGTGGCCGCATCATCGCGCCGACGAACCTGTATGGGGCGTCAGTCGATGCGCTCGGCGACTTCCTGCCGCAGTTCGGCATCCACGCTGATTTCGTCAAGGACATCAACGACCTGCATGAGATCGAGTCTCTGATCGGTCCCGCGACCCGTGCCATCTTCGCCGAGACGGTCGCCAACCCGAACACCGCCATCACCGATATCCGTCCGCTGGCCGATCTGGCGCACCGGCACGGGCTGGCGCTGATTCTCGACAACACCGTGCCGACGCCGTACCTGCTGCGCCCGATCGAATTCGGCGCCGACATCGTTGTGCATTCGACCACCAAGGGCATCACCGGGCATGGCAACGCCATCGGCGGCGTGATCGTCGACGCCGGACGGTTCGACTGGGCGAACGGCCGTTTCCTGCAATTCACGCGGCCTGAGCAGGTCATCGCCGACATCGACGGCAACCGGCGCAGCTTCTCCGGGGCGTTTGGCTCCGAAGCGTTCATCAGGCGCATCCGCGTCAAATACCTGCGCACGTTCGGTGCCGTGCAAAGCCCGTTCAACGCATACCTGCAGCTGATCGGACTGGAGACGCTGCCGCAGCGGGTCGCCCGCCAGGTCGAAACGGCGACGGCCATCGCCGGGCACCTCGAACACACGCCGCATGTCGTGTCGGTGAATTATTCAGGGTTGCCGGACTCGCCGTATCATGCGCTCGCCGGGAAATACTTCCCCCGAGGCGTCGGCCAGATCCTCTCGTTCAAGGTGGAAGGCGGCGCGGACCGTGTGCGTCGCATCCTCGACGGCGTGAAGCTGTTCTCATACGTGCCAAATATCGGCGACGCAAGGTCGCTGATCGTCGACCCCGCGAACATCACTCACCGCGAGGTGCCGGAATCGTATCGTAAGGCCGCCGGTGTGAGCGACGATCTGATTCGTCTGTCCATCGGTCTTGAGGACGCGGGAGACCTGATGGCCGACCTTGACCGGGCCATAGCCGGCGCATACGGGGAGTAGACGTGGGCATGCCGCCGTTCCGTACGGTGAGACGAAGAAGGGCCACACGGCGAACAACTCTTGAATTTTATGTGAGCTTTCACTGAAAGCCCGTCGTTTTCGGATAGGATGGAATAGACATCGCGCCCGAAGTAGGGTGTGGCAACACCAGGCAAGGAGGAATGATGGGTGTTCTGGTGGGAATGACGGGTGCTCTGATCATGTTGGGCGTCATCGTCGTCATCGTCCTCGCCGTGCTGTGCGCCTCGATTTTCATCGTGCCGCAACAGCAGGCATACATCATCGAACGGTTCGGCAAATACAATAAGGTCCAGTTCGCCGGCATCCACGCCAAGATCCCGTTCGTCGACCGCATCTCGACGAAGACGAACATGCGAGTCTCCCAGCTGAACGTGCAGCTGGAAACCAAGACGCTCGACAACGTGTTCGTCACGGTCGTCGCTTCGACGCAGTTCCGTGTCAATCCTGAGAACGTCGCCACCGCATACTATGAGCTGCGCGATCCCGCCGGACAGCTCAGAAGCTACATGGAGGACGCGCTGCGTTCCGCGATCCCGGCGCTCAGCCTCGATGACGCCTTCGCCCGCAAGGACGACGTCGCCTTCGACGTGCAGAAGACGGTCGGCGCCGAGATGGCGCGCTTCGGCTTCACCGTCGTCAAGACGCTGATCACCGCCATTGACCCGAGCCCGCAGGTCAAGAGCGCGATGGACTCCATCAACGCCGCGCAGCGTGAGAAGGAGGCCACCCGCCAGCGTGCCGAGGCGCAGCGCATCCAGATCGAGACGCAGGCCGCTGCGGACGCCGAGAAGACCCGACTCCAGGGTGAGGGCCAGGCCAACTACCGTCGTGAGATCGCAAACGGCATCGTCGACCAGATCAAGAGCCTGCAGGCCGTGGGCATGGACATCAACGACGTCAACAACGTCGTGCTGTTCAACCAGTACCTTGATGTGATGCGCTCGCTGTCCGAGTCGAACAACGCCAAGACCGTCGTGCTGCCCGCCTCCACGCCCGGCGGCTACGAGGATCTCTACCAACAGGTCACCAAGGCCATGCTCACCACAAACGAAGCCAAGTAACAAGTCCTACTCATCGATAAAGCCCCTCATCGCGAGGGGCGTTTTCCATTATGCCC
>ENA-OQCV01000018-OQCV01000018.1-human-gut-metagenome-genome-assembly--contig:-NODE-18-length-43889-cov-5.660802_pt1 | contig 43889 bp, 44 predicted proteins | sample MGYA00242766_ERZ504592 | MGnify/ENA primary metagenome ERZ504592 (study PRJEB26092, sample SAMD00036315) | human gut metagenome | host: Homo sapiens | study: EMG produced TPA metagenomics assembly of...
CCCGGGAAATCTGCGTTATTCACAGATCACTCACTGTCTGAGCCGCTTCGCGGCGAGTTTGAGTTATCTGTGAATGCTTTTAGCAGATTTTCCGGGGCTTAGCTTTTCTTAAGGCCCGAAACCGAGCCGAAGAGAATGATTTGAGCTTGCGTCCCTCTTACCTGATCTTCCCGAGCTTAGTTTTTCTTAAGACCCGAAGTCAAGCCGAAGAGAATGATTTGAGCTTGCGTCCCTTTCATCTGGAATAAAACCCACTCTCAACCTCCACCGGAATCACCCTCTCCTCAATCCCCTCAATCTCAATAAACCTCTGTCTCCCCAACATCTCCACCATCTGCGCAAGCAGCTCCCTGCTCCCCTGTGCCTCCATCTCCACGCGGTCATCCCAGTTATTCCTCACCCAACCGGTAACCCCCAGAGAACTGGCAATATAACAGGCCCGATAGCGAAATCCAACTCCCTGCACTCTCCCCGAAAACCAATAATGCTTCCTTATCAGATTCTCTCTCATCTCCGAACCTTTCCTATCCTGAACATCATGCTTTTTCCAGACTCCCCGGCCTTTCTCATACTCCTCAGCAATCTCCTCACCTGTCTCAGAATCCTGCAGAAACGTTCTGTACTTCTTTCTCTTAAAATCAAATATACTCAACAGCAGCCTCCTGTATTTGTTTTCATCACTGTCAAAGCAACATTACTGTCCACCACGTTCTCAGCAACACAGCCAGGCAACAATATCTTTCTATATTATAGCACTACATCTACCAAAACTCACCTGTATTTCCCATAATTTTCAGGCAATTTTCCTTGCCCCTGCATCACAACTGGTCTATAATAAAGAACAGACTAACATGAGGTATAAACTATATGAACAAAAAAGAAATTTCTGAAATCAAGAAACAGTTCACTCCCGAGAACTGTTCTCTCACCCGCATCTGCGGATGTTACGTTGACGGAGAAAAGAATAAAAAAACCGAACTGAAAGAAGCATTTCTCTCTTTATCAGAAGAAGAAATGTTCAAATACTTTGAAATTTTCCGCAAATCCCTTTCCGGAACAATAGGAAAAAATCTGATGAACATGGAATTTCCTCTCGAGCAGGAAACTGAGGGCGGAACTCAACATTTTCTTATGAAACTGAGAGAAAGCAAACTGACCGATGATGCACTGGTAGAAAGTTTCTACGATAAGATCATTGAAAACTATGATTATCCCGAAAACTACTACATCATCCTGATCCATGGAGTATATGATATCCCCGGAAAGTCTTCCGACGGTGCAGAAATGTTTGATGCATCTGATGAGATTTATGAGCACATCATGTGCTGTATCTGTCCTGTAAAACTCTCTAAGGCAGGTCTTTGCTACAATGCCGAAACCAACAGCATCCAGGACCGTATCCGCGACTGGATCGTGGAACTTCCGGATGTTGCTTTCCTTTTCCCGCAGTTTAACGACCGCAGCACTGACATCCATGGTGTCCTTTATTATAGTAAAAATGCAAACGAGCTTCGGGATATTTTTATCGATGAACTGCTTGGATGTACAGCACCTCTTTCTGCAGGAGGACAGCGTGATTCCTTTAACGCACTGGTTGAAGATACTCTGGGCGACGACTGCAGATATGACACTGTATTAAGCATTCACGAGAAATTAAACGACCTGATCGAATCACAGAAGGATGAGCCGGAACCTGTAGTTCTGACCAAATCTGAGGTAAAACGCCTATTTGAAGAATGCGGCGTAGAAGATGAAAAACTACAGTCATTTGATGAACAATACGAGATCACAGCCGGGGAAAAAATCCTCTCTGGTCGCTTCCAACATCACCAATACAAAAAGATTCGAGATCAAAACCCCGGATGTTGTAGTCCACGTAGATCCTGAACGTGCCGATCTTGTGGAAACACGCGTAATTGACGGACGCAAGTGCCTTGTGATCCCAATGGAAGGCGAAGTTGAACTGAACGGAATCCGCGTACATACAGGAAATGAAAATCCTTCTGATGACGAATTTTATGACAATACAGATACTGAGACAGAGGAGACATCTGATGGAGAATAATCGTAAACTCTTACTTTTTTGACATTGACAAAACCCTGTTAACCCCTTACCCATGGACAGTTCCGGACAGTGCGAAACAGGCTTTAAAAGAAGCCCGCTATAATGGTCATCTCCTTTTCATCAATTCCGGACGTACCTATACAATGATTCCGGAAATCATTAAAGAAATGGGATTCGACGGCTATGTATGCGGATGCGGCAGCCAGATTTATATGAATGAAGAGCTTTTGTTTTCCAGTTCTATTCCAAATCCGCTTTGCCGTAAAACAACAGAATTACTGCGGGAATGCAGAATTCCTGCATTTTTTGAACGCCCGGATAAGATTTTATATGACAGCAGTTCATGTGCTGTTCCTGAAACTGTTCAGAAGCTGAAAGCAGAAGTTATAGTAGAAGATCTGGCTCTCTACCCGCCCGAAACATACAACCATTTTACATTTGACAAGTTTCTGGCTTTTCCGTCTGCTGATTCTGATATGGAAACTTTCCGCAAATTTGCAGATGAACATTTTCTGTGTTTCATACATGAAGATAAGGCCTGGGAACTGACTCAGAAAAATCTCAGCAAAGCAACCGGAATCCGGTTTCTGGCAGACCGCCTTGGGGTTCCGGTCAAAGACACCTATGCATTCGGCGACAGCACGAACGATCTTCTTATGCTGCAGTTCGCCGGAAACAGCATCGCAATGGGCGACTCGGATCCCCTGATCCTGCCTCACTGCACTTACCAGACAACCAATATCGAAGATAACGGAATTGCCAATGCTTTGAAGCATTTCCATCTCATTTAGCAGAACATACAAAATAACGTGTTATCATATCTCTATTTATCTGTGTTATTTTTGCATATTTAGGAAAATGATTTCGGATTTATTTAAACTTAAAAATCAGCTATGTGAAAACACTCAGGTTTTCATCATAGCTGTTTTAATTTACAATACTCAATTCCTATCAGCAGGCTACTGGCAGTTCTGATTTTCTTATTTAGCTGCTTCTGTCGGTGTTGCTTCCGGTGTTTCAGTAGTTTCTGCTTCTTCCTCTGCTGCAGGTGTCTCAGTCACATCTGTATCTTCTGCTGCAGGTGTTTCTGTAACTTCCTCTGTTTCCGGTGTTGGAGTTGCCTCTTCTGTCACTTCAGGTGTCGGTGTTTCCGGAACCGGGGTAGGAGTCGGTGCCATGAAGGTATGTTTGTCAGTAATCTTAAGTGTCTTAATGACTTTCTTAACTGCCTTTACATCTGCCTCATCCAGCCATTTAGCAGTTGTATCTGTAAAATAGGTACTTTCTTTGGAATTCTGAAGAGATTCTCGCTTGGAAGCTGTGGCATCTTCATCATTGATCTTGTCAAGTCTTACTACATAGTATCCTGTGTCAGTCTCAATAATATTGTCTGCAACTTCTCCGTCTTTCAGTCCTCTCAGAACCTTCAGAACCTCATCCGGATATGCCTCGCTGCCGGAATCTTCATCCTCGTCTTCGCTCTCTTTTGTTGTAAAATTACCCTGTACTGCAGAATAACTGTCATCTACACCTTTGGCAATCTCACTCATGTCTGCTGTAGGATCCTCTTTCATCTTATCCAGAATCTCCTGAGCCTGTTCTTTCTTAGTCTTTTTCTCCTCATCAGTTATATCATCACCGCTTGTAGAGATACTTACATAAGTGAAGGTTGTCTGATTCGCTTCATCATCAGAAACTGTGATCTTTCCTTCTGCTACAACCGGATCATACATCTTCTTCTGAATTGTCTGAAGCTCCAGAAGTGTTTTTACCTGATCTTCCGTTACCGCAAGTTCCTTAATTGTCTCTTCACTGTTTGCAGCCATAAACTGTGATGCTGCATCTGCGATCGCTGCTTCATCATCATCTGTAAGCTCTACGTTATAATCCGCAGCCTTCTCTTTGAGAATATACATCTTCTCAACAGACTCCAGACTACTTGTCACTGCCTGATCACCATAAGTCTCATCTGAATCATCACCTGCTGTCTGATCCCAGATATTATCTGCACTTCCCATATAATTTAAATACATGGTTGTTGTCTGCTGTTGTTGTTCGCGGGCATAAAGACTTACAACTCCAAGCGGAATATCTGTTCCGTCAACAGTAGCCACTGTCTTTGTTCCATCTAATGTTTTACTTCCACAGCCGGAAAGCATACCAACTGACATCACACCTGCCAGTGTCACAACGGCTGTTCTCTTTACCATTTTTTTCATTTCTTCCTCCATATTATCAATCTGGTCTTTCTTCCATACCACTTTCCCAGAATGTACTGTTATTAGAGTATAAACTTTTTTCCTGCGAAGGGCAAGGCAAATCGAAAAATATGTAGTATATTTCACATATTTTCCGCCATGCTCTTAAGCTCCTCTGCAAATTCCGTCAATGCCAGGATCAGATTCCCCTGTGGTTCCAGGATAAATTTCGGTTCCTGCTCATTCTTAAACTGCAGACCTCTTCTGTATTTCTGCATAAGAGCCGGAAAGCCTTCTGTATTCAGCCTTGCTTTCTCATAAAGGGTAAACCGGACTGTTTTTCCAGTCTGCTTTATTTCCGTTACGTACCCCTGATGAGCAATCGCCTTTAACTTCGCAATCGCCAGAAGATTCAGCACTGCCTTTCCTGGTTCTCCGAAACGGTCCAGAAGTTCTTCCAGCATATCATCATAATCCTGTTGTGTCTCAATCCCCGCAATTCTTTTATAAATATCCAGCTTCTGAAATTCATTACTGATGTAGGAATCAGGAATATACGCATCAACATTCAGATCAACCGATGTCTCGAAATCCTCCATTGTATGAATACCTTTCGCCTCTTTCACTGCTTCATTGAGCATCTTACAATAAAGATCATATCCAACCGCATTCATATGTCCATGTTGCTGCGCACCCAGCAGATTTCCGGCACCTCGAAGTTCCAGATCTCTCATTGCAATCTTAAATCCGCTTCCCAGATCCGTATACTCGCGGATCGCAGCCAGACGCTTCTCAGCCGTCTCCTTCAGCATCACATTCTTTCTGTACATCAGAAACGCATAGGCAGTTCTGTTGGAACGCCCGATCCTTCCCCGAAGCTGATAAAGCTGAGAAAGCCCGTATCTGTCTGAATCATGGATAATCATAGTATTTACATTGGAAATATCCAGCCCTGTCTCAATGATCGTGGTGGAAACCAGTACATCAATATCCCCGTTTACAAAGGAATACATCACATTCTCCAGTTCCCTCTCACTCATCTGGCCATGAGCAAAATCCACCCTTGCGTCTGGCACCAGCTTCGCAATACGCAGGGCAACATCTGCAATATCCGTCACTCGATTATAAACATAATAAACCTGTCCGCCTCTGCGCAATTCCCTGTTGATAGCCTCTCGGACTGTCTCTTCATCATATTCCATAACATATGTCTGGATCGGCATTCTGTCCATAGGAGGTTCCTCCAGGACACTCATATCCCGGATTCCGATCAGGCTCATATGAAGAGTACGGGGAATGGGCGTTGCAGTCAGTGTAAGGACATCCACATCCTTCTTTAACTGCTTGATTTTTTTCCTTATGCGTAACTCCAAACCGCTGTTCCTCATCAACGATCAACAGGCCAAGATTTTTGAACTGTACGTCTTTGGAAAGGATTCTGTGCGTTCCAATGATCACATCCACCTGACCTTTTTTCAGATCTTCGATTGCCTTCTTCTGTTGTGCCGGGGTCCGGAATCTGCACAACAGTTCCACACGTACCGGAAATTCCTTCATCCTCTGCACAAAGGTATTATAAATCTGCTGCGCAAGGATCGTTGTAGGTGCAAGATAAGCTACCTGTCTGCTCTCCTGTACTTCCTTAAATGCGGCACGCAGCGCCACTTCTGTTTTGCCGTATCCCACATCCCCGCAGATAAGCCGGTCCATAATCCTGGTACTCTCCATATCACGTTTGGCATCCTCAATAGCACTGAGCTGATCCTCTGTCTCTTCATATGGAAACATTTCTTCAAATTCTCTCTGCCATACAGTATCAGGACCACAGACATATCCTTCCTTTTCCTGACGCACTGCATAAAGCTCTACCAGTTCTTTTGCAATATTTTTAACTGCCCCACGAACCTTGCTCTTTGTTTTATTCCACTCCTGAGTACCAAGTTTGTTCAGCTTCGGAGCCTTTGAAGCATCTGCCCCTGAATATTTCTGCAGACAGTCAAGCTGAGTAGCAGGAATATAGAGATTGCTTCCGCCTCTGTATTCAATTTTAATATAATCTTTAACGATCCTGTCTACTTCAACTTTTTCAATTCCTCGGTAAATACCAAGACCATGCTTTTCATGGACAACAAAATCGCCGATAGAAAGCTCCGCAAAATCCTGAATACGGCTTCCACTGTAAATTTTTTTTCTTTCATTTTTTTTCTGTTCCTGTCCAAAAATGTCAGATTCTGTCATTACCGCAAACTTGATCAACGAGTATTCAAAGCCCTTCTTTGCATGGCCATAAACCACCATGATCTCGCCCGGACAGATCTCCCTGTCATAATCTTGTCCATAAAAGGCTGCCAGTCCCTCTTCCTGAAGATCCTTTGCCAGCCTCTCGGCCCTTGTGCGGGAACCGGAAAGCAACGCGATCCTGTATCCCTGTTTCTTATACTGATGAAGATCTTTTACCAGAAGTTCAAAACTGTTGTTATAAGCGCTGATTGATTTTACCTCCAGGTAAAATTTCTCCCGCACTTTCCAGCCTGCCTGTTTCGGTTCCAGCGCACATACAGAAATACAGTTGCGTTTATTCAGTTCTTTTTGAAGCTGTTCAAAAGAACAAAGCCAGTTTTCCGGCAGATTCCGGCTGCCTTTTTCCTCTCTGTGCATACGGCTCTGTCTGTACTCTTCTTCTACAGCCCCGCCTTTCTCAGTGAGCCGGTTTGGTTCATCCAGAAAGATTATGGTTCTTTCCTCCGGAAAATAATCCAGGAAGGAAACCATATCCTTGTCCCCTATATGCTCCACCGCCGGATAGATCGTAAGTTCTTCCAGATTTTCCAGAGAACGCTGACTCTCCGGATCAAAACTCCGGATAGAATCAATCTCATCTCCCCAAAGCTCGATTCTCCATGGATTTTCCTCAGTGAGACAGTAAATATCCACAATACCGCCACGCACAGAGAACTGCCCCGGCATTTCCACCTGTCCTACCCGCTCGTAACCTAAAGCCACCAGCTGGTTCTTCAGCTGTTCTATGTCTACGGTGCTGTCACTTTCGTAATGAATCAGCTGTTCTTTTATCTTTTCCAGAGATTCCAGAAAATCCATACATCCGTCAATACTTGTAACAACTGTCAGTTCTTTCTCTTCCAGTAACGCCTTAATGACCTTCATCCTCTGACGTATCAGCAGATTTCCATGGATATCTGCCTGAAAGAACAGAAGATCTTTCGCAGGATAAGAATACACTTTTCTGTCATAAAATCTGTAATCTTCATAAATTTCTCTGGCGCGGCGTTCGTCCTCCGCCAGGATCAGACGATAAGGCGCAATCCCGGAAAGTCCGTACATCAGATGAGATTTCTGCGATTCCATACACCCCGAAACCTGCAGGATTCCCTTATTCGTTTTGCTTTTTTCTTTAATCTGTTCAAACTCTGCAAGCCCCTGCAGAGGTGTTAAAAATGCTTTCATCTTCACCCCTCATGATCCTTCGACGTAATAAAAGCGGCTTCTGTTTCCAGTTACCGCTTTCTATACCTTTTGCTGAACAATCATCTGTTTCCTGTCTGCTTATTTCTGTACAGGTACTTTTCTGTTATATTCGTTCATGGCTGCATCTGTACCCTGTGAGATTATGATATCCACAGCCTTTGCCGCCTTTGCTATTGCTTCATCCACAAGTTTCCTGTCTTCTGTGGAAAATCTGCCAAGTACATGATCTGCCAGATCCCATCCCTTCGGCTTTGCACCAACTCCTACTTTGATACGGAGAAATTTCTCTGTGCCAAGCTGGCGGATAATATCTTTGATCCCGTTATGTCCACCCGCACTTCCCTGCTTGCGGATGCGAAGCTGCCCGGGTTCCAGATCAATATCATCATAAATAACAATAAGCTCTGATTCCGGATCAATTTTAAAATAATTCGCCATCTCACGAACAGGACCGCCACTCAGGTTCATAAAAGAAAGCGGCTTCATAAGAATCACTTTCTCTCCGCCGATCATGGTTTTACCGTACATGGCATTAAATTTCACACCACCCTGAGGGACATTGTAATCCTCTACCAGACGGTCAACGGTATCAAATCCCATATTATGGCGTGTTGCTTCATACTGTTTCCCGGGATTTCCCAGGCCAACTACTAAATACATATATGTGTCTCCTGCTTAATTTAACACCATTTTCCGGAATTACCATACCTGTCCTGATGTCAAATTTATTTTTTACATACTCTAAAGTGCGTTTAAAAAAATCAATCTTACAAATTGTGACGCACATCTTGCGGGAATGATTTTTCAGACACGCTCTAAGATAATTAATTAAAATATACCATCTCTTCCTTAAGCGGCTCGCATTCTTTCACATCACTTGCATAAAGAACAATACCCTCGCCCTGATATTCTGTACGGTTCTCAAATGCGACCTTCGCTGTTACTTCTACCCAGCTGCCCTCTTTGATATGCGGTGCATAATCGCTTCTGCACACGTATCCAAGGAAAGTGGTATCATCTGCGCAGCAGGTCATTGCCACACGTCCCGGAACAAAGAACTTACTTCCCATTCCACGTGGTTTCATGACACGTCCTTTAAAGCGGACAATTTTGTCTACATATTTATCCGGATTATCCATGGCATCCACAAACCAGATACCATAATCTTCCGGTGGAATCTCAATGATCGGTGCATTGATATCAAACGGCATCTCATCTTGGAAAATGTCATCCATCTCGCCCTCTTCATTTTCAAAGATAACCTCTGCACTCTGATTTGCAACCTTGATCCCACGTCTGTATGCAGGAAGCGGATCTCCCTCTTTACAGCGGTTAAATACAACCATATCTGTATTTCTGATCATATCCATGAACAGAGATTTCATGTTTGCCATATAAACCTGATAAGTAGTTGCATCCACACAGGTAATCTCCTGCTCAATTCCCCAGCCTTCCGGAAGCTCCATCTGCTCAAACTTACTTACAAGCCACATTCCGTTGTACTCGATCACAACACGCTCCGGCTGATGGATGATATCCATGGCAGCCAGACGCTGTGGTGTCAGATCTTCTTCATCCTCGATCACTTCCACAACTGTGTTTGTAAGTTTCAGTTTATCCATATCATATTCTTCTTCGCCTTCTTCGCAAAGGATCAACAGAGTTTTGCCGTCAATGGCAAAGTACTCCTGCTGCAGTGTAAAATCCAGGAAAGTAGTCTTTCCGCTTTCCAGGAATCCCGTAACCAAATAAATGGGAACTCTGATATCATCCATCATATAATTTATTCCTTTATCTTTATTCTGATTCTGTTATTATCTGCCGAAATCATTCAGTCTCGCATCTATGACACAGGATTTCATGCTCCGATGAGCTGAATCCAGATGCAGTATTTTAGAGGATTGCCATAAATCGCTGCTTCCTCATGATCATTATGCAAGCCCAAATAATTCTGCAAGTTTATCTTCTTTCAGTTTAGAGCCGATCACGCAGAGACGACCTGTGTATTCCGGTGCGCCTTCACGTATCTCTGTTTCCTCCGGAACCATATCAAAATAGATCCATGTTCCGTCTTCTGCAGGAAGCATTCCCTTTCGCACGAAGAATAATACCGTAATCTTCAGAAGCGGAAAGAGCCTCAAGCATCTTCTCAAGACCTTCTCTTGTGTATTTCCTGATCGTCTCACGTCCCCAGCTTGTAAATACCTCATCTGCGTGATGATGGTGATGATCATGATGATCATGTCCGCAACCGCATTCATGGTCGTGATCGTGGTGATGATGCTCATGTTCCTCATGATCATGTCCACAGCCGCATTCATGGTCGTGGTCATGGTGATGATGTTCATGTTCTTCGTGATCATGTCCACAGCCACATTCATGATCATGGTCGTGATCGTGATGATGATGCTCTCCATGTTCATGTACATGTCCGCACTCCGGGCATACCTCTTCCTCAGACATCAGTTCTTCCTCAAGAGATACCGGTTTCTCCATAACCTCAAGGATTTTCTTTCCATCCAGTTTCTCAATCGGAGTGGTGATGATAGCAGCTTTCGCATTAATTCCACGAAGAAGTTCCATCGCCTGCTGTGCTTTCTTCTCATCAATGATATCTGTACGGCTCATAATGATCGCACCTGCATATTCAACCTGATTGTTAAAGAACTCACCAAAGTTTCTCATATACATTTTGCACTTCTTTGCATCAACTACAGTTGTATAGCTGTTCAGAACGATATCCACATCTCCCTGAACACCCTGTACTGCCTTGATAACATCTGAAAGTTTACCAACACCTGATGGCTCGATCAGGATTCTGTCCGGATGATATTTGTCCACAACCTCTTTCAGAGAAGTGCCGAAATCTCCCACTAATGAACAGCAGATACATCCGGAATTCATTTCCCGGATCTGGATTCCCGCTTCCTTCAGGAAACCACCGTCAATACCAATCTCACCAAATTCGTTCTCGATCAGTACAACCTGCTCATCTGCATAAGCCTCTTTCAGAAGTTTCTTAATCAATGTAGTTTTACCGGCTCCAAGGAAACCGGAAATAATATCAATCTTAGTTGCCATTGTCTTATTTCTCCTCTTCGTTAAAATTTATATTTCTGAATAACTGCCATATAGCCGTCATTTTTTATATTCTGCCATTTTTATGAACAAACAGAATAACTTTTGGAACTGCCATCATTATCTGTCTGTTTATATATTTGCCTGTAACGTACTCATTATACATAAGATGTCCAATGTATTCAAGTCTGCCATCAACGCATTTTGACCAGGAAACACTTGTGCCCCCTGGTTTACAGATATCCTGCAGCTGTTCAATACCTTCAGAACAACCTGCCTGTTCACATCAAAGAAAGGGGCATGATCCACCATCATGCCCCCGCCTGTATACGCTAATGATCAACCGTTGATCATAAAGCTCATTAATTTATCAATATCGTCTTTCTCATAAGCAACGATCTCAAGTTCCGGAATCTCTCCGCCTGAGAAAATGTTTGCCAGAGATACATACTGGGATAATTTAGATTTAAGGTTCAGTCTGTCACCTTCGCCTGTTACTAATTCTACTCTGCCTTCGCAGCTGTCAACTACAGGAAAAAAATTTATCGATGTCTTTAATGTTAGATACTTTCATGTTCATTCTCCTTTCAACATGGAAACCATTATTCTCTCTATTCCTTGTGTTCGCGATAATTATAACGCAGATAAATTTCAAAAGCAATTATTTATATTTCACGAATTTTTCATATATTATCATACTTACTCTGCAATATTGTCAAATAAATAACATACCCCTGACAATAATTCTCTCAGATATTTACATATATCCTAAAATCATCCCTCAAAATTAATATGTAAAAATCGCAACCCCATAAGCCGGCAATGGATATGCGAAGGAAAACTCTCTGTTATCACATTCCTGTTTCACTGCCTTAAATGTCTTTGGCTGCTCCAGAAGTCCATTCTCGTCCATGATCAGCTTGTACTGTTTTTTCTTCGGAACACCAACCCTGTAATCCGGACGGTCAACAGGTGTAAAGTTAACTATGTAAAGAATATTGTTTCTCTTTGTAGGAGACTTTCTCACAAAGCTGAAAATACTTCTGTCCCCGTCATCCGCATTGATCCACTCAAATCCTTCCGGATTATTATCACCGGCATAAAGTGCCGGATATTTCTTATAAATAGTCAGGAGATCATGCACATAATTCTGAAGTTCCTTGTGTGGCTCTTCATTCAGAAGGAACCAGTCAAGTTCTCTCTCCTCACTCCATTCACGAAGCTGTCCGAATTCCTGTCCCATGAACAGAAGCTTCTTACCCGGATGGCAGTTCATAAATGAATAGGCAGCCTTTAAATTCCTGAATTTGTCCGGTAACTCTCCCGGCATCTTCTCAAGCATGGAGCATTTCAGATGAACCACCTCATCATGAGAAAGAACTAATACATATCTCTCACTGTATGCATATGACATGGAGAAAGTCATCTTATTATGATTAAATTTACGGAAATACGGATCCAGCTTCATATATTCCAGGAAGTCATTCATCCATCCCATATTCCACTTCAGACTAAAACCAAGTCCGTCCTTCTCTGCATCCCCTGTAACCATCGGCCATGCAGTAGATTCCTCAGCGATCATCACAGTTCCATGATTCCTTCCAAGAACTACTGTATTCAGATGCTTAAAGAATTCAATAGCCTCCAGATTCTGATTTCCGCCATATTTATTTGCGATCCATTCTCCATCCTTCTTACCATAATCAAGATAAAGCATGGAAGCAACAGCATCCACACGAAGTCCGTCTACGTGGCACTCCTCCACCCAGTAAAGGGCATTTGCGATCAGGAAGTTCTTAACCTCCGGGCGTCCGTAATTATAAATCTTGGTACCCCAGTCCGGATGTTCTCCCTGTCTCGGATCTGCGTGCTCATACACTGCGGTTCCGTCAAAGTTCGCAAGACCATGGGCATCTTTCGGAAAATGTGCAGGTACCCAGTCAAGGATAACTCCAATCTTATTCTGATGTAAATAATCCACCATATACTTGAAATCCTGCGGCGTTCCATATCTGGAAGTCGGTGCATAATATCCGGTCACCTGATATCCCCAGGAACCGTCAAAAGGATGCTCTGCGATTCCCATAAGCTCTACATGGGTATATCCCATTTCCTTCACATAAGCTGCCAGGGCATGTGCGAATTCTCTGTAATTATAAAATTCCTTTTTCATTTTCCTCTGACTGCGGATGTTTCTTCCATGAACCCGGATGAACCTCATAGATTGCCATAGGCTCTACCTGCTCATCAAACTTCTCTCTGTTCTTGATCCATGTGGCATCCTTCCATTTATAGTCTGTGATATCTGTGATCCTGGAGGCTGTACCCGGACGGAGTTCAGCTTCATTTGCATAGGGATCTGCCTTATAAAGCTTCTCTCCATGCGCACCCACGATAAAGAATTTATACAGCTGTCCGATCTTTGCCCCCGGAATAAATACCTCATAAACACCGATCGGACCAACCTTCTCCATCGGGTTTGCTTCTTCCTCCCAGTCATTAAATTCACCGATTACAGAAACAGACTGTGCATTCGGCGCCCAGACCGCAAAATATACACCCATTTTTTCGTCTGTATGTAGTCGGATGGGCACCCAGTTTCTTATATACTTCATAATTGGTTCCCTGTCCAAATAAATATTGATCCAAATCCGTAAATTTCATACTCACACCCATCTGGAGTCCTCCCTTAACTTCGGTTTCTATCTTTTTTGCAGATACTGATTCCATAAAATAATACTGTAACAGGATATCTTACGTTACTGTTCACTCCGTTCTCAGTAACGTAGCCAAAGTTCATTCCAGATTGCCTGCGGCAATGGAATTTTGGCGTATGAACAGTAACTATCTTACAGCAAGTTCAATCAGGAATACGAACTGACTTTTAGTCATTCTATAAGCCTTATTATACCAACGGACATTCCATACGTCAATTAAAAATATGTGTATATTTAACAATTTTTTTATATATTTTATGTGTTTTTTGTAAAAAACATAAAGAGCAAAGAAGTACCATTGCTCTCTTCTTTGCTCTTTCGTATGTTCGTAATTACTCTGTATGATCCACATTGCAGGATTGCATATGTTTTTTATTCCGTTCCATCTCCGTAATCTACAGAATCATCACTGTAATCTTCCGAATCATCTGAACTTCCATCATCATAACTTCCGTCATCCGAACTTCCATCATCATAGCTTCCATCGTCTGAACTTCCATCCGAATAATCCTCACTTCCGTCTGAGGAATCTGTGCTTCCGTCAGAAGAATCTGTGCTTGCATCAGATGTACCATCTGTTCCGTCTGTGGAAGCTGCTGCATCAGAACCGCCCTGATATCCCGGCACATCTCCATTACTGAGTGTACTCGGCCAGAAATCCACATAACATGCATTCTGTAAGGTCACATTCTTGGCTTCTGCCATCTCACTTACCGTTACAAGTTTATATCCCTGTGCAATAAGATCCGGTATCAATCTCAAAGCAGCCTTTACAGATGGCTCATGAATATCATGCATCAGGATGATAGTTCCATCTGTCAGATCTCCATTCATTACTGCACTGTAATCCGCATCTGCATCCAAAAGTTTCCAGTCTTCTGTGTCCAGTGACCACATAAAGAACGGCTTATTTACAGTATTATAAATATCTGAATTTCCGTCCCCGTAAGGCGCACGCGCCACACTCGCAGCCTGGCCACATGCCTGAATCAATGCATCATCTGTATCAGAGAACTGCTTTGCAACTGCGTCAAGATCAATTGTCGTCAACTGTGTATGATCCCATGAATGACTTCCAATCTCACAGCCAAGTTCCAGCATACGTTTTGGCGCATCCGGATATGAACTGACATTCTGACCAAGCATAAAGAATGTTGCATGAGCATTATTCTGTTCCAGACAATCCAGCAGTTCATCTGTATACTCTCCCGGACCATCATCAAAAGTCAGTGCCAGCATCGGACGTACCTTACTCGGATCATAAGATCCGTCTTCATTAAAGTAATAATCCTTCACTCCCTTTTCTACCCATCCTGTCTGTATATATCCGTTTTCGTCAAAAGAATAGGTAACACCATCTATATCCTGAAATCCATTTGAAAAATATGTACCATCTGTATTCTGATACCACTTTCCGTTAGCATCCTCATGCCATCCGGCTGTCATCGCGGCAACCTTATCTGTATCTGATTTACCTTTCAATGGCTGTCTCACCGCAGCATCGGAATTTGCCTGAACTTCCTCTGTATCTGCCTGAGCCTGTACAGTCTGATCACTGCTTCCGCCTCCGGCTACATGATGTGCGATCGGAATAATAATTCCTCTCACCACAAACACCACCGCCAGAATCATGCCAATAACACAAAGTCCGATCTTTGTATAATGCCTGATCATCATCTGGCGGTTTTTTTCTGCGCATTCTTTCGCGCAACACCCTCTTATCCATGGTTTCCTTTCCCCGCTTCTTTTTGTTAATTAGTCCCTGACAGCGTACATCACAGTACGGAGTAATCCACTTTTATCAATAATCATAACTCATTTATCAGGTAAATACAATGCCAATTATTCACTCTGATCAACATCTTCCGTACCTAATTCCTCTTCCAGATTCTCATCTACATCTGAATTGTCCTGTCCGGAATCATCAGTATCTTCATTTGATACATTCTGATCACTGTCCTGTTCTGCATTTTCTGCCGCAGCATCTGCATCATCTGCCAGCACATCACCGTTTGCGACTTTCTCACTCACACTCGCATTTTTTAATAATGAACTCCTCCACTCTGAGAAGTCCGACTGATTCATCTACATAATCCTGTCCGTAAGTTCCAACCAGCTCTGCAATACTGGAAACACCCATCTGTTCTACCAGTTTATCCTGCAGCTGAAGGCTCTCTTTGTCGTCAAGTGACAGTCCCTCTGCATCCATAATCCCCTGCACGATCAGGTTCTGCTTAACCTTACCCTCTGCATACTGCTGACATTGTTCATCAAAATCATCCTGCGAAATACCCTGACTGTCTGTAAACTCTTCCAGAGTCATGTCTGCCTGTTTTGCATAAACTTCCATACTCTTCTTAAATTCAGAAACAGCCTTATCCACATCTTCCTGTGGGTATTCTTTTACTTCAGAGTTCTCAAGCACTGTACTCCATGCAGTATTCTTAAGAACCTCCTGCGCAGATTCCTTTGCGTTTTTCTCAAGTTCACCGCGAATACTCTCACGATAATCATCTACTGTTGTATAATCAGTGTTCTTTGCAACCCATTCATCTGTAAGTTCTCCTTCACGCCGCACGTTCTGCACCGTAACCTTGTATATAACTTCCTTACCTGCCAAAGTTTCGTCTGCATAGTCTGACGGGAAATCAATTTTAATCTCCTTTGTGTCACCCTTTTTCATCCCGATCACACCATTTTCAAACTCCTCAAACATCTGTCCGTCGCCGATCACAAAGTCATAGTTATTGGCAGTACCACCGTCAAAAGTCTGTCCGTCTTTAGTGCCTGTATAATTTACAGTCACCAGATCCCCTTCTTTTGCCGCATCAGATACAGGTTCTGCCTTATCTTTCAGATTCTCATCGATCTGCGCCTGTACATCATCGTCAGTGATCGCATCCACCGTATTGTCCAGAGTCAGTCCTTTATATTCTCCGATCGTAATATATTTCTCTACATTCTCAACAGAAACAAGACGCGTAGTTCCTGTCTCTGCTTTCTTCCCGTCAGCAGCTCCTTCTGTCTTTGTACCGTCTGTGATAACAGCACCGCCATCACCACACGCAGATGCTGTCAGTGCAAAACAAACTGCAAGCATGGCAAGATATATTTTTTTCTTCATAATAATCAATACTCCCTTCTACATTCCAGGTACCGGAGTTGGTCTTGAAGAATCCCATACTTCCGATACATCAAAAAGATCACTGAGCATTTCCGGATTATAATACATTCTGTATCCATCCAGATTTCTTCTTCCCTGTCGAAAATAATCATCTGTAATCTGTACAAAATACTGACTGGAATCTACATTACAGAAATAGCGGTATCCCTGACTCTTATAAAACTCATATTTCTCATTGTCTGCCGAATATCCTTCCCAGCTTCCGATATCCGCACCAAATGCAAAAATGATCATATCTGTTTCTCCAAGTATGGGAGCCACATATTTCTTCCATTTTTATCATCTCTTTTCAGATCATCCAGAGAAGTGGCAGCCACATCCTTATGTCCCCATGTATGGCTTGCAAATTCCCAGCCTTCTGCCTTCATAGCCTTAGCTACCTTTTTTGCATTTTCACTTCCTGCTTATAGTTAAAATCCGGATGATCTTTCAGGAATTTTTTCTGATCATCCTGCAGATTTTTTTCCGGTCTTATATGCAATATCCGTACGATATCCCAGAACACCGTCATAACCTGTCATTGCAAGGATTCCCTTTCTTCCATGATAGGAAAAATCCGGATGTTCTTTTACAAAAGTATCGATCAGTGGAACCATATCATAATCCCCTGTGGAAACACTTCCGTCATCCTCAATATATTCGTTCTTAACCTCACCATTGGAATCCACTACAAGTTTCGATGCGAAACCATCTCCGTCCATATAGTGATAATAACTTACATCATCCTGAGAAAGCACAAATGGAATTTTTCCCGGCGGCAGCATAATACTGCCTCTGGACATAGTTCCGTCCTCATTGATAACCGCCATGTCGTGCGGACTGACCATGACATATCCCTTATCATACATACTCTGTATGATTTTGTTAAACTCATCAATTGTTGTCATATACTGGTTATATCCATTACTGTCTGAATCCCCGTCAAATGCTCTGGCAGTGTCTTTGATCAGTGTATGGAAGAACACGTGCGTGATCTGCTCCAGCGGATATTCTGTACAGGTGGCTTTCGTATTTTCGTAATCCGAAACTGCACTCTGCATATCCGTATTACTTTCGTAATCCGGCTGACTCTTAAGCAGTTCTATGGCGCCATCATAATCATACTGTACAGCCATAAGCGCTGCCTGCTCCATAGGATTTTCCTGTTTCTCATCTGCCTCTTCTGTATCTTCGTTGTCAGTCTGCTCTCCCTCATTCAGACCATCATCCTGCTGTGTATCTTCTGTACTTTTCTCTGTATCAGCATCCTGTTCATCAATTGTCTGCTGTTCTGTTTTTTTCTCAGTTTCCACATTTTCAGCTCTGGAACTCAGAAATGGAATATCCTGTTCAAACGGAATGAGCCCACATCCGCTTACTCCTAACGAAATACTCAAAATAGCTGCTGTTACACATGCTATCCTTTTTCTCATATATTGTCCCCTTTCAGTTATGCACAGAGATCATACTCACCCCATGGTTGGAACCGGCACCGGTCTGGAAGAATCAAACACAGACTGTGCATCAAACAGATCTGAGAGAAGTTCCGGATTATAGTACATTCTGTATCCGTCCAGATTTCTTCTTCCCTGCCGGAAATAATTACTGCGGATCTGCACAAAATACTGGCTTGAATCCACATTACAGTAATAATTATAGCCCTGGCTCTTAAGATATTCGAACTTCTCCCCCGAATAATCTTCAACACTGGTAAGATCTGCTCCAAATGCAAAAATAATAATATCTGTTCCGCCTATCAGAGGATCAACATTCTCTTTAAACTTCTGTGTATCTGCCTGTAATCTCTCCAGACTGATCTGACTTACATTCTGATGTCCCCATGTGTGGCTTGCAAACAGCCAGCCTTCATCTTTCATAGCCTGCGCTACTCTGGCTGCATTTTCTCTCTCTGTATTCAGATTAAAATCCGGATGCTCATCCAGCCATTTTACTTTATCTGCATCCAGATCATCCGGACGGGTTTCATAACTGCTGTCTGTGCGATAACCAAGAATTCCATTGTAACCGGTAAGGGCAACAATTCCTTTAGCACCTCTGTAAGAAAAATTCAGGATGTTCCTCTACAAAACGATCGATCAGAGGAACCATATCATAATCGCCTACGGAAATACTGCCATCATCTTCCACATATTCATTGCGGATTTTTCCTTCCTCATCTACGATAAGTTTGGTTGCAAATCCGTCCCCGTCCATATAATGATAATAACACACATCATCCTGCGAAAGCACAAACGGTACTTTACCCGGAGGAAGGAGAATCTCCCCTGCATTCATATTCCCATTCTCATCCGCTGTCGCCATGTCATAAATGCTGACCATGACATATCCCTTATCATACATGCTCTGAGTAATCTGGTTAAATTCATCAATCGTTGTCATAACCTGATCGTAATCTCCTGACTTGTAATCCCCGTCAAAAGCCTTACCGGTATCTTTGATCAGAGTATGATAAAAGACGTGTGTCACCTGGTCTAACGGCCAGGAAACGCAGGATTCCTTCTTTTTCTGATAAACCTTAACCGCATGCTGAAACTTCTCACTTGTCTGATAAGTCTCACTGTTTTGCAGCATACTTATGGCTTTATCATAATCATACTGTTTTGCAGCATACTTTGCCTGCCTGTAAAGAGTTTTGTCCTCTTCACTCAGTCCATCCGTATCCTGAACTTCAGGTGTCACCGCATTCTCAGCTTCTGCCTCTGCATTTGTCTGCTGAGCTGTTTTTTCTTCTTCTGTTTTCCTGTCTGCAGATTTCACCATCTGCGCAATCTTAACCTGCTGCTCACCGACAAAATTCTGCAGTTCTTCCCCGTAAAATCCTATTCCAATCCCAATTGCAGCGGCCGCCACCACCACTATGCAGCCTGCGATACGCAGTCTTTTTTTGCTGCGGCGAAGTTTATTGCGGCGTTCCAGTCTGGCCGCCCTACGGGCTTCATAAGCTTTATTATCATCAAAAAAGAAATCTTCGTCCTCGCTTGCTGCCGGAGGTTCTTCGTTTATCTCTTCTGTATTTGGTTTTTCTGCATTTAGCTCTTCTGCATTTAGCTCTTCTGCATTTAGTTCTTCTGCATTTGGTTCTTCTGCATTTGGTTCTTCTGCATTTGTCTTTTCTGTATTTACTTTTTCCTTATCTGAAAGTCGCTCCTCTTTCTTCTCAGAGTCGGGCTTTAATTCGCTCATGCTTTTCTCCTTTTTATCATATCCGTTTTTTACTCACAAATTATTCTGTCACAAAATAACTCCACAATTCCCGTTACATATATTATAACCACACATTGTGATTCCATCCTGTAAAAATGTCTTTAACTGTTCCGCATATTTACCATTACTGTTCTCTCCGGCAAATATTGTCGCATTACAGTTTTGCTACAATTATAACCTTTCATAATGTAAATTTCTACCGCTTTCCATCCATTAATTCTTTTTTTGCAATTGCGTTTTACCTTATTTAATGATAAAATAATTTTTATGCAATGGACTGTCCGTACCAACAGTCCCTGTGAAAACACATACATTAGGGAGGATGCAAATGAGTACAGTAACAATAGTCCTTCTGGTCATTCTTGTTATCCTGATCGCTGCACTGATCGGTTTATATTTCTTCGGAAAAAAAGCCCAGAAGAAACAGGAAGAACAGCAGGCTCAGATTGAAGCAACTAAACAAACCGTTTCCATGCTGGTTATCGATAAAAAGAGGATGCCACTGAAAGAATCCGGACTTCCTCAGATGGTAATTGAACAGACACCTAAACTTATGCGCCGTTCCAAGCTTCCAATCGTTAAAGCTAAAATCGGACCAAAGATTGCGATCATGATCGCAGATGAGAAGGTTTTCGACCTGATCCCGCTTAAGAAAGAAATCAAAGCCGAAGTAAGCGGTCTTTATATTGTAGGCGTAAAAGGAATCCGCGGTTCCCTTCAGACACCGGCTCCCAAAAAGAAAGGTTTCTTTGCAAAATTCAAGAAAGACAAAACTGCCAGATAAATGCAGTCAGACATATAAACTAAAGGTCAGTGAATCGTGTCATCCATACACACAGATCACTGACCTTTTTCTGTTTGAATCAGACAGATATCTGCAACGAAGCAGAGAACTTACCAGATCTGATCAAATTGTAAAATTCTTACAGTCCTTTGGCTGTGCCTTAATCGCAAGATAACAGTCTGCCACATGCTCCTGGTTCATATCAAGCGCATAATCCACTTTCATGTCAAGACCGCCATCACTCTCCTGCAGATTCAGATTCGTCGCCGCAATCCCCATTTCAATGGTTCCATAGGGAGTGGTATAGTAAGTCATATTCTTCTTACCCTGTTCAAAAACCATATGAACATTGACCACACCTTTCTTGCGGACCTCCATTCCCTTCCGGGAAATTTTTATGTAATTGACGGTAGGTTCTGCAAAATCCTCCATGACTTCCTCATAGCGCAGATAATGACTTCCGTTCCGGAAATAATACTGTCCCGGTACAACAATCTCCAGAGGTTCCTGTTCACCGTCTGCATCCATTGTCTGAAGTCCCCTTACATGAATCAGCACTTCTTTATCCATTCTTCTCATACTCCTGTTTTTATACTGTTCAAAACCTGTTTTTATGTATCTATATTATAACCATTCAGCAATCTGCTGTTTTTAATACTTCTCAATATCTAATTTTTTTCGTCATCTCCACATCATATGGAAGAATCGAATTGGCAAATGCCTTAAACTCATCTGCCAGATCACTCACATAGAAGCGATACGGAAATTCATTCTTCTCTGTACCTTCACCGGCAAGTCCTTTTTCCTCCAGAAGCCTTCCCAGCTCCAGTGCGGTTTCATAAGCCGGATTCACCAGACATACTCCGTCTCCCATGATCTTTCTGATGGTGGAACGAAGCAATGGATAATGAGTACATCCCAATATCAGTGTATCTACCTGCTTATCCTGAAGTTCCTTCAGATATCTGGCAGCGACCTCATCAGTCACCGGATCATGAAGCCACCCTTCTTCTACCAGTGGCACAAACAGCGGACATGCTTTGCCGAAAACAGTGATCTCCGGATCCAGATGCTTCAAATACTCTGCATGTATCCCACTTCCTACAGTTCCCACAGTACCAATGATTCCTACCCTCTTATTTCTGGTCTGGGCAGCCGCCACCTTCGCACCCGGCTCTATCACGCCAATGATGGGAATGTCAAACTCATCCCTCACTGCATCCAGGGCAAAAGCGCTGGCTGTATTACATGCAACCACAATCGCCTTTACCTGCTGCTGCTGAAGAAAACGAATGATCTGCCGGGAATACCGGATGATAGTTTCCTTCGATTTACTTCCGTAAGGCACTCTCGCCGTATCACCAAAATATACGATTTTTTTGCTGAAGGAAGATTACGCATGATCTCACGCGCAACAGTCAGCCCTCCCACACCGGAATCAAATACTCCTATCGGTGCCTCTCTGTCTATTTTCATTGATTTCTATTCTCCATCTCTATTGATTGTCTCACTATTCTATCACCAATCAAGAGCCTGTGCAAGCCAGAAGGATATCTTTATGTCATCTTTCTGTCCTTTATTTTCCTCAGGGAACTGCGAGAAGCAGAATTTCGGGTACAATGTCCCCCACCATGCAGTAACTGCAGCCTGTTCCTGTCGGCTTTCAGCGATTTTTGCTATCTTCCCGGACATTCCCGGCATTGCTCTCATCATAAGAACACCAACAGCTGCCACTAACAGAACAAACGACAGTTTTCTTCTTAATTTTTTGTTCTTACTCTTTTTATTCATCATTGTCCCTCTCTCCTGTTATATCTTATCAGTTACCATATCTGCCTTTGTTATTTTCCTATATATTTTCTTATTTTATATGGAATTTCCAGGCAGCACTTTAATATTTGGATTATGCCAATATTTTCCTAATTTATACTTCCACTTCCAGACTTCCATTTCTGATCTTCACAATCGGAAGTCGCAGGATTTTATCTTCTTTATATTTTTCATAGAAAAGCTCTCTGAGTGTCACAGCCGTAATATTTCCTCCTGACATTCTGTTTCGGATCAGTCCTGTAATATATTCTCCTGCTGATGAATTATCCTCCCCATGCCAGTTCAGAATCTCCCCTGCGTCCTCCGCCTCAAACACATAAAGATCTTCCCCCACAAAAATCTCCTGTTTCAGATAATCCAGCACCATTCTCCATCTTCCGTCCTCCACCAGTGTTCTCCCCATGACCAGGACCTGCAGATGCCCCATATCAAGAAGTTTTTCCTGTGACTGATCATACATTTTTTCAATCCGGGTGAAATCAGCACCACTGATCTGCAGAACCCGGGAACCGCCATCTTCTTCCTCTTTTCCCTGCCCCGTACTCTCAGAAAGATCCGGCATCCCATAGGTAAGACAGATTCCTTCTTCTGAGGCATCCACGCCAAGTGCCATAGGATACATTCTCTTCTCCGGTTCCACAGCCGCACCACATCCGCTCATAAAAAGACTGACTGACAAAATCCCGGTCACCACACCGACTGCCCTTTTCCTCTGCTTCCTGCGGTGTCCCTTTCCTCTGATAAACATATAAAACTGACAGATAAGAATTCCCGGAACGAAAATATACGCCAGACACCATCCAAAATAATCCAGTATTCCTTTTCCCTCTTCTTCCAGAAGCGAAATCAGGAAAACCAGTGCCGGAAACCAGAAGCTCCCCGTACCAGGATGAGATTTCCCGATAATCTGATTTCCATAATACAGCAGACTCCCTATTGCAAAAAGCAGGCTGTAAAGCAGAAATCCCATCCACAGGATGTCAAATCTGGCCAGTACATTTCCCGGAAGATCTGCGCCTGCCAGCAGAGGCAGGACCGGATAACTTTCCGCCGCTACCCTGTCATATCCCAGAACTGCCGGAAGCAGAAGCTCCATTCCAATAAGAATCCCGCCAAGTGTCAGGATTCCTCCTGCCACCGTCTTTCCTGCACTTCCGTATTTCTCCACATTTCCCAACAGAAATGGCAGCAATGCAACCGGCGAAAAAGCACACAGAGTTCCATAAAAAGACTGACTGACATTTCTCACTGTAAGCTCCTCCCACCGGATTTCTCCCATGAGATATTCCGTTTTTGCCTGTGGCACACAAAGTATCATCATTATCATAATCCCGCCAAGAAGCAGGCCACCTGATACTTCCGCCATTCTTCCTCTTCTCTGTACACCTTTGCAGGTTCCGACAGAACATACCAGAACCGCCCAGAATGCAATCCATCGGCCGGATACTCCTGTGATCAGCTTTGCAGGAACCAGCCTCCTGAGAAGTGCCAGCAGATATCCTCCCGCCATCAACACATAGATCAGGAAAAAAATTCCCGATCAGCCTTCCCGCAAAAGCACCTGCAGACTTTACCGGATCTTCAAATGAAGGTGTCAGCCGTATCAGCCAGATTACATAAAACCCAAGCAATATCAGCGCAAAAATCATTCCCGCCACTGCACTGATTCCGTTCATTCCACCCTTTCCGAAAACGCAGAGCATAAATGGTGCCAGTAATGCCAGTATCATCTGCCTGTACAGCTGCCTGTGGGAAATTCTGTTATTCTCTGCAAATCTCATGAGCCGGACTCCTTTCTCTTTAAACGGATCTTCTGCTCCTCTCTTGCATAAAGCGGTCGTAATACCCTCTTGCGCAGCGGAACTCTCAGAACCCCTTCTCCTCTGCTGCCCTTCTGTTCTTTCTTTATAAAAGGAACCAGGTAAGGAATACCAAAACTTATCAGGCCTGCCAGGTGCCCTATAACCAGATATACTCCCAGCACGATTCCGTAAATTCCCAGATAACCTCCCAGGATCAGAAACCCATACTTCACCAGCCGAAATGCTGCTGCAAACTCTTCATTTGGAACAGTCATAGAGCCAAGCGCAGTCAACGCCACGATCATCACCACGATCGGACTCACAAGATTTGCCTCTACCGCTGCCTGTCCGATCACCAGTCCGCCAACAATGCCAATAGCATTTCCCAGAGATCCCGGAACTCTCACCCCAGCCTCCCGAATCAGTTCAAAAGCCAGTTCCAGAAAAATCAGTTCCACCACACTGGAAAAGGGCACTCCTTCCCTCGCCTCCGCAAAAGACAGTATCAGTGCAGATGGCAGAATCTGTGTATGGAAACGTATCACTGCCAGGTAAAGTCCCGGCAGAACAGTCGCCATGATCACAGCCAGATATCGCAGTATTCTGAGAAAGGAAGCCATCTCGAACCTGTGATACCAGTCCTCGCTGCTCTCCATGAAACTGCTAAAATTTCCCGGAAGGATCAATGCTTCCGGAGAATTATCACACAGAATCACAACCTTACCTTTCAGGATTTCCTGCACAGCACGATCCGGACGTTCCGTTGTCTGATACTGAGGAAAAGGAGAATACCACACATCTTCTGTCAGCTGTTCAAGCATACCGCTGTCAAGGATTCCGTCAATCTGAAATTCTTCCAGCCGTTCCTTCACTTCCTCCAGAAGTCCCTCATGTACCAGGTCATCCATGTATAACACCTGCGTTAAGGTATGAGAGCGCACACCGATTTTATATTCTTCCACCTTGAGTCTGGTATCACGAAGCCTTTTTCTTATCAGTGCACTGTTACTTTTCACACTGTCCGAAAATCCTTCCCTAGAACCCCGCAGCACCTTTTCCGATTCTGCCTCCATCACACCTGTGGATGGATAACCTTTGCTGGAGATTTTCATCGCCTTGTCATATCCATCTATGAAAAACACTGCATTCCCTGCAAGCATGGCATCTATGGACTCGTCAAGATTCTCCAGTTTCTTTACATCTGCGATTCCAAGACTGTTATGCCTGACAAATTCCTGAATATCCTCCGGCGAAATCTCCCAGAAATGATTGATCATCTTTCCAAGAGCAGAATCATCCAGCATCATGTTGGAAACCGCAACTTCTATATAGACCATAAGGCAGTCCACCTTATGTTTATCTCCCAGACGCATGGGACGGATCAGAATATCACTGCAATTTTCCAGCCTGCTTCGCAGATATTTCTCATTCTCCCTCAGATTTGCAGATACTTTACGGGACTCTTCCAGTTTCTTCAATAATTTCCCACCTCGTTTCATACCGGTACATCGTTTTCGATGTACCAGACAGATCTGTTGCCAGTCGGCAATATTCATAAACTCACTTACATACATGGATGCGCAAAAAAAGAGAGGCATCCCGCCTCTCTTAGAATTTCCCGATATTCAGATATTATACCATTCTTATCTGTGTCCCTTGGATTTCTCTTTCTCTGCACGTTCACGTTCTGCATCCTCAGCCTCAATAGAACGCATGATAGCCATTCTCTGATTCTCGATATGCTGGAAAGAAAGCTGTTTCGCGCGTTCCACGTCGCGCTCTCTGATCGCCTTTGTCAGTTCCTCATGTTCCTTCACCAGAACATCTCGTGTTTCACCTTCTTTCAGATATTCTACACGATAACGATAAATCTGCTCACGCATATTGTTGAGTACCTGGATCAGCCTCTTATTATCAGAAGCCTGATAAATAACCTCATGGAATGCAACGTCAGCCTCCGCAAGCTTAACAAGATTTCCCTCTGCGATCGTATGTTCAAACTCCTTGGCAGCAAGCCAGAGTCTCCTCATTTCTTCTTCAGTCATACGGGCACATGCTTTCTCAATAGCTACATTCTCAAGAGCAATACGGACCTCCAGAACATCATTCAGATCCTTCTCTGTGATATTGGCAACCTGGGCACCACGTCTCGGGATCATCACTACCAGACCTTCCTGCTCCAGCTTACGCATTGCCTCTCTGATAGGAGTTCTGCTCACGCCAAGTCTCTCTGCCAGCGCAATCTCCATCAGTCTCTCACCAGGTTTCAGTTCGCCCTTCAGGATTGCCTGACGCAGCGTATTAAAAACCACATCCCTTAATGGAAGATATTCATTCATATTTACTGAAAAATCACTTGTCATTTGTATTCCCTCCTGCTTTCGTTACTTCTGTGGCAAAAACCGTCTTCGCCAGCCGGCTCTCTCTGAGAACCTCTGCTGCCGCCTCCATCTTCTCACGATCATCAAAGATTCCGAACACTGTAGGACCACTTCCACTCATCATCGCCTTTAACGCACCATGACTCTCCATCAGTGCTTTGATTTCGCCAATTACAGGATATTTCTCTATAATTCCCGGCTCAAAAACATTTCCCATCTTCTGTGTCATTGCCAGAAGATCTCCACGTTCTATATCTCCTATCATCCCGTCAATATCCGGATGAGAAGAAATCTTATCCAGCTGAAGGCTCTCATAGGCAGCTTTGGTGGAAACATTGATTCCGGGCTTACCGATCAGTACAAAACAGTCCGGCACCTGAGTGATCCTGGTCAGTTTCTCCCCGATCCCCTCTGCCAGGGCAGTTCCTCTCATCACACAGTACGGAACATCTGCCCCGATATTCACAGCACGATCCATCAGCTCCTTCTGGCTCAATCCCAGTTTAAAAAGCCGGTTGATCCCCACCAGTGCAGCTGCCGCATCCGAGCTTCCGCCTGCCATACCTGCTGCCACAGGAATAAATTTCTCAAGATGGATATCCACACCACCCTTAACCTGAAATTCATCCATCAGAAGCTTCGCCGCCTTATACACCAGATTTCGTTCATCATTCGGAATATAGGAATAATTGACAGACAGGGAAATCCCCGGCTTCCTCACCCTCTTCATCTCCAGAACATCATACATCTGTATCGTCTGCATGATCATCCGGACTTCATGATAGCCATCCTCTCTCTTTCTGAGAATATCCAGTCCCAGATTTATCTTCGCCAATGCACGTAAACGCATAAAATCCTCCGTTTCCAACAATATCATCCGTATATAACTGTACTTTCGCAATTATATTTGTACTTTGTATACAATAAAACTCTTTGCGCATATTTTAAATCAATTTTTTTAGTTTTCAATATAGGAGTTTCATTTTTCCGGAAATTTTTTCATTATCATCCCTGCCTGACAAGAATTAACGACTGCCCCGGCTTTACCTCTTTTTCCGTAAGACTGTTCACACCCGAAATCTCATCCACAGTTGTATAAAATTTCTTTGCAATATCCCACAGGGTATCTCCGGCCTTTACAATATAGACCGTAATTCCCGGCATACTTTCCAGTTTCTTACGATCCAGCGGCTGTTCTTCCACAGATTCAATAAGCTGCTCTTCCCACTGTCTGAACACAAGCACATTCAGTCCCACCGCCGCCTTGACTTCAATCTCATCCCCATCTGCCATTGCAGTGGAAAGCTGTTCAAGGTCAGCCTGAAGTAAATATGTGCAATCCTTCCCGATCTCTTCTGCCTCGATCAGATCGGGTAAACGGAAGCATGGCATCCATAGAATAAAACGGCATTTCATCATTTCCAATAATATACAGGATCTTGAGTGCCACAATTCCTTCTGCCACAATTCCCTTATCCGTAATCCTGGTCTTATCTACTTTTACCTTACCGCTGCTGTGGCAAAGCTGTAAAACTTTTCCCTGACTCTCCTTAACTTCTATCCGGTCTGTCAGACGACACCTGGAAAAAATTTCGTACCAGAAGACTTTCCAACATTTCCTTTTTCCGATGAAGAACACATTCTTTGTGTGGGCTGTATGCATCAAGAAGAAGTTCATGCTCCTCTTCCCTGTACATTTTCATATTTAATTCCAGTACCACATCCACCTGCAGGATACGTTCTTCACCATCCGGATCAGGCTTTACCTCTATCCCCTGATGAAGAAGAGACACCTCAATATGTGGGATCAGATCTTCCATACAGCCACTGCATTCCATCTCATTGGAAAAAGGCATGGTATACTCCAGCCACTGAGGTGGATTCTCCTCTTCATACCCTGTATACAGAAGAAAAACCGCAAGCTCTCCTTTCACCCGGAGTTTGTTCTCTCCCGGCCGCAGATCCAGATTCCTCGGTTCAGCCATATACCACAGAAGGTTTTCTACATTCGGTCTGTTTGACGCAAGAGTAATATCATCCTTAATGCGCAGAGTATCTTTTTTGATGTACACGAAGACTCATAAGCCGGATTTTCTCCGTTTTCACAGAGACTTCCTGATCCTCTGCGGAAACCGGAAGTTCAACAACTGCCAGTTCATCTACCACTGCATAAAAAGTTACAATTGCTTTAATATTCAGTTTTCTGGAATGGATCATATGAACACTGAGATCCTCAATCTCCCATTTCAGACACAGCTTATCTCCCCCTTCGATTCCCTCCAGATTAATCATCTCATCCAGCGGAAGCTTCGCAGAAAGGCTGTAAATCCTGCCCTCTTTTTCCCCCACATAAAGTAAATCTGCATTTAATGTCCCTTTAAGAAGCGCTCTTCCTTCACTCAGCCTCACTTCCTCCATGGAAACATCCGCTTTGCTCTGCACCAGTCTCCCGATATCCGGTTTCACATCGGGCACATTATAGTCCTCGTCAAAAGTCGCCTGCGCTGTCGCTTTATTTTTGATCCGCAGCATCTGAATACTTTCTTTTTTTAATTCCAACCTGCTTCCTTCCTTTCTCTGTTTACTTTATGATAAAACCCAAAAATTCTATCGGTTTCTCTGTTTCTCTGATTTTCAGGACAATACAGGGATAAGACGGTTCACTGCCTGCATCCGCTTTCTCCGGACCTATCAGCCTTGTCTTGCAGAATACTGCGTTCTCTGATTCGGAAACCTCCTCCACCTGAATACTGTACCCTCCTGTAAGCTGCTCTCCATATCCCTTCATCAGATACCTTATATCTCCCACCTGATAGGTCATCTGAAATACTTTCTTTTTCTTCTGTTCCATCAGTTCTGAAATCTCTTCCGGAATTTCCTCCTGCTTTACGATCGTATATTCCAGAGGTGTACGTTCGCCCTCCTCAATCCTGATAAACTGACAGCCCGCCGGCAAAAGAGCCAACAGCAACACACAGAGCAGTCCTCCTGTCCTTTTGCCCATAATGCACCCCTGCTCATTCTTCGCTAAATATTCTATGCCGGATACAGCCCTGTTATTACCATACTCTATGCTATATATCCGACAGTAACTGCTTTTCTGCAGGAAAGAATCCTGTCCTGAGTGCTTTATTTAATGCCCAAAAAATCATTATACTATGATTTATTTCTTGCAGGATATCTCATAATTCCTTATAATAACTTCTATACTTATATATGGGCATCAGCATTATATAATGCCCGGAAAGGAATTAACGAATGATACGATTTATCCTCGTCTGTATTGTTGTGATCGGATACCTGATCCTGTCCATCCCCATCCTGCTGGTCGAATGGATCATCGGCAGATTTTCTCCTGAAAAGAAGGATATCAGCTCCCTTAGGATCATCCAGGCAGTATTCCGATTTATCCTTAAGATCACCGGTGCAAAGATTACTGTGATCGGAGAAGAAAATGTGCCAAAGGACACACCTGTACTTTATATCGGCAACCACAGAAGCTACTTCGATATACTTCTTACTTACTCCCGCTGTCCGATCCGTACAGGCTACATTGCCAAAAAAGAGATGGAGAAAATTCCTCTTCTTTCCACATGGATGCGTTATCTCCACTGTCTCTTCCTTGACAGGAAAGACATCAAACAGGGACTCAAAACGATCCTGACCGCAGTAGACAAAGTAAAATCCGGAATTTCCATCTGTATTTTCCCGGAAGGAACCCGAAACAGAAATAAAGATGAGCTGGACATGCTTCCCTTCCATGAAGGAAGCTTCAAAATCGCTACCAAGGCCAAATGCCCGATCATCCCAATTGCGATCAGCAATTCAGCCAACATTTTCGAGGCACACTTCCCGAAGATATCTCCTGCAAAAGTTGTAGTAGAATACGGTAAGCCGATCTATCCGGATGAACTGAGCAAAGAAGATAAGAGGCATGTCGGAGAATATACGCAAAACGTAATTCGCGAAATGCTTATAAAGAACAAAACACTGACCGAAAAATAATAAGACCATCACTAGAGCGTGTCTGAAAAAGACTTTCTGCAAGATGTGCGTCACAATTTGTGGGATATTTTGCCCGGATGAGGGCGCCGTAGTGGGCTACGGCAACTGAATTCGGGTGAAATATCCCGCAAAGTGGGGCGTGCAGATTGCGGGAATGATTTTTCAGACACGCTCTAGTCCGGCAGAGCGTAAAGACAAAAATTTACGCTCTGCCGGACTGTTATATATCAGAATTTCCATTGTATCTGGACTGATCCGGGAAATACCCTAAGTGACCTGATCATCTTATCAACTGTAAACCTCTTCTCCTCAAAATCAATCTCTCCCCACAGACTTATATTAGATGCTACCTTTTCCATCTGCTCCGGTGTCGCATGATTCTCCGCAAGCACCGATAATTTCTCCAGCTTTAACTGATGTATCTGGTCTATTTCTTCCACTCTCTGATTAATATAATCTGTCAGTGTTTCTCCGGCACCTGCCAGAGAATCCACAAGCAGAGAAATCTCCTTTTCTATTTCCTCAATCTCCCTGTAAATCTGCTTTACCTGCGGATTTTCCTTTAAATTCGTATAAGCGGCAGGAGACTGTCCTTCGCGCAGCTTACGTACCATCTCTTTATATACATAATTCTCCACATCTTCAGTATAAACCTTCCCGCACCCCGGGCAGGCTTTGTTGTTCAGACGCTTCGTACATCTCAGGTACTGTTTACCGGACTGTATTTTAATACTCATAAGTGCATATCCGCAATTGCCACATTTCACTTTCCCTGCCAGCCATGTATTCACAGCTTTTCGGTTGGCCTGAATCGTTTTATTTCTCATAAGCTTGATCCTGCAGTTCAGCCACTGCTCCGAAGACACAAGCCCCTCATGAGGTGCCACCACCAGCATATGTCCCTTAAGATTCTGCAGCTTATCTGTCTGCGCATCCCGCCCCTGATAAAGATAACATCCATGAATCCCGTCAAACTGCTCCGGACTGCTTACTATATTGGTTCCATGGCTCCTGAAAAAAACGGTACACATCCATATCAGCCCGCACATATACCGGATTTCTCAAAAGCTGGGCCAGCATGGAACGTATCAGTTCCTTTCCGTAGAACTGCACTCCCTTTTCCGCATAATATCTGGTGATATCCCCATAAGAAGTGTCCGGTTGTTCGTACATATCAAAAATTTCCCGCACAATTGCCGCTTCCCCGGGTTCTTCCACAAGCTTCTTTGTATGGATTCCTTCCATCAGGATCTCCTCTAGCCGATAACCATAAGGAGGCTTGCCGCCCATTCGAAAACCTTTCTGACTTCTGGAATAATATGCGTCGCTGACACGCTTCTGAATAGTCTCACGTTCCAGTTGCGCAAACACAATGCAGATATTTAACATTGCCCGTCCCATAGGTGTCGAAGTATCAAATTTCTCTGTAGAAGAGACAAATTCCACCTGATACTGCTGAAACAGATTCATCATATTGGAAAAATCCAGAATAGAACGGCTGATCCGATCCAGCTTATACACGATCACTTTCTCCACTTCCCCTCTGCGGATATCTGTCAGAAGCTGCTGAAGCTGTGGTCTGACTGTATTCTTGCCGCTGTAACCCTTATCCTTGTACTCTTTGAAACTTCCACCTTTTAACTCGTACTTGCAGAACTCGATCTGACTTTCAATAGAAATACTATCTGCTCTGTCCACTGACTGCCTTGCGTAGATTACATTGATTCTCTTCATAGGGGTCCTCCTTTGTGAAATGAAATAATTGTTGTTTTGCCGGGCAATGTTGTTACCGTTCACCCTGCATTCCGCAACACGTCTTGCAATGCACAGAATAAACAGTAACCGGCACTGTAACCATTCAACAATTCCTCCTCCGGGAAGAAAAACCTGAGCGATTACATTTTGTCTATACAATTACGATAACAAATATTTAAAAATGTGTAAATCGACTTTTTTCTATCTTTATGTATAGATTTTTCCGACAGTTTCATTGTATAATGATGTCATAAATATTCCTCTACAATCAACTCGTTCCTCTGCTGATCATTTATAACTGTCCTGTACCATTACCGTTCACTCTATACCTGTGTCACCGACTAAAAGGAGATTTCCCATATGAGAAGAAAATGTACCGATTCCCTGATATACTGGAAAAAAAATCCCGGCCGCAAACCTTTAATCCTTCAGGGGCTTCGCCAGACAGGCAAGACCTGGCTACTTATGGACTTCGGAAATAAGCAATACGAACATACACTCTACATCAATCTGGAAACAGACCGCTCTGCTACAGACTATCTGTCTGTTCCACATGATCCACAGGAAGTACTGCTTTTTCTGGAAACCTGTACAGGAAAACCACTGCGCCCTGCCTCTTCCCTTCTGATTCTTGACAATATCCAGTGCATTCCTCAGATTTCCACACTTCTTACCTCTATTGCCCTGGACTTTCCACAATATCACATTGCCTCTATCTATAAAGGTGTGGTTAACTCTGATTCTTTCTCCGTCCACGACTTTGATATCCTGACTCTGTATCCACTGGATTTTGAAGAATTTCTGTGGGCCAATGCTGAGTTTGCCCTTACAAGAGAAATCCGCAATCATTTCTCCGATTTCAGCCCAATGGGAAAGAAACTCCACGAAAAAGCCCTGTCACAGTTCCGTCTCTATCTGATTATCGGCGGAATGCCTGCTGCCATTATGGAATACAAAAAAGAAAAGAAGCTCCTGCTGGTACCTGACACCCAGCAAAAGCTCCTTAATCTTTTTCTCAGCGATATTACTGCCCTGGCTCCAAAAGGAACCGCCCGCCACTGCCGCAATGCCTGGCTCTCGATCCCTGCACAACTCGGCAGAACCAGCCGTAAATTCCAGTACACCCGCATTGCAAAAGGTGCTACTGCTAAAGTCTATCATGAACCCCTGCAGTGGCTGATCAGCGCCGGACTTGCCATTCCCTGCCAGACAGCTGTCTGCAGCAGACCTTCGGAAACCTCCTTACATCTGTATCCTGTTGACACCGGATTATGCTCATGCATACTGAAAATCCCTGCCTTCCAGCTTCTGTCAGGAGAAGAAACCACCGCCGGTACAGCCTGTATCGAAACCTTTCTGGCACAGCACTTTATCCGGAATGGCTATACCCTCTCCTACTGGTCCAGCGGCAACCAGGCGGAAGTTCCCTTTTTACTGTCCAAAAACAGTCATTTTATTGCCATAGACTACCGCACCACCCCACATCAGAAATGCAGGAACCTTATGCAGCTGAATAAATCTTCTCTCTCTCCTGCACCCACGCAAATGTATTTAATCTCTGCCGAAGACTTCAGGCAAAAAGAAGCTTATCAGATCGTGCCTTTATATGCGGTATTTTGCATATAGAACGTGGCAGATACAACAGGCAAAAGCAGACTCCGGCCGATAGTTCTTCTCGCTTTCACATCTTCGGAAACGAAGAAAAAATCATCTTCAGCCATATCTCTCTGATATGGCTGAAAACTTTTTACGCATTGTTGATGATTTTTCAGTTTGTCATTAACTAAATCTCAAACTCCTTATATAATTGTTCCCTGTATTTTTCATCTTCAGATGCCCTCTCTGCGTCTGCATAACGTTTGTCATTTAAAAGCATTTTCATAAGCATCCCAAGACGGTTTTCACCTTTCTTTATACCTTTTTTTCGCCTTTCTTTTCGCCTCTTTTTTCACCTTTCTCTTCTGCATAGGAAATCATACTCAACATATCGGACACCTCCTTCTGTCGGATCTGACTGTCTGAATCCGGAATGTAGGATAGTACTTTCTTCTGATCACCGGAAAATACACCATATAAAAGATCCATCAGTCCCTTTTCATTTTGTTCTTCCCCGCCAAGCCGTACTATGACAACCTCCATAAGGTCTGCTTCCGCAGCATCGATCTGAATGTCAGGTATGCGGAAACCTTCATTTTTGTAATTATGTATCTTGTAATAAGATACGGTATTCTGCTGTTCTTTGGGAATATTCTCAAGGCAGATCCAGATACTGTAGACCTTTTTCCAGATATTTATAGCCTTTCCCATTTTTCCCTACTTTATCCAACTGTGCAGATAATTTCCGGCATCCGTAGTATATGCCTCTTTTAATAACAGGATACCCCGGCCGGTAGTTCTTCTGTAATTCAAAATCCACATGGAGATTTACCAGGATATTTCCTTTTTTCTTTGGAAGCAGCGAACGAAAAAGGATATCAAAAACTGCCGGTGCCTCATCTGTTGTGTTGAATTCCGTCTGTTCGCCCCGGATGCTTCCTGCCATGTCTTCCTCTACAAATGCTGTTCCGGTCCGGATTGTATCTCCCTCAATACAGTTCATGATCTCTTCCAGAGAACAGTCCTTGTATTCTGCTACGGTGTACTTTAGAATGTTGCCCATAATCGGCTTATACGAAAAAATATTTTTAGCCGCTTTATCTTTTGTTTCTCTGCCTTTTAAGGTTCTCATTGTTGTAGAAATACTGTTTTTTACTTTCATGAGATACTCCTGCAAGTGAAATCTTCTATTTATATTCTCATGATACCTCCAAAATAAAACTTCGTCAAATGCTTCTTCCCGATTCGGGCAGACACCAGAGGAGGTAACAGATTAGAGTAAATTTCCTTCACCAAAATCAGAACCGGGTTCCGATTTACTGCGTCAATTTTTCAGGCAGATCCCCTGGATATTTTATATTTTATGAGTTTCATTGTGTATCGTTACTTATTACAACCATCGTAAAACCAGAAGAATTTTTCAATACAACATCAGATTTATTTGCAATAACTGCCTGTTTTTACTACGATTGCCAACAATTATCCACTTATAAATCATAAAATCCGGATATTCCACAAGTCTGAAATCAATTCCTCATACGAAATTTTCTCCAAAATCAACCTGTCCACCACCCAAAGGGGAACTATAATCATGACAAAGATTAAAAACACAAAGAAGGGCATGGCAAAAAGACATTAAGTATGTCACTTGTTGTTGCAATGCTTGCTACTTCTAATGTGCCGGTATGGGCTGCTGAGTTCAGTGATGGATCTGATGCTGCTGTAGCTACAGAAGCTCCGGCTGCTGAAGCTTTCTCTGATGAAGCAGATGCTCCGGTTGTAGAAGATACTGCAGATGTAGCTACTGAAGCTGCAAAATCAACAACAACAGGTTCTGAGTATACAGTTAATTTATCTGACTTTGCAGTAGATAGTACTGCTGTAAGCAATAACGAAACTGTATGGGGTGGAACATTAAGCGCAAATGTAGATATCACAGCAGTAAGCGCTATTGCTAATGCAACATTAAAAACTGCATGGCAGGTAAATGGAAATATTGTTAATAGCACTATTGCAAATTATGATCCTGCAAATAAAGCTAAAACACTTAATTTAACTCCAGATATGGCAGGCAAATCAATTACATTATTTGTTTATGCTGAACAGGCAGGCAAGGTTGCTTGGAGCTATACATCTGACGCTGTTACAGTAAAAGCAAAAGATATTAATGATTTTATTACTGCATCTGCTGCAGATCCTACATATGATGGAACTGTAAAAAAAAGCAGGTGTTACGCTGACCTCTAAAAAAGATAAAAATAATCAGGACTTAGTACAAGCAGGTTCAGATTTACTTGATACTTCAAAATATAAAATAGCATATTCTGGAGAACTTACAAATGTAACTGGAGATAAAGTAACTGTTACATTAACTCCAACTGTTACAGGATATGCAGGACAGGTTACAACAACTTATGAAATCCAGCCAATGCAGCTAGACGGTGCAACAGCAACTATTTCCAGTCGCATGAAAGCAACTTTAGAAAACACATCCTATGTGTATACTGGAAACATAACAGGAAAAGTGAAAAAATCTGATATCAAGTTAGTTGATAAATCAACAGGTGTTGATTTGAGCAATTATCTGGATGTTGATTCTAATGGTTACGTAAAAGTTGAGTTTACTTCTCAGGATAATACTGCAGTTGGAAAAATCAGCAATGTATATGTTGCGATTAAAGAAGGTCAGCCTGAAACAGGAAACAAAAACTATAAAATTGTTGGAAGTAATATCAAAACATTGACAGATAACACTATGACAGTTGTTGCCCGTGATTTATCTACGGTTGATGTTAGTATTGCAGACCAGCAGTATACAGGTTCTAAGGTTACTATTAATCCTAGTGCTGTAACTTTAAAAGATAAAACTACTGGTGAAGAGATTACTAAAGGTGCTCTCGAAATTACTGTTCCGGATAATGCAATTGAACGTGGAACAGGATATGTTGCAACAATCAAACCAGGTGTTGATAATAATGGTATAACAAACAAAAATATTACAGGAAGTACAACTGGAACATTCTCTATTTATTCCAACAGTATCTCCAATGCATATTTTGCAAATGCAACAAGTAATACACTTCCAGCCAAAGAATATACAGGAGAAGCAGTAACATACACAAGCGAAGAACTTGGTGCTCTTAAAATCTTAAACAACACAACTAGTAAAGTAGAGACAATTGCACCAGCTGATTATGAAATCACTTATTCCCAAAATACTAATGCAGGCACAAATACTGCTAAATTAATCGTAACCGGTAAAGGCAGTTATGCTGGAAGCAAAAAAGAGTTGACCTTTACAATCAATCCTGCAACCGTAAGTGCAACAACTGCAGCAGAAGAAGTTGAGCAGAAGAACGCTAGCAGTGCTAAAGATTATAAAGATGCAATGAAAGTTGTTGTTAAAAGCTGAAAAATTCTGCTAACAAAGAATTTACATTAGTTGAAGGTACTGATTATACAGTTACTTACGGATATGAACATACTTCAGATGGAAATAAAGTTGGTAATTATGTTGTTGCTACTGTAACTGTAACAAATGAAAAACTTTAAAGGAACTGCAGCAGCTTCTGCTTTAACTGCAAAATCCAAGATTACAGCTGCAATCTTAAAAGCTGACTATATCAAATTAAAGGAGAATTCTTTCTCTTATAATGGTAAACCTGTTACACCTGATTTTGACGTTGTAATTGATGGTAAAGTAATTAATCCAGCTTATTATACTGGATCATTTACAAACAATATCAATGCAGGTACTGCTACACTTACAGTTACTGGAGATGGAAATCATTACAGTGGAAAAGCAAGTGTAAACTTTACAATTGCTCCTGTTGATGCGTCTAAACTTACTGGTGTTATCGCAACTAAAGAATACAAGGGATATTCTCTTGAGATTCCAGCTGATGAGATTTATCTTACATTAGATGGAAACAAAATCGATGTTGACAGCAACTTCACTCGTACTTTTGGAGAAAACTTAAATATTGGTGAAGGTACTGTAACATTAACACCAAAGAACAGTAACTTTACTGGATCTAAGACATTAACATTCCAGATTTGTGGTGAAATGTTAAAAAACCGAAACAAAAAGCGGATTTTAACTTTGCTGATAAGAATGGATTCGCAATAACTGGAAATAATATTAAATTTAGTTATGACGGAACTGCTCAGACATTTTGCCAAAACTACTTTAGATAACAAGACAGGAAAAACATTAACTGAAGGTACTGACTATGAAATCAAATATGTTGATAACGTATATGGACAGAAAGGTACCAATGGTCAGTATGCAGTTGTTCTTGCTATAGCAAAAGGAAAATACGGCGGAGATCTTACTCAGACAGAGAACGGCATTGCTGTGAAGAATGGCGTATATACAGATGCTGAAGGAAATAAGATTGTCAATGTATTTGCAATGAAAACTATCAAAATTGATCAGCAGTCATTTACAGCAGATAATATTGCTATTTCCAACGGAACTTATGCTGCCGGACTTCCGGTAAAACCAGAGGTTAAGATTGTTGTTAAAGGTGTTACTTTAGTAGAAGGAAAAGATTATGAATTAGATCTTTCTGCAAATAAAGACTTAGTAAATGCTACATCAGCAAAATCTCTTTCTGTTATTATTAAAGGTAAAAATGGTTACACTGGAACTGTTGATACATTAAAATGGGGAATTGATAAATTTGATCTTGCAAATGCAGATGTAACTGTTAAAGATGGAAAGATTTCCGTTAAATGTGGAAAAGTTGATGTTGATGCTTCTGAATATACAACAACAGCTAATGGTGATGGTACTACAACAATCAAAGCTGTAAGCACTAGCAAAAACTATACTGGTTCTAAGAAAGTCGCAACAAACGGAACAACAGATGCAGAAAAACCAGCAGCTCCTATGATTTCTGAAGTTAAAGTTACTGGTAACAAAGCAACTGTAGTCCTTTCCAGTGAAGCAGATGGCGCTGCAGGTTATGACTATGTAATCTCAACAGACCGTGAATGCATCACAAACAAAGATTACGCTTCTGTAAACAAGAATCAGGTTCAGACCTCTACTACATTCAAATATGTACAGCAGGGAACCTACTACGCATACTGCCACGCTTGGAAACGTGATGAGAACGGTAAGAAGGTATTCAGCGACTGGTCTAACGCATATCCATTCGTTGTATCCGCAATCACACCGGACGCTCCAGTTATCACAAACGTAACAGTAAGCGGATCTACTATCAAAGTAACATACAAAGCAGCTGCAAATGCAACTGGTTACGATGTAGTACTTGGAACTGGCTCCAAGAAAGAAAACGGTGAGACACGTCCATACCAGTATGGCAATCACAAGAAGCTGAACCTCAAAGAAGGTACAGTAACAGCAACATTCAAAAATGTACCAAAGGGAACATGGGTAGTTGGAATGCATGCATTCAACAGAACATCCGAAGACGGAAAGAAAGTCTTCAGCCCATGGTCAAACCTGAAAAAGGCTACTGTTAAGTAATCCTTTGGGTAAAGAAATATATAAATAAAGAAAAACTATTGCTAGACTCTTAAATGAGTCAAATACAGTACTTCCCCTAGATGAGGGGATATAACAAAACCAATTCAAGGGGAAGAACTGTGTTTATACAGCAATAGTTTTTCTTGTTTTTGAAAGGAGTACTTATGAAAAAGCCATCAGATTTTTATTGTTGTATATGTGGACAGCCATTAAATGATAGACAGGATTTATTTGTAAAAATCAGAGACAACGATAGCGAAGAAACATTACGAATTGTTCCTGTTCATAGTGGCAACTGTGACAATACGCTTTGTAAACAGGAAAGTGCCAAAGGCAACAATACAAACAGTTGCTTTAACTTTTATTCTTTTGGGAATGATAAAGAATTAGAAAAGTATCTTGTTACTGGAGAAGTATAATGTTTGAATAAATTAACTAGAAATCACTTTTTTTATTACAGAAAGCTTCCTGTATACTTTAAATAGGTCAAGAGATTGACACAAAAAATACCTCAAGTATATTTAGATTATTACTGACCAGCCAGTTGGTAAAATCTAAAGAGTACAAAAGGTATCTAAAATGAATGTTAAAGGAACAAAGAAGAAAAATCAAGTAGTAAAAGCAAATATTCAATGTCATTTAGTTAAGTTCAAATAACGAAATAAAGTATATCACATCTTCCGAAACATTGTTCAGTTAAGGACGGTCATGGAAGAACTTGTACTGTACATTATGGAAAAATACTCACATATGCTGCAAAAATATTTTTAGGTATACCGAAAAGACAGATTGCACATCTGCCGCATTAAGAAGTATAATAGGGATGAGGTTTAAGCTACCCGATACATGAAATCCCTATTTCTCTTTGGTCGGAGGTTGATAGGGTATTTACGGTTGGATCTGACTGGTGTCAGTGCCTTTGTATGAGGAGCATGATCTCAGTTTCGTCACCGCCGTTTTTCAGATATGCCCTGCATATGTTGACTGCGGTGGCGAAATTTATTTTATAAACGTGTTTGACATTTTCAGCTGTCTGGATCACAGCATGGGAAGTGACCAGTTCACAGAAATTGTATAACAGCATCCTGGCGGCAATCTCCTGCAGGATCCTATCATATTTGCTGCTGTGCCAGTTGACAAGCCCTATCGTATATTTAAGTTCCCGGAAACTTGTTTCCTCGCTCCAGCGCATTTTGTAAAGCTTTTTTATATCCTTAAGGGAAAATTCCTCTTTTGAGAGATTTGTTGCAATACAAATATAGCTTCCATTTTCAAGCCGGATGCGGACAATGCGGGAACTGATATCATAATACCGGCATTTTTCATCCGGAAAGTCAAAATCCGTGGAAGGCTGGAGGATCGTATAAATATCTGGATTTCCAACTGTTTCCTTTGTGTGCCGTCTGGTGAGGGTTGTTTTTATCCGTGTATCAGACTCATCATCCGGAAGGTCATAGGAGGAAAGGATCCCATTGCTGTCGATATCCTTCATACGGATAACAAACTTCATGTTTTTCCGGATAAGATGTGCAAATGTGTTGAAACTTTCATAACCACAGTCTGCCATCAGGATGGAAGGAGCAGGATCTGAATAACGGTCAACCATGAGGTTCAGTGCTGCACGCTCATGGAGCTTTTTCTTTCCCTGTACGTGAAAGTCACAGTAGGTTTTATTCATGATGTCATAGAGTGCATTGATATGGACAGCGTTGTAGCCTTTTTCACCTTCATGGATAAAAGTCCTTTCATCAGACGGGTTTCTGGCTATATTCACATCGGAGCCGTCGCAGGCCAGAAGCCGGTAGCCGCAATACAGGTCATCGGACAGGGACCTGCACTGTGTTACAAAGGAATGGAACAGGAAATCCCATCCTTCAGGAAGAAGCTTGTAACGCTGCTGTGTGAATGCTGATTTTGACGGTGCGGACAGGAAATGGCTGAAAAATCCAAGATTTCATTTGAAACCGTTTTGCCCTGCATCAGAAGCATAAACTGTATATATTCTTTAAAAGTAAGTTTACGCTTCCTGGTAAAATCGGTTTCCGGATTCCTGGAGAATAAAAAATGGATCTGCTCCAGTTCGTCAATGCAGTTATTGAGAACTGTTTTTAATTGTGATAAGAAAATGTGGGCCATGAGGTACCTCCTTGAAATATGTTTATAATCAACGTTTACGAAACATATATCGGCTGATCTGTCAAGCATTTTTTTGAAAAAAACATGGGAATATGTGAGGGAAAACAATCATGCAGTTATACCAGTTTGTAAAAAAATCTATTCACAGATGGAGAGGGAATTTGGAAAGATCCGAAAGGGTGAAGAAGAAACATACGCCATGCTGCTGTTGCCAATGGAGGGAAATGTGTTAAAAATACACCGCGAATTCCCAGGGGCCAACAGCCGTAGACTAAGGGAGGCTATTGCCCTGGCGTTATTTGATGTAAAAGTGAATTACAGTGGTGAAGAATATGATACAGGAAAGTTTAGAAATAGAGAAAATGAAATGCTTGAAAGGGCATTGCTTATGGCATTTGACCCTTATACGAATCATGAGATAATGGAACTGTTAAAAGAACAGTTCCATGTGGATATGCTGTCACAGGAACAGGTGAAAGAATACTATAAATTTCCGGTAATGTGCCTGTTAAGGATCAAGGAATCCATTGATACATGGGAAAAACGTTCAGGCTCAGATGGATACTTTGATTTTATTGAGGGATATATGGGAAGAGAGATAACAGGAACTGAGATGAACTTTAGTATTATGAGTTCAGGTATATTTGATATGTAATAATTTTTAAATTTGACAACGAAAAAAACCAGTGGCTTCATAATGATGAAACCACTGGAAAGCACCTTAACTAAATGACATTGCTCTCATAATATTGCATGTAATTTCTAGAAATCAGTATTTAGAATTCATATGTTGTTTCTGAGTCAAAAAATTTTTTAGACATTATGTTTAAGAAAGGAAATTGTGAGTAGAGTATTAGACTACTACCATAAAGGATAATCATGAATTTGGGAAGCATAAATGAAAATGACTTTAAAGAAAGCAAAGCTGTAGCTATTGCTAAAAATATTATTGAAGAAATAGATGTTTTAAAACATTTTTTTGTGAAATGGATAAGCGCCCCAATTTAGACGGTCATATGTCTTTTATATATAAAAATCAAGAACGTATGATTATTGAGGTACAAATAAAAACATTACCACAAAACTATTGTTTATCAAAATCTCGTGTATCGAAGTATTACTATGACTGCGATACAAAGGTATTTAACGTGGTAAAAGAAAATGTTTCCTTGAATCCAGTCAGTTTAATTTTAGTAGATACATATAATAAAAAAGGTATTTTGCATATTATTAACCCGTCAGTATGTTGCAGAATTGCATGTAAATGGAAAAACCACGAAACGAATTTATTTTAATGATAGTGATGAATTTAATAACGACAAATTTATTACTGAATTATTAAAGTACAATAAAATATTGAATACAAATACATCGTGCCATGTAAAGGTCAGAACTATTTATAATATACTGAAGCCGCGAAGAAAATTTACCACATATTGAATTAGAACATATTTATGATGTCGAAAATTATGGCCTTGTATATACGCATAACAATATTTTGGGTTACCTAGGAAATTTTTGGGGTTAATACAAAGGGAAAAAAACTATCACGTATATAGCTTATATATGCAAGATACAGCATACGACAATTCATTTAATCAATATGAATATATACGATTAGAGATTGAAAAAACACATATTTTTGCATATCGTCAGTCTTCTGATACCTCCATAACAGACGCTGATATAGTAAATATTCTTTATGAAATTGCCTATTTTAAGAAAAAAGATATTGTATTTTATAGTTCAGGGATTCCGGTATATGTAATAGCAGGACGGGTTATTTGGAGACTCAGAGCGGAGAAAATCGAAAAAAAATGGTAAATAGTTTGAATTCAAAGCAAGCGATGAGACCCAGGACATGACCCGAAGGGTCTGACCGCAATGTGGTCAATTTATCGTCAACTTAAGGAAAATCGTCAGATTTTATCCTAATTATATACTATGGTTTACCGCAAAAATGCAGGATTAATCCTCAACCAGTTAGGAAATTCACCAAAAAGGCGCACTTAAATAAAGCTTAAATGTGACAGTGTTTTTATTTACAAGGCAGCTTTCTTATTTCTAAAAATGTGTAACGTCCTTTTGACTTTAATTTTTTCTGGAAATGATCTTCCGGAAGATCTGTGACGGCACCGGACAGCTTCTTTGTACAGCTTCTCAATAACTGA
>ENA-OQCV01000019-OQCV01000019.1-human-gut-metagenome-genome-assembly--contig:-NODE-19-length-42615-cov-4.800438_pt1 | contig 42615 bp, 43 predicted proteins | sample MGYA00242766_ERZ504592 | MGnify/ENA primary metagenome ERZ504592 (study PRJEB26092, sample SAMD00036315) | human gut metagenome | host: Homo sapiens | study: EMG produced TPA metagenomics assembly of...
TCCGGGCAATTAGAAATGACTATTCCCGATAAACCTAAAAGTCGCAATCAAAAATATATTACAGTTCGTTCCGAATAAACAGAGAAGCAGGGCATTGGGTCTCATCTCCCATTGTCCTGCTTCTTTTTCATTCCAAATTATATTCACATCATTTACCCATACGCCCAATCCTGGATCGCAAATTTCAAACTCTGCACCTTGCCCAGCAGCCAGATCGCAGCCAGCGGCAGTCCCATCGGGCTAATCAAAAATGCCATAACCAGCAAAATTGCACCATTCTGCGGGGAATAGGTAATCAGCACAGCCACGCCAAGCAGAGCAATTACCGTGCTGAGCAGACCAAGCACCAGACCGGATATGTAGATCAGCCCCATGCAGAGCCAGACAAAAAGCGTCAACACCCAAATGACCGATGCAGTTACAATCATCAGCAAACATTTCAAAACCAAGCTGATTGTCAGGCTTCCTTGTGGGTCCCCGTCGATTAAAAGCACTTTCTTTCCGGCCTGTGCCAGACCTATTCCCAAGTTCGCACAGGTTGTTGTTTTGCCAACGCTTCTCCGCTCCCGCTCCGGTCGGTGCTGAACATGTGCCACTGGCACATAGCACCCTTTCTGGTTGTCCTATTTCCACTAAGGCCGTTTTTTGACCCCATTTTTGCCGGTTGTCCTATATTTAACCTAAAAATTGAGTGAAAACGGCTCTCGTTTGGTCAAATGAGGTCAAACTATATCAGCCCGTTTAGGTATAAGAAAACCCCAGGAAAAACCCCTTGATTTTCCGGAGTTTTTGAACCATTTTGATATAGTCTGAGCAGTCGATTATCGCTTGCTGAACTGCGGAGCGCGACGAGCTGCTTTGAGACCGTATTTCTTACGTTCTTTCATACGTGGGTCACGAGTTAAGAATCCAGCAGCTTTCAGAACTGGTCTGTAGTCGTTGTCTGCCTGAAGAAGGGCTCTTGCAACACCATGTCTGATGGCACCAGCCTGTCCTGTGTATCCACCGCCATGAACGTTAACTAATACATCAAATTTGCCTTCTGTTTCTGTTGCAGCTAAAGGCTGACGAACGATAACTTTCAGTGTATCTAATCCAAAATATTCATCGATATCTCTTTTATTGATTGTGATCTTACCGGTTCCAGGTACAAGATAAACTCTTGCGATTGATTTTTTTCTTCTTCCTGTTCCGTAGAATTTTGCGTTAGCCAATGTTTTCTACCTCCTAATTAAAATGTTAAAGCTTCTGGTTTCTGAGCTTCATGTTTGTGTTCCGGTCCTGCATATACGAAAAGTTTTGTGTACATGCTTCTTCCTAAAGGTCCTTTTGGAAGCATACCTTTAACTGCGAGCTCGATAACTCTCTCAGGTTTCTTTGCTAACATTTCTTTTAATGTGGTTTCTCTCATTCCACCTACATAATCGGAGTGATTGTAGTAGATTTTCTGCTCTAATTTCTTACCTGTAACTTTGATCTTGTCAGCGTTTACGATGATTACATAATCACCTGTGTCTACGTGTGGTGTAAACTGTGGTTTATTTTTTCCTCTTAAAACGCTTGCTACTCCGGATGCCAGACGGCCAAGAGTACATCCATCAGCGTCAACTACATACCATTTTCTTTCGATTTTATCTGGATTAGCCATATAAGTCTGCATGGTTTTACCTCCTGTTATTTATCAACGATAGTTTAATTAACCGCGGAATTTCCCGCGAATATAAGTTATTGGAAACGCCGGTGCTAAAAATGCGGAAATGTCCGAAACCGCTGATAAATACTTTCGCCTGGGCTATTTGGCTTAAGCATCTCGCACTACGTCACATTTGGTTATTATATTATAAGGGTTCTGTTCTGTCAATAGGTTTTGTGTCGTTTTTTCAATTTTTTTCGTTACTCCCCGTTTTTGTTTTCAGCTAAAAAAACTGTTGATCAGTTATCCCACCGGCAATTATCGAAACGGATGATTTTCTCCTCCTGACTATCAATCAAAAAATTCAATCCCCATCAGTGTCAGTCCCTGCGCCGGTGCAGTCGGACCTGCCATTTCACGGTTGCAGGCTTCCAGAATTGTCTTTACTCTCTCAGGCGGATACTGTCCGTTTCCTACTTCGATCAGAGTTCCGGAGATGATTCGTACCATGTTGTAGAGGAATCCTGTTCCTGTTACACGTATGGTTACGATATCTCCGTCACGCCATACATCAATTCCTGTCACTGTACGGATAGTTGTTTTTACCTGCGCTTTTGCACCGCAGAAAGAAGCAAAATCATGCTGTCCGATCAGGTATGAGGTTGCTGCTTTCATCTTATCTACATCCAGTTTGTAGTGGTAGAAATAGGTGTATAAGCGCTCTGTCGGAACCGGGAATTTGCGATTCAGGATGCGGTATTCGTATGTTTTTTCGCTGTCGCAATAACGGGGATGGAAATCCGGTTCTACTTCTTCAGAGAGCTGAATGCGGATATCTTCCGGAAGACGCTGGTTCAGTGCATAGGAAATCTTTTCCCCGGGAATGCGTGTGTTGGTGTCAAATACTGCCACGTTTCCCATGGCATGAACCCCTGCGTCTGTACGGCTTGCACCGATCGTTTCTATCTTCTCGCCAAGAAGCTCGGACAATGTATCATTTAATACCCCCTGTACAGTAATCCCGTTTGGCTGTGTCTGCCAGCCGCAATAGTTTGTGCCGTCATATGCTAACTACAAGACCAATTCATTTTCATCTGATTTTCCTCCATAAAAATTGAAAACTTTGTTATAACAAAATAAACAATATGCTGTAATCCTTTCCTACCGGATTACAGCATATAAAATATCTTTATAAATTATATCAGTACTTTCTCAGATTCCCACAATTCTGAAAACAATGGCGATTCCCAGATAAGCCCACATCACCACATAGGAAATGTAGTCTCTGGACTCATAACGCAATGGCTTCATCTGGGTTCTGTTATCCCCTCCATGATAGCACCTTGCTTCCATGGCCATGGCCAGATCATTTGCTCTTCTGAACGCAGAAATAAACAGCGGAACCAGAAGCGGAATCATATTTTTTGCCTTCTGAATTATATTTCCGGTTTCAAAATCTGCGCCACGTGCAATCTGTGCTTTCATGATCTTATCGGTTTCCTCCATAAGGATTGGGATAAAACGCAGCGCAATAGACATCATCATGGCAATCTCGTGGATTGGCACATGAAGTTTATTTAACGGCCTGAGAAGTCGTTCCAGACCATCTGTAAGCTGATTGGGTGTGGTCGTCAGCGTCATAAGAGAAGAACCGATCACCAGATACGTCAGGCGGATGGCCATTCTTCCGGCCAGCTTCAGGCCCTCCTCTGTCACATGCAGGATTCCCCACTGCCAGAGAACCTTTCCGGGTGTCAGAAATATATTAAATACCACTGTGATCATAAGAAGCATCACGATTGCCTTCAGTCCCTTGAACATAAATTTCACAGGAACTTTGGAAAGAATGATCATCGCTGCCAGAAATATAGTTGCCACTGCATATCCCGGAAATGTATGGAATACAAAGACAGAGATGATGAACACCAGTGTACCCACCAGCTTTGCTCTCGGATCCATTTTGTGCAGAACGGAATCTGCAGGATAATACTGTCCTATTGTAATGTCTCGGATCATACTTCCTGCCCTCCCTCATTCTCTTCTTGTTCTGCAGACTTTTTATCCATTGTTTCCTTCTGAATGCTTAAATCTTCATCAGGCACATCTGAATGAGACTCTTTCGTCCCATCCTTAGTCAGATCAGCTTCCATCTCACTAATTAAGGTTTCTGCTTTGGCATTTTCTTTTTTCCGACTGACTGTCTGAAACAGATTGTCTGTCACCGGACAATTTCCCGGGATTACATTTTCTTAAAACTGCAAGGATATTCTCTTTTGCCTCATCCACCGTTGTAGCAGTTACATCTACATCCAGGCCTTTTTCCTTCAACGCATGCATGATATAAGTAATCTGCGGTGCTGCAAGTCCCATGGCTTCCAGCTCTCTGTAATGAGCAAATACTGCTTTGGGAGCATCGTCATATGCGATTTCTCCGTCATTGACTACGATCAGTCTCTCCGCATATTTTGCAATATCCTCCATGCTGTGGGATACAAGGATAATAGTAATCCCTCTTACTTTATGAAGCTCTGCGATCTGGTCAAGGATATCATCTCGTCCTTTCGGATCCAGACCTGCAGTTGGCTCATCCAGAATAAGAATTTTCGGATTCATTGCCAGTACACCGGCAATAGCAACTCTTTTCTTCTGTCCGCCGGAAAGCTCAAAAGGGGATTTACTGAAATTTTTCTCCTTGAAACCTACGTGCTGCAGTGCTTTCTTTGCTTCTACTTCTGCCTCTTCCCTGGATAATCCCTGATTCATGGGACCAAAGCATACATCAGAAAGCACATCATTCTCAAAGAGCTGATGCTCCGGATACTGAAATACAAGACCAACCTCGCTTCGCAGGGCACGACGATCATATTTCTCTCCCCAGATATCCTCTCCATTATAAGTGATCGTACCGGAAGTTGGACGGATCAGCGCATTGAAATGCTGGATCAATGTAGATTTCCCACTTCCTGTATGTCCGATAATTCCGATAAACTGTCCGTCCGGAATAGAAAGATTGATATCTTTCAGCGCATGGATCTCATAGGCAGTTCCCGGACTGTAGGTATAAGTTACATTTTTTAAATTCTATTGACATAAGGCATTCACCAGCTCCTCTGTAGTCAGTATTCCCTCCGGAACATCCACTCCGGCTTTATGAAGTTCGTGTGCCAGAAGTGTTACCTGCGGCACATCCAGTCTGTATTCTTTCAGAGTTTCCACCTGTGAGAAAATCTCTCTGGGTGTTCCCTGCATCACCACTTCTCCGTTGTCCATAACATATACCTTGTCCGCATGAACAACTTCTTCCATATAGTGGGTGATCAGAATGACTGTCACTCCTTCCCGTCTGTTAAGGTCACTGACTGCCTCAAGAACTTCCTTTCGTCCATTCGGATCCAGCATTGCAGTTGGCTCATCCAAAATGATGCATTTCGGACGCATTGCCATGACACCGGCAATTGCAACTCTCTGCTTCTGTCCGCCGGAAAGTTTATTCGGAGAATGATAACGATAGGATGTCATTCCTGTTTTTTTCAGGCTCTCATCTACACGCTCCCAGATTTTCTCTGTGGGCACACCCATATTCTCCGGTCCGAACCCTACGTCTTCTTCTACTACAGTTCCTATGATCTGATTGTCAGGATTCTGAAAAACCATGCCCGCTTTCTGTCGGACTTTCCATAATTCCGGCTCTTTAGACGTGTCAATCCCATCTACCCACAAAGTTCCTTCCGTCGGAAGCAACAGCGCATTCAGGTGCTTTGCAAGAGTAGATTTTCCGGAACCATTATGTCCCAGAACAGCCACGAATTGTCCGGCTTCAATGTCCAGGTTTACATCATTGACAGCACGCTGCGTATCCTGCACGTTACCATCTTCATCATACTTGAGATAGTCAAATCCCAGCTTGAATGCCTTGATAATTCCCATAATATTTTTGTCCTCGTATTTTGTCTGTCTGCTGCTTATTTTCACAGGAAAAGAATCCCGTCAGTAAACAGCGAATATTTATTTTTTCCAGGCTTCTTCAGTAGCTGCCAGTCCGGTCAACTCGTCAATCAGAGCCCAGATCTCATCTCTTCCCTGCTTCGTCTCAGCAGAGAAAGGAATAATAATGCCATCTTTGCTCAGCTTCAGCCCTTCTTTGATTGCTTTGATATTTTTCTGAATCTGGCTTCGTTTGAGCTTGTCAAGCTTCGTTGCAATAATGATCGGCTCATAGCCATTGTTCAGAATCCAGTCATACATCATCTTGTCATTTGCAGACGGATCATGACGGATATCAATAAGAAGGAAAACCGCCTTCAGGTTTTTGGATGTATGAAGATATCTTTCGATCATCTTGCCCCATTTTTCCTTCTCAGACTGTGAAACCTTTGCGTATCCGTAACCAGGAAGGTCTACCAGATACATGGCTTCATTGATATTATAAAAGTTAATGGTCTGTGTTTTTCCCGGCTGTGCACTTGTTCTGGCAAGAGATTTCCGGTTCATCAGCCCGTTGATCAGCGATGATTTTCCCACATTTGATTTTCCTGCAAATGCAACCTCCGGTCTGTTGGTGTCCGGGAGTTTGCTGGTAATACCGCATACGATATCTAATGATACATTCTTAATAACCATTGATTTCCTCTCTTTTTTCACAACAAATGGTCAATCTTTACTGACTGACCATTTATTTTATACCAGTGCCTTATTAAGCACTTCCTTCATCGAACTTACAAAGGTAATGGTAAGTCCGTCTGTGATTTCCTTATCTAATTCCTGAATATCCGGTTTGTTTTCTGCCGGCACTAACACCTCTTTGATCTTAGCATATTTTGCCGCAAGAAGTTTTTCTTTCAAACCGCCGATCGGAAGAACTCTTCCTCTCAGTGTGATCTCACCGGTCATTGCAAGGTCTGCCCTTACCGGCTTCTTAATAATTGCGGAAAGGATTGCAGTTGCCATGGTAATGCCTGCGGATGGTCCGTCTTTTGGTACTGCCCCTTCCGGAATATGCACATGAATATCGTTTTCCTGGAAAAATTCCGGCTCAACTTTATAGTCAGAAGCAATGGAACGAATGTAAGTAATACCTGCCTGTGCAGACTCTTTCATAACATCTCCCAACTGTCCGGTAAGCATCAGCTCACCCTTGCCGGGCATTACATTGACTTCAATCTGCAGTGTATCGCCGCCCACCTGTGTCCAGGCAAGCCCACGGGAAATACCAATCTCATCTTTCTTATTTGCCATAAGATAGTTAAAATGCTCTTTTCCAAGAAAATCTGACAGATTCTTTGAAGTCACTGTAACTTTCTTTTTATCTTCTTCCATGATCAGACGTGCAGTTTTTCTGCATATCTGTCCGATGGTTCTCTCCAGGTTTCGAACTCCGGCTTCTTTTGTATAATTGTTGATGATCTTCTTAAGAGCCGCTGACTGGATTGTCAGTTTACCTTTCTCGATACCGTTCTCTTCCATCTGCTTCGGAATCAGATGTTCCTTTGCAATATGTTCCTTCTCATTCTCAGTATAACCTGCGATCTCGATCAGTTCCATACGGTCAAGAAGTGGTCTCGGAATGCCCTGAACATCGTTTGCAGTTGCAATAAACAGTACTTCTGAAAGATCCTGTGGAACCTCTATATAATGATCCATAAATCTGCTGTTCTGCTCCGGATCAAGCACCTCAAGAAGTGCCGCAGAAGTATCTCCTTTATAATCACTGCTGGTCTTGTCAATCTCATCCAGAAGCATCAGAGGATTGCTCACTCCTGCCTGCTGTAATGCTGCAGTGATCCTTCCCGGCATTGCTCCTACATAAGTCTTTCTGTGGCCCCGGATCTCAGCCTCATCTCTCACACCGCCCAGACAGATACGTACATACTTCTTATGCATTGCTTCTGCAATCGATCGGGCAATGGAGGTTTTACCTGTTCCGGGAGGTCCTACCAGACAAAGGATCGGACTTTTTCCCTTATGTGTCAGTTTGCGGACGGAAAGGAACTCCATCACACGCTCCTTCACATCTTTCAGACCGTAATGACCTTCCTGAAGTACTTTCCATGCTTCTTTCAGATCATCAGAATCTGTGGATTTCTTCTCCCACGGAAGTGCCAGCATGGTCTCAATATAACCACGCAGTACTGCATTCTCGGATACATTGCTGTTGGTATTCTTAAATCTCTCGATTTCTTTGCTGATCTTCTCTTTTACCTCATCGCCGGCCTGAAGTTCCTGGAGTTTCTTCTTAAACTCCTCTGCGTCATCCGCAGTGTTATCCTCACCCAGTTCCTCACGTATCAGTTTCAGCTGCTCTCTGAGAATATATTCTCTCTGATTCTTATCAATTCTGGCCTTCACCTTTTTTCTGGAGATCTCTGCCAATCTGCATGATCTCAATCTCATTTCCAAGGATTGCACCCAGAACTTCATAACGTTCCTCCAGTGTAAGTGCCTCCAGGATTTTCTGCTTATTCTGATAAGATAAAGGAATATTTACGGCAATCTGCTCAACCAGTTCCTCAACATTATCTATATTTAAAATCTGTGCTACCAGCTCTTTGCTGACTTTTCCATTTTCCATGCAGTATCTGTGGAATAATTCCTTAAGGCTTCTGTGCATGGCTTCCATCACTGGTTCCGGCATCTGCATTTCTTCTTCATCAACAGGTGTGATCTCACTTCTGATAAACGGAAACTCCTGCTCAAATTTCACAAGTGTGGCTCTTCCCGTTCCCTCTACAAGTACCCGCAAAAGGTTCTGCGGAAGTTTCACAACCTGTTTGATATAGGCAATGGTTCCTACATGATATACACCTGCCAGATCCGGTGATTCCACCTCAGGATCAATCTGAGTAACCAGAAAAATCTTCTGGTCATGAAGCATGGCAGCTTCAATCGCCTTGACAGAACGCTCCCTGCTCACATCAAAATGAACGATCATCCCGGGAAGGATGGTAGTCCCCCTGAGAGCGATCGCAGGCAGCACTATATTCTGATTTGTCATTTATTGTTCAGTCCCTTTCATCAGGCTGTTTCCGGTTTATCCTTCTTGTGTGTCCGGGACGTTCTTCTGCTTCCGGCTGTCTTCGCCTGTGCAGGAGCTTCTCCGCGGACGATCTCCGGCTCACCGGTGCCATCTACTACATCTTTGGTAATTGTACACTTGCGAATCGTGTCATCTGACGGAATCTTATACATCAGATCCATCAGTGAACCTTCCATGATCGCACGCAAACCTCTGGCTCCTGTCTTACGTTCCAGAGATTTCTTTGCGACCAGTTCAAGTGCATCATCTTCAAAATCAAGTTCAACACCATCCAGTTCAAATAATCTGTGATACTGTTTGGTAAGTGAGTTCTTCGGCTCTTTCAGAATACTGATCAGCGCATTCTCATCCAGCGCATCCAGAGTTACAACTACCGGCACACGACCGATAAACTCAGGAATCAGACCGAATTTGATAAAGTCTTCCGGCATTACATCCTTCAGGATTTCACCCACATTTCTGTCTTCCTTAACAGAAACCTCTGCACCGAAACCGATGGACTTGGTATCCTGTCTGGACTCAATGATCTTCTCGATTCCGTCAAAAGCACCGCCGCAGATAAACAGAATATTTGTTGTATCAATCTGAAGAAACTCCTGATGAGGATGCTTGCGGCCACCCTGAGGCGGAACACTTGCCACTGTACCTTCCAGAATCTTCAGAAGTGCCTGCTGCACGCCTTCACCGGAAACATCGCGGGTTATGGATGGATTCTCAGATTTTCTTGTGATCTTATCAATCTCATCAATATAGATAATTCCGTACTGTGCACGTTCAATATCATAATCTGCTGCCTGAATGATCTTGAGAAGAATATTCTCAACATCCTCTCCTACATATCCGGCTTCTGTCAGTGTAGTAGCATCTGCAATAGCAAACGGTACATTCAGAAGTCTGGCAAGTGTCTGAGCCAGCAGAGTTTTACCTGAACCTGTAGGTCCAAGCATCAGAATATTACTCTTCTGAAGCTCTACATCAGAATTTTTTGATGCAAGGATTCTTTTATAGTGATTATAAACAGCAACGGAAAGAGCCTTTTTTGCTGCATCCTGACCAATTACATAATCATCCAGAACTGCATGGATCTCTTCCGGTTTTAACAGATTAATATCAGAATTCAAAACCTCGTCATCATAAGGATTTAATTCTTCCTCCATGATCTCTGAGCAGATGCCAATGCACTCGTCGCATATAAATACTTTACCATCCGGACCTGCGATCAGTTTTCTTACCTGATCTTCTGTCTTCTGGCAAAAGGAGCATCTTACTTTTCCTTCTCTCATTTTTTCTGCCATGAATTTATGTCTGTCCTTTCTCTATACTAACTAATAAGACTCCTGTGACGATTCACAGGAGTCTTATCTTTCGCATTATTTATGCATGACTACACCGTCAATCAGTCCATATGCCTTTGCTTCTTCAGCAGTCATATAGTTGTCCCGGTCTGTATCACGCTCAACAACTTCTATCGGCTGACCGGTATTTGCAGCCAATAACTCATTTAAAGTTCTCTTTGTCTGTGCGATATGATCTGCCACAATCTGGATCTCTGTTGCCTGTCCCTGCGCACCGCCGGATGGCTGATGGATCATGATAGTGGAATGCGGAAGAGCAAATCTCTTTCCTTTTGCACCGCCTGCCAGAAGAAAGGCACCCATGCTGGCAGCCATTCCAAGACAAATGGTAGAAACATCGCATTTAATATACTGCATGGTATCATAGATCGCCATGCCGGCTGTTACGGAACCGCCCGGGCTGTTGATATACAGCTGAATATCTTTACCAGGATCTTCTGCTTCCAGGAAAAGAAGCTGTGATACGATCAGTCCTGCACTCACATCATTTACTTCCTCACCAAGAAAAATGATTCTGTCCTTCAGAAGCCTTGAATAGATATCATAGCTTCTCTCTCCCCTGCTTGTCTGTTCAATGACATAAGGTACTAAACTCATATAAACGCCTCCATTTACGCGGCTGACTTTTTTCCGAAAGAGGCAGACATCTGAGCCTGTCTCTTTCCGGTTCTTAAAATTCGATTACTTTAAAATTAAACTTCCTTAGCAGCGTCAGCGATAACAGTAACTGCTTTCTGTACAGCCATGTCTTTCTTCATCTGCTCAAGTTCACGCTCTCCAAGTAATTCTTTTAACTTGTCAGCTTCCATTTTGTATGCTTCAGCCATCTTGGAGATCTCTTCATTTACTTCTTCCTCTGTTGGCTGAATGTTCTCAACTTCTGCTACTTTCTCAAGAACCAGTCTTGTCTGGATTCTCTTTAATGCCTGTGGTTTCATGTCTTCCATCATCTTGTCAGCTGTCATGCCAGTGAACTGGAAGTACTGATCCATGGATAATCCCTGGGACTGCATTCTTCTGCTGAAATCATCAAGCATCTGACGGCACTGTGTCATAAGCATAGCTTCCGGAATATCCATCTGTGCATTTTCGATTGCTTTATCTACTGCTGCATCTTCTTTTGCACGTTTTGCTTCGTCTGCTTTCTTATCTTCAAGATTTGTTTTTACATGCTCTTTGTACTCTGCAAGTGTATCGAACTCAGAAACATCTTTTGCAAAATCATCATCCAGTTCAGGAAGTTCTTTTGCTTCGATCTTCTTAACTGCGCATTTGAAGATTGCTTCTTTACCTGCAAGTTCTTTTGCCTGATATTCTTCAGGGAATGTAACTTTTACGTCTACATCATCGCCAACTTTAGCACCAACAAGCTGTTCCTCGAATCCCGGGATAAATGTGTTGGAACCAAGTGTCAGAGGATACTCTGTAGCCTGTCCGCCATCGAAAGGTACTCCGTCTACAGATCCTTCGAAGTCGATTGTTACAATATCATTTAACTGAGCTGCGCGGTCTTCTACGCTGATTGTTCTGGAGTTTTTCTCCTGCTCTTTCTTGAGTTCAGCTTCTACGTCTTCGTCTGTTACTGTGATTTCAGTTTTCGGTACTTCTACACCTTTGTAATCACCTAATGTAACTTCCGGTTTAACAGCAACTTCTGCTGTGAAGATGAATGCTTTTCCAGGCTCAGCCTGTGTGATGTCGATTGTCGGCTGGGAAACGATCTCAAGTTCGCATTCAGCTAATGCTTTGCTGTAGTGTTCCGGAATCAGAGCGTTAACAGCATCTTCAAGGAATACTCCTTTGCCATACATCTGCTCGATCATTTTTCTTGGAGCTTTTCCTTTACGGAATCCAGGGATGGAAATTCTTCCTTTTGCTTTCTGGTATGCATTCTGCATTGCTTTTTCTAAATCTTCAGCGGCAACTTCGATAGTAAGTTTCGCCATGTTTTTTTCCCATTTTTTCCACCTGTAAACTCATGTTACATGTTCCTCCTTAATTTTCAGGTTATGATTGCGACTGGTTTTTCAGCTGCGTTATATCATTCACAGTTTTTACCTATTTCTATATATTTAAGTCTAAGCTCCGCTCCCACTGTTGCAGAAGCGGGAGACCTCTCTATAACTCAATTATATATTTACAGTCATTGTAGCAGTATAGCACAAAAAATCCAAAAGTGCTAGTGTTTTTTCGCATAAAAATAAGGGTTTGAGGACGAATTTAGCGGGTATATACTACTGATTCTGCGATTTCTTTTGCTTTTTCGTCATTTTCAAGCTGTGAAATCAGGGAAAGTGCGAAGTCTACAGCTGTTCCCAGACCACGGCTGGTGGTTATATTTCCATCTACTACCACATTGTCTTCGCTGGTCTTGGCACCGTCTCCTGCAATAATTTCCATGAAGGACGGATAAGAGGTGGCTTTGCGGTTTTTGAGGAATCCAAGACCTGAAAATACACTTGGTGCAGCACAGATAGCGGCGATTTTTTTGCCTTTGCTGTTGAAATCTGTCAGAAGGTCTGTAAGTGGTTTGTATCCTGCCAGATATTTAGTTCCCGGCATTCCTCCCGGGAGGACAAGCATGTCGGCATCTGCGAAGTCTGTTTCTGCGAATGTTGTATCAGTGAGCATGGTGATACCGTGAGATGTCTGGATCTGTTTGGTTTCTTTGATGGATACAGTTTTGATATCGATTTCTGCGCGGCGGAGAATGTCTACTACTGTGAGGCCTTCGATGTCTTCGAAGCCGTCGGCGAGGAAAATGTATACTTTTTTGCTCATTTTAGGTCCCTCCTGATTAATTTGTTTTGTAAAAGTTTTATCCTATTTTCTGCAATGGATTATAGCATTTTTTGTTTGGAGTTACAATGTTTGTTTGGAGCTTTCTGCTTTTACCATATCTCTGGTTTCAAGTCTTTCGGCAATGGATTGGGATATGTTTCACCGTTTAGGGTTTTTGTCAGTTCTTCTCTGGCTTTATTTACCAACTCTGGTTTTGCAGGAAGTCTATGGCTGTGAGAGCCATGATCTTAGCGGCGTAGAGCATTCCTTTTTGGAGCGATCGAGGATTTTCCCTGGGCTACTGCCTGCCAGGAGTGGAGGGCGGTTCCTGCTGCGAATGTTGGGATGTTAAGATGAACGGTTGGTACCAGCCAGCTTACATCGCCCACATCAGTGGAGTATTTGAGATCACTGTACAGATTCTGGTATGCCATTGGCTCAAAGATTGGTTTTTTCATTACTTCAGCAGCTTTGGGACCGAAGTAGTCCCGGGCAATTGTGGGAAGTTGATTTTTGTCCTGATCTGAGAGGGACTGTTGGAATTTTTGTGCGTAGGCATATTCTTCTTCAGTGTAAGTGATCGGACCCAGTTTTTCCAGATACGCATTCATGTGATCTGCCAGGATTTTGCTGGAGATCAGGTTTGAATATGCCGCTACCTGGCGTATTTCTACAGTAGTTTCAGTCATAAGTGCTGCGCCCCTGGCTATGTTGCATACACGGTTATAGAGTTCTTTTACCTGGGTGATCTTTGGGGCGCGGATAGCGTAAAGTACCTGTGCCCTGGACTGTACTACATTTGGGGCATCTCCGCCTGTATCAGTAATCGCATAGTGAATCCTGGCTTCATCTATCATGTGTTCTCGCATGTAGTTTACGCCCACATCCATAAGTTCTACCGCATCCAGCGCAGAACGCCCCAGTTCAGGGCACATGGATGCATGGGCCGGAGTTCCGTGAAATGTAAAAAATACTCTGAAATTTGCCTTGGTACTTCCATAACATGCACGCCGCCCCTGCTCCGGGTGCCAGCAAAGAGCCAGGTCACAGTCATTGAAATAGCCATCACGTACAAGAAAGGCCTTGCCGCCTGCATTTTCTTCAGCAGGGCAGCCGTAATAACGGATCGTGCCTTGCAGGTTATATTCTTTCATAAAGTCTTTTAATGCAATGGCAGAAGCAAGAGTTCCTGTTCCGATAAGCTGATGACCACAGCCGTGGCCACAGCTGTCAGTATGTACAGGAATCCTCTCTGCTGCATCTGCCTTCTGTGAAAGTCCCGGCAGTGCATCAAATTCTCCAAGGAATGCTATGACTGGTTTTCCTGATCCATATTCTGCAATAAATGCAGTCTTCTCTCCTGCCAGATCTGCTTTGATGGAAAACCCTGCCTGTTTTAATACATGCTGCAGCAATTCAGAAGATCTGTATTCCTGGAATCTGGGCTCTGCAAATTCCCAGATCTTATTGCTGATTTCAGCATAATAGTCTTTCTTACTGTCGATTTTTTCTGAGATTTCTTTTATGTATTCGTCTGTATGATCCATTCTGTTGTCCGCTTTCCTTTTTTATATTTCCAGTCACATATCCGCACTTCACTTCACAGCATCAACAGTTATTCAAAAGTCTCTGATTCTCCATTTTCTTTGTATACTCAAGGCACAGCATTGTAATATCATCAAACTGGTCATTGTCTCCTACAAAAGCGTCAATATCCGCCTTTACAAGCTTCAGAGTTTCTTCCGGATTACTGCTTAAGCACTGCTGATTCAGAACATGATCCAGTCTGTCCATTCCGTACAGCTGCCTGTCCTTATCCGTTGCCTCTGTCACTCCATCTGTATACTGGAATATTTTGTCTCCGATATTCAGCTGAAGCTTTTGTTCTTTATATACGATGTCCTCTATCCCTGCAAGGACGAAACCAGCACGTATTTTGTAGGCTTCATAGGTGTTGGTTTCCCTGCGGTAGACAAACGGCATTTCATGTCCGGCGTTTACATACCTGAATTCACCGGTCACAAGATCCAGCACACCCTCAAAGGCTGTAATGAACATTCCGTTTTCATTGGATTCACACAGAATATTATTGACCTCTGTAAAGACTTCTCCCAGGTCTCTGCCCGGCTGTTGTATGATCCTTGATCAGGGTTTTTCCGATAACCATGAAAAGTGCTGCCGGAACTCCTTTGCCGGAAACATCAGCCATAACAATCGCCATATGCCTGTCATCAACCATAAAGAAATCATAAAAATCTCCGCCAACTTCCTTTGCCGGTGTCATGGTCGCATAAATATCCATCTCATCCCTGTCAGGAAATGCAGGGAATATGCAGGGAAGCATGGAAGCCTGGATCTGTGTTGCCACGTTCAGCTCTGCTCCGATACGTTCCTTCTCAGCAGTCACCCGGGTAAGGTTATCCATATAGTTAATAATACTTTTCTGCATGGATTGGGTTGCATGATAAAGTTCTTCTATCTCATCTCTGGTATGAATATCAAGATCTACGATGTTGTTCTCATCATACCCTTCCTCGCCATTGCCAAATTTGTGTGTTGCTTCCGTAAGCAGCTCAATGGGCCGGGAGATTCTCTTTTTGATTTTTCTGGATATGCCCATACCGGCAGCCAGGATGATCAGAATGCAAAGGCATACCATCAGTACCGTAAAACGAATGGTATTTCTGACAATCTCTGTCATGTCAATATCTACAAAGGCAACTGCACATTTCTCTCCATCAGATGAAAGTACCGGCTCTCCCGCAGATGACAGCCATCCAAATTCTGTTCTGCTCACAGTAGGCTCCAAGCGTTCGTTTCCTTTCAGTTTATCAAATCTTTCCGAAAGCTCTTCCTTATAGCCAAGAGTCAGATAGCCTGACGAAGGATCAAACAGATACACACTGGAATGATCCTGGATCATCTGAATATACAGATATTCAATATTCATATCTGCCTGTATAGAATGAAGATATTCATTTATCCTCTCATAATTCTGATACATGCCTTTCGCTTTAAGCCAGTCTATGATCGGCTGTTCATCATCAGATGCTACTGCTTTTTCCTGGATCTGTTCAAATTCCTCTGTGTCTATCTCTTTACACAGTTCTTCGATAAAATCCCCATTTACCTGATCTGATACCGTCTTCGCGATTTCAAGCGCTTTATCATTATAGAGTTTTCTATACTGTCTGTTATTCACAAGAGAACTTCCAAGAAGCATTAAAACCCCAACCACCAACATAGAACCGATGAGAAATTTAATCAGTTCAACATTCAGCTTTCGTCTTTTTTTACATGCTCTTTGGACCTCCTTTTTTCGTCTCTGTGTGCTGCAAATGTGGTGCTGATCAGGAAAGCTGCTGAAAGCACACTCACAAGAATCAGCACAAAGATAAGGCCTCTGCCTACACCAAGGACCAGCACATAGCCAAACACAAAGGAACCCAGAGACTGTGCACCATTCTCAAACAGGCTGTAAACCCCAAGTCCTCTGTCATATCCAAACCGTTCTACATCCTTCAGATCTGTAAAATAACTGGTAAGTAATGGAATCCCAAAGCTGTCTGCAACTCCAATCAATGCCAGTGCGATCAGAAGAGATGGTATATTCTGAAGCATTGCCACCTCCAGAAAAGCTGCTGCATAAATAAACGCAGCTGCTGCAAGCCCCAAATGCTTCCATCCTCTGTTGGAAAAGAATTCCGTGAGAGGAGTTCCCAGGATCAGTACAAAAATTCCGTTTAAAAGATAGGTATATCCAATATAGGTTTCCGAAAGTCCCCATTCAGAACCAACAATAGGAAACATATAATTCAGGAAATATCCACAGATCAGAAGCGGAATCATCATCAGCAGGCAAAAAACTAATAATCCTCGGACGAAAGATAAACTGAACAATATTCATATGTGTATCTTCTGTTTCGCAGTTCTCCTCTTCGTTATCTGAAGTATATTTACTCATATACTTATTTGCTACCAGAAACAGCAGCACACTGAGTACTGCAGTGACAGCAAACAACGCTGTATAGGACATCCATTGCAGAAGGAAGCCACCAAACACAACTGCACAGTTTGCACCGCTCAGGGAGGATACACTGTAATAGGCATAGGCTCTGTTCTTCTCCTCATCAGGAAGCTCCACGATCATAAGATTGACAAGTAAAAGCAATACTCCCCAGCCTGCTCCAAGAAGCAGGGCGCTTAAAGTAAGCAGCCATATATTGGGAACCACTCGCAATCCAAGTCCTGCTGTAAGCAGTACAGAGCTTACAAAAACAGATCTCTTTGCCCCAAGCTTATGTATTACCTTTCCGCCAAGCGCTGAGAAAATGGCGCCGGATAACACCTCTGCAGATATAGGAACTGCTGCAAGCATGGCCGGTGATAATCCCTGTACTGACATCTTCTCAGAAATCTTCATTGCATAGATGGGAAGAATCGCACAGGTCAGATTTGTAAAAAAGAAAACAAGAAATACAATAAATCTGAAAATTTCCACAGGAAGTCTGCTATTGTTTTCCTCCTGTTTTCGTCTTTTCAGTTCCTGCCTTCCCTTTATAAAATAAATCACCTCAAAGGTAAGCATGAAAAATACTACCATAATTGCGATCAGGTTGATGATCAGAGACACCTGGATCTCTCTGCTTTTCTCTGTCAGACTGTTCATATCTGTTCCGACTTCTATAATCCCAATAATATCTCCGCTTTTATCCCGGATGGGACTATGGATAAATACAAAGCTTCCGGAGCTTGAGTTTGTAGCATAGGTTTTTGTAGCCCCCTGCTCCATAACCTCCTGAAGATCTGTGCCTTCATATTCCCAGTCATAGGGATAGGACACACAGATATCCTCCAGGGTATAGACCAGGGTAACCGTTCCGTCTTTTACTTTATAAAGCACACAGTACAAATCCTGTGAACTGTCAGAATCCGAGAAGAATACATCCCTTACTACCTGCCGGACCTGTCTGTAATCCTCATTCATAAAATCAGAAGGCTTTTCCAGCCTCTGAAATGCATCTGCAGGAAGTCTGTTTGTTACTGCTGATGCGGCAAATTTCTCTCTTGTATAGGTTTCATCGACCAGCAGACTTTGAAACTGCGGAAACAAGGTGCCAATAAACAGAGCCGCAACTCCCACAATAATCCCTATGACTGCCATGGTAATCTTTGCATAAAAGCTGAAATTTTTTTACCAGTATCTTTAACAAAGTCACCGCAAAAAACAAAACAGCAGCGACAATCACTGCACAGGCAGCCCACAGCAGGCAGTTCCATACCTGCAGTTTTCCTGATAGCGGAACGTCCCAGAACTGTTCATAGTCCTCTCCATCCCACAATATAACAGAATAATTGGTAGAGGAAACCAGGGTTCCCGGTGCACTCACATGATATGCAATCTCTCTTTCCTTCAAAGACTCTTCCACAGTAAGTCTGTCTGTACTTTCTGTATTTTCCATATCACAGAATATCCGTATGATATCCCTGAGACCAATATCAGCTGAATAAAGCACTCCATCCGAGTAACTGATCTCCTGCGGAATACTTCCGTCAACTGTATCACTGTCATAGAGCAGTTCATCCTGTCCGCTGTCTGTATATTTATAAATTTTACCGTCATAAGTCACATAAAACAGGCTATCACTGTCTCTGTCATAAGCACAACACAAAATCCTGTCCTGCGCATCAGCAACAGAAAAAACTTTCGAGCTTCCCTGTTCTGTGTTACTGACCAGAATGCCCTCCTTTTCCTTTTGCATGTAGACCACACCATGCTCGGTGGGTACCATTCCCACAATGTTGCGCCTTACACTACCCTTCTCTGCTTCTACAGAAGCAACCGTTGATATATATTTTCCCTTTGATGACAGTTTGACGATTCCTTCACTGGCAATCTGAACTCCCTGCTCAATACGGACATCATGAAGATACACATTCCCATCTCCGTCTGCCACAACCCGCTCAGCACTCAGAAAACTTTTATCAGAGGCACATGCCCGCCATAAAAGCCTTCCGTCAGCAGATATTTTCAATATTTTCCTGTTGGAATCATCAATCACATAAGTACATCCATCCCCATCTCCGGATGCATAGGATACTGAAGAAAATGTATAAGGTTTAAAAGGATTGGTAAACATCCATTCCCTGCCTGCATACACTACAAAAACCAGAACATACTGTCAAAAGCAGCATAATTATTAAAATCCACTGTTTTTTTCTCTTATGTTCCATGCACCTTAACCTCTTTCTGTTAATGTAAGTTTTGATAGCAGAGTATGGGCAGGCGCCATATGCTCTTTATAATAACGCAGATTTTCAACTCCCATATCTTCTGTGTAATTGATCGTATCTGCAGACTGCAGATATCGTTCAAAGCTTTCCCGCAACAAATACTCATTAATTCCCTTGATCCGGTTAACTGCATTTTTATACTGATATACGCCAAGTCCGTTACGGCAGCTCACAATACAAAGTCCTGCCATTTTTCCCTCTACTCTTACAAGAATTCCATTAATCCTGATTTTATCAAAAACAGGAACCAGATTGTCGATCACCCGGAGCAGGCAGCCACAGTGGCACTCCTCACAAGTTTTCTCCCCACACCATTCCCTTTCCATAAATTCCCGGATCTCCTCCCGATGGAAAGGGGTTATCTCTTCTGTCTCATATGCAAATCTGCGTTTGAAATAATTATAACGGTAACGGTCATCCTGCGTATCCATACCTGCCAGAAACTGCTCAGGCGTAAAGATATAATCCATATAATCACGGTTATCCTCTATTTCAAACTGAATGCCGCTGGCTTCATAATAAGGAAGCATCCATGGAACCACATCCATAATGATCAGCTGTGCATCAAATCCCGCAAAATCTTCCTTCAGGATCTGCATAGCTTTCTTTATCTTTTCCTCCGTATAGTTTCCTACAAACGGAACAGCTACCGGATACCCTTCTGTATTCAAATATGTAATATTGATTAAAAGCCCTTCTGCTATTTTGAAGTAGGTGGGATAGGAATCCCTCCATCCAATCAAATTCAAAAAGCTGGTGTTGGCTGACCAGTGTTCATTCATACTGTCATAATACGGATCAAACAGGCTCTGATCCTCCACTCTAAGTTCCTGATAACCATGCGCAAGGAAGATTTCCAGCATTTTCTGTGGTATTTTATAATATTTTTTTGTATCTGATTTCATACGGCCTCCTCTGAATATCAGTGCATAATCTCCAGCTATGATCGTGAGAAATATTTACAGCTACGCACTTACAAATATTATATCTCCATTTTTCAAATATTCCAACATAATATTAAAGTTGTTGGTTATATTCATTCTTTATAATAAAAATATGGCTTTGCGAAGCTATTCCACAAAGCCATATTTTTATTCTATTCTATCGTCAGGATATCTCGGGTTTTTCCTGTGACCTTCGCTCACAAAAAATCACCTCGCGGGATATTACCAGTGAACAGTAACCACATAAGTTCTATTTTCTCAATATCACACATATTTTTCTTGTCTCATACTCACCATAAGTGTTATCATAATCATAAAACTGTACTGTCATTTCATATTTAAGGAGGAACATTTCTCATGGAAATCGAACGCAAATTTTTGAATATCCAAAGAAAATCTGCCTGCAGATCTTAATTCTTATCCACATCACAGACTGGAACAGGGTTACTTATCCACCGCACCGGTAGTCCGTATCCGCAAAGAGGATGATAACTACTATCTTACCTATAAATCCAAAGGTCTTATGACCCGCGAGGAATATAATCTTCCACTTACCAAAGAATCCTATGAACATATGCGTCCAAAAGCTGACGGAATCCTCATTTCCAAAACCCGCTATCTTATCCCGGAAAAAGATGGACTCACCATTGAACTGGATGTATTTGATGCTCCTTATGAAGGACTCTATCTCGCAGAAGTGGAATTTTCTTCTGAAGAACAGGCGCTCAGTTATAATCCACCCGTATGGTTTGGCGAAGATGTTACAAACTCCGGTAAATACCACAACAGTCATCTGAGTCAGGGGAATTTATAATAAAACAGCTCCGAAATATTGTTCTGTTAATGTGCATTTGCAGGAATTGTAGTAACTCTTAGGTTCTGGAAATTCGCGTTATAAAAAAATCCGCTCACTGTCTGAGCCGCTTTGCGGCGAGTTTGAGCGGATTTTTTATGGTTTTAGCGGATTCTCAGAGCCTTAGAGTTACTGAGATTACATCTTTTTACCTTTTTCAGCAGCTCCATTCAGAGCTTCAAAGACAGCACTTCTGAATCCCTTCTGTTCCAGGATTCTTACTCCCTCGATGGTACTTCCGGCCGGTGAACATACCATATCCTTCAGTTCTCCCGGATGCATGCCTGTTTCCAGTACCATTTTTGCGCTTCCAAGTAAAGCCTGTGCAGCAAACTGATAAGCCTGTTTTCTTGGCATTCCCTGGGCTACCGCAGCATCTGCCATTGCTTCTATGAACATAAAAACATATGCAGGTGAACATCCGCTTACAGCACTTACTGCGTCCATCAGACGCTCCGGAACTACTTCTGTACGTCCAAAGCTGTCTGTGATCTCACAGATCTGAGCCAGTTCTTCTGCCGATACTTTCTCATTGGCACATACGCCTGTCATCCCCTCACCAACCTGAGCAGGAGTATTCGGCATCATTCTTACCACTTTCAGAGGCTGTCCACATTTTTTCTTCTAACCAGGCAAGAGTTTTCCCCGGCGCAATGCCTACAACTGTGTGTTCCGGTGTCAGTTCATCTTTTACTTCATTCAGCACTTCTTCATAAAACTGCGGTTTCACGGCCAGGAAAACCAGTTTTGTGTTTTTTACCACTTCATGGTTATCCAGGGTTGTAACCACTCCCAGCTTTTCTCTGCTTCGTTTGCTTCCTTCTTCTGTAAGATTGGAAACAATAATCTCATCTTTTTTATAAAGTCCTTTTTTCAGCATACCACTGATCATGGCAGAAGCCATATTTCCGCATCCGATAAATCCGATTTTCATAAATCTGCTCCTCTCTTGCAATTCCTGTTGTTTTCTGATAATTTATAACTGCTTTTTTCATATCTTTTTCTTGTTATAGATAATGATAATCATCCGGCAATCTGCCGTAAAATACTGAACAATTACAGATAATTATAATTCATTACTGTCCAATATGACTGTAAAGGGACCGTCATTCACAAGCTCCACTTTCATATCTGCCCCAAATTCTCCCTGCTCGACAATATCAATGTGTTCTTTGCATCTGGCAATTATGTATTTGTACAGATTTTCAGCCATATCAGGGGCCCCTGCTCTTATAAAGGAAGGTCTGTTTCCTCTTTTACAGTCAGCATATAATGTGAACTGGGAAATAAGCAGAAGACTTCCGCCCACCTCCTTCAGGCCAAGGTTTGTCTTACCGTTTTCATCTTCGAAAATACGCATATTAACCATTTTATGGATCATTTTATCTGCGATTTCAACGGTATCTTCTTCTCCTACTCCGATAAGAACCATAAAGCCCTTGCCTATCTGGCCTCGTACTTCACCATTAATTGTCACTTTTGAATGCATTACTCTCTGAATTACAAAACGCATAATTCACTCTCCTTAATCAACGGATTTCTGTCTATTGATAGATAGCATAGCACATTTTTATCCGTTTTTCCATTGTAAAGTGTCACCTTGCGGCTGTTATCTCAAAATCTTGTGTTACTGTTCACTCCGTTCACAGTAATGCTGCACAATTTCCTTTCATCATCTTATAATAAACCGGGATCAGAAGTGCACAGGCTCCGATCCATGCCATTGGACTGGCAATACATACAGATGTATATCCGATAATTCCGGAAAGACCTACTGTTGCAGCAATTCGCATAACCAGTTCAATCATACAGGCAGCAAAAGGTGCTTTGCCATTCTGCATGCTCTGGATGGATGTACGATATACTGCCAACAGCCCAAGCACAAAGTAAAAGGGAGCTACAATCGTCAGATACATATCTGAATAGTGATAGATTTCTTTTCGTGGGATCTGAGAGAAACATTCTTACAATCGGATGTCTCAGCAGCAGAATTCCAATACACATGATCAGGTTAAATGCTTCTGTCTGAATCAGACATGCGCGCACGCCCTGACGAATACGGTCCCATCTGCCTGCACCAAAATTCTGAGCCACATAGTTGGAAATTGCGGTCATCATTGCATTGTTTACCAGTACAGAAAGCTGATCTGCTTTCGATGCTGCGGTATATCCTGCAACTGCTGCAGTACCTTTCTGGCACGTCCGGATTTCATATGCGGCGAATACGGAAGTGATGTGGAACGCAGATGTTTTCGCCCTTTTCTCCAGAATTCTTCTGTCCCCTGTATCCTTCTTACTTCCGGAAACTCATGTACCCGGACTGTGATCCAAAAGCTCAATGAAACAGAAGCACTCTTTGATCAGAAGACCTTCTGTTATGAGTTGAAGATTAAGGGGCTTCTCTGTGAGACAGTCCCTCTGACTTATTATGCGTCAATGAGACTGTTCTTTTTATTATTCGGGGGCAATCCGATATTCGTAAGCGAAGCCAGGGACTTACTTGATTTGGTTACATCCCAAGTGTGTCATTTACCAGAATAACATGGATTCTGTCTTTATGTCTGGAATATCTGGTGATCAGGAACTGACAGCAGATGGTATCCGGGGATTTGCAGTTAAAGCATTTTCCGGCTTCCTTACATGGAGTTTTGATATCAAATCTCTGTGCATTAGCTGTAGCTGCTACATTTCTGGCACGCTTCATTGCACTGTCAAGATCCGGACAGACTTTGTTTATACCTACAATAAAGATTACTTTTTTCGGGCCCTGGGCAATGCAGGATACACGGTTGGAATTGCCATCAATATTGACAAGAACACCATCATCTGTGACTGCATTGGCACTGGATAAAAAGAAATCTGCATCATAGGCTGCCATAAGTCCCTCACGAGGTTCAAGCTTTGCGCGGTCAATATAATTATACTCCCCATCCTGCAAAGCTTTGACCAGACCGATCTCATGTGCACTCATGCATCCGCCCATGGCGATCGTGCTTCCGTTTGGGATCAGTTCCAGGGCCTGCTTTAATGCTGCTTCTTTATCTTGTGCATAATACCCGGACATATTGCGGGATTCCAGTCCCTTAATCACTGTTTTTGCCAAAATGTTCATTTCTTTTTTTCCATGTTTGCATCCATTGTTGTGTCCTCCCTCTGATAAAATTTAACATTCCACTTCTCAGTTCGTAATTTACATAATAAGACACAAATTACATAACTGTAAATCTGTGCATCTCATAAACTATTATACCAGATATTTATTTTGCAGAAAATCATTTAATCTGAATTTTTATTTTCTGCTTCAGGATTTATTCATAATTGTTGTCTGGTAAGTTGTGATATTTTCTGATAAAATGGGCATATAAAAGAGGACTATACTTAACGAATAAGGAAGTACCTAACCGATTTATCTGAAAAACAAAAATACAGATGAAGTATTCCGGGCTCTTTCCCTGACACCATTGATGTCCGGAAAGATGAGCTGCAAGGATATATTTAACAACCGTAGCAAGAATTCCCTCACCTCTATAGGGACGCCACTGAAAAACTATTTTTATACACATTATATAGTAGATTAAAACAAATAAAAACACTTTATATTGTACTGCTTTATGCAAAATAAAGACTTTTTCAGTGGCGTCCCTATAGAGGTGAGGGAATTCCTGCTACGGTTATTAAATCAAAACCTCCGACAGAATTTATCTTATAAACAGCAAAAAACTCCCGAAGGAGCTTTCCACACTTTAAATATACACCAATTCTTTTAACACAATCTCTTCTGCCATATTACGAATACCATTTACCGCTCTGACCCATTCCATCTGATCACAAACTTTCAATTCTTCCGTAATGCCCTGCCTCTCCATCATCTGACGCACCAGAATATCCATTCTCTCCTGTGCTTCATCGTCCACAGTATTCAGATGTTCTGTCAGTCTGTCTTCCAACATATACAGTGAATACATTGCCGGACGATGCTCTTTCAGATATGTTCTCCGTAGCATTCCATATTTTCCATAATGCGGTTCTTCATCTGTACTGACAAGATTCGTCAAGCGATTAGGCATTTCTGCTAATGAGCTGTTTTATCCTGACGCTTCGGAACAGGAAAAGCAAGTACAGCATTTCATGGGAAAGTTTCTGGCCTGTACCGAGGATGAGCGGCAGATTATCTTGAAAACACTGGATTATATGGCGGAGCAGTTTATCAGCCGACGTTACAAATCCTCCGATCCACAAAATTATGAATAAAACCAGCAGGGCAAAATGCAATTTGTTTCTGCTGGTTTTATTTTGCCTCCGGCAGTAGACGTAATTTTTCCTAGCCCAATCAATCGCCACTATTTTGTTTCCGGTATTCAGCCGGTGCAATCTTCATGACATCTCGAAATGCTGTTGCAAATTTACTCTGATTCTCATATCCAACCTGGCTGGCAATTTCTGCTATGGTTGCCTGCGTCTGACGAAGCAGAGCAGCGGCCTGTTTCATGCGGTACACTTTCATATAGGTTCCAATGGGCTGTCCATAAACTCCCTTGAACGTATCCTTTAAGGTTGCCGTATTGATAAGATACTCTTTGGAAAGTTCCTCAATCGTTGGCCGTTCCTGCAAGTTGGAGATAAGCCGCTTGTGAATGTCCCGTACAATCTCCACCTGGGGAGAAGTATATAACTCTCGCTGCTTTTCTTTATTTACATCCACCATACACAAGAATAAGAGAAGCTCCTGCACCTTCAGCATGAAGTATGGCTTTTGCAGGCGATCCGGTACGGAATACAGTTCAGAAAAGATATGCTCAATCTCATCCTTGGCCCGCATGACAAAGCATGAGCCATCGGCACAAAATTTGTTTTTGAAATCTGCAATACCAATACCGCTCTCGGCGAGGATTCCAGGCGGATTTTGAGAAACCAGCTCCAGATCAAGCACTACTGAGATTCCGCGATAATGTCTCAAAGGAAAGGCCATTTCAGAAGCACAGTTATCCATTGTATGAATGGAAAGATCCCCTTCTCCGAGGTACAGGCAGGAACCGCTTTGCAATACGCTCCCTTCACGCCCTTCCCGGCAATGATTGATCTCCAGCACATTCTTATCAATGGTTCCGTCCCAATAACAACTCGTTGCTTCAAAATCATTGTAAATAAGCTGGATACCGGGATAAACCTGATAGACTGTCATAAGCCCCAGGCCATCCTCACAGTCCATTTTATAGACGGTGCAATATCCGTCATTATCTTTTGGAATAATCGCAGATAACCCCGTAGCATTGGTGATAGGGTTTTTGTTCATAGTATTCATTCCGTTATCTCGTATTTGTTCTGCCAGGATTCTCCTGGCGTCTTTTATTATATAGTTTTTTCTCATTTTATACCGCTCCAATCGGCAGGATGTGCAATCCAATCAGAAAGCAAATTCTATTATAGTGCAGCCCTGCCGAATGTGCAAATATACGAAAAAGCCGATGCCCTCCAAAACGGAAAACATCGGCTATATGCGGGATTTTATTTGCTGCAATATTCCTTTCCTACACAACCGGAACAACTGCCGCTACAACAAGAACCATTTTTGCGGTTCTTATGGATTTTTCGCACAGCCCATATTGCATAGAAAACAATCCCGATAAGGATTATACCAGTAACAAGCATCTAAAACTCCTTTCTGACTGGAAACTCACAACTTATTAGCTTTGGGTCTCCGATCCTCTTTTCAAAATCCAAAGTCCAAATGCGACCACTGATAAAATGGCCGCTGAACGAAGCACTTTTCCAAACGTCATATTCATACCTCACAGCAAAAGTCCAACACGATAAACCACAAAAGTAACAGCCCAGGCCACAACCAACTGGAACAGGGCCGAGAACAGCATCCACCTTGTACTGCCGGATTCCTTGCGAATTGTAGCCAGGGCCGCTGCACAGGGAACGTAAAGCAGGCAGAAAATCATCAGGCAAAACGCATTGAGCTGTCCAAAACCGGCTGCACTCAGGATGCCGACCAATGTATCCATTCCCGCGCCGGAGTTGATATTGGGAATCCCAAACAGAACGGCACAACTGGACACCACAACCTCTTTTGCAGAGATGCCAGCAATCAGAGCAACCGCTATCTGCCAGAATCCCAGTCCAATCGGTGCAAAGATCGGTACAAGCCAATGGCCCAGGATAGACCCGAAGCTGTCTGCCATTTCCATAGTATAGCCATGCGGCCCAAAGTTCAGGATCACCCACATAAGGATAGATGCTACAAAGATGGTAGTACCTGCTTTGGTAAGGTAGTCCTTTACCTTTTCCCATACATAGATTGCCACAGTTCTGGCGCTGGGGGCCTTATATTCCGGCAGCTCAATCAGCAGATAATTTTCCGATTTTCTCCGGTCAATCAAATGGATGATCGCCGCTACCAGGATAGCGACCACCAGGCCGATCAGGTACATGGAATAGGCCACGAGCATGGCGCGTTCCTGAAAGAACATCTCGGCAAACAAGATGTAGATTGGCAGACGGGCGCTGCAACTCATAAAGGGCGTAATCAACATGACCTTAAAACGGTCACGCCGGTTTTCCAAAGACCGTGAAGCCATGATTGCCGGAACAGTGCAGCCAAATCCCAAAATCATGGGGATAAATGCCCGTCCGGAAAGTCCCAGCTTGCTCATAATCCCTTCCATGACATACGCAACACGGGCCATATATCCGCTGTCCTCCAGAAAAGCCAATGCCAGAAACAGAATGAAAATGTTCGGCAGGAAAGTCAGGATACCGCCCACACCGGCGATGATGCCGTCTACCAGCAGGGAGCGCAGCACTTCATTGACCCCGACAGCAATCAGTCCATCGCTTATCAATGCCGACAGGCTCTCAATTCCTAATTCCAGGAATCCTTTCAGCCAATCGCCAATGGTAAAGGTCAGGAAGAACACCGCCGCCATGACAACGAGGAAAATCGGGATGCTCCAAAACTTATGCGTCAATACACGGTCTGCCTTTTCCGTCAAAGCGTCTTGACGATCCTTATTGACCAGAATCTCCCTGATGATTTCCTCAATAAAATCATACTTCTCATTGATAATGTCGGATTCATAGTTCCGGTCGATCACATCCGGCATATTGACCGGATAACGTGCAGAGATTTCCTTATCCTGCTCCAGCAGCTTAATGGCGTGCCAGCGGTAATTGGACAGGTTCGGATGTTTCCGCTTCAGCTCTGCCATGATAAGATCAATCTTGTCCTCAATAGCATCACTGTAAACCATTGCGTATTCTGAATGGTGGTCGTGCCGGTGTTTTGGAGTATATTTATGATGATGAATCAGACACTCCGGATCTTTACAGTCTTTATGGTGCGCGGCTGCATGAAGCAGCACATCCAGTCCTGTCCGTTTCTGGCTGAAACTGGAATGACCGGGATGCCCAGCATTTCCGGCAGTCTGTGTGTGTCAATCTCCATGCCGCGCTTTTCCACAATGTCCATCATGTTCAGCGCCAGCACAACCGGCTTGCCCAGCTCCAAAAGCTGCAAAGTTAAGTATAGGTTTCGCTCCAGAGCGGAAGCGTCCGCAACATCAATAATCACATCGACTTCATCGCTTAGTATAAACTGTCTGGATACCTGTTCTTCCATTGTGTAGGAGGTCAGGCTGTAAGTGCCAGGAAGATCGACCAGTCGAATATTCAGATCATGGTCTTTAATGGCACCCTCTACTTTCTCAACGGTTACACCTGGCCAGTTTGCCACTTTCAGATTTGCACCGGTGTAAGCATTGAAAAGTGTTGTCTTTCCGCAGTTCGGATTTCCGATGAAGCCGATAGTCAAATTTTCTCTCATCGGAATTTACCCCACTAAAATATTCTTTGTGATATTGCGCCCAAGTGCAAAGCGTGTTCCCCTGACTTTCACAATCAGGACACCCCGACTTTTGCTGTTCAGAACAGCGATAGAGGTTCCACGGGTCATCCCAAGGGCCTCCAAACGCTTTTCTATATTGACAGGCAGATCAATATCCTCAACTTTATATTCATTTCCTATTTTTCCATCGCAAAGATACATGAACGCTCCCTCCTCACCGATTTACGGAAGAAGTCTCCGGCAGCTTGCCAAACTCATAAAGCATCATAGAAACGGTAATAACCACCAGAATTGCATCTGTCAGAGCAATCGCCAGCCATACGCCACGAATACCCATGCCGCCGATCATCGGAAGAACCACGCAGAGAGGAATAAACAGAATAATCTGGCGGAACAGCACCAGCCAAGTTGCCTTTTTCGCCTTGCCCAAAGACTGGAACAGGGTTACGGCAATCATAAAGCTGCCTTGCAGGACATAAGTGCTGAACATGATACGGAAGTTGGTTGCACCCGATGCCGCGATACCCGGCGTTGTCAGGAACATGGATAAAATCTTCTCTGGAAACAGCTCGGCAGGAATATAGAACACCAGCGACAGCAGCGTTGCAGCAGTAATAAAAACCCTGGTCAGCGTCTTTACCCGGTCATAGTCCTTTGCACCATAGTTTGTACCGGCGGCAGGCTGGAATCCCTGACTGATCCCCCACAGAGGAACGAAAGAGAAATTCCAGAAGCGGAGCGCCGCACCTAAAAGAAGCTGTGAAGTTTCCCCGCCATAGTTCGATGCCACACGATAGATCACTGTCTGCTGTACCAAGGTCAGAATCTGCATCAACAGAGCAGATACCCCGACAGAAAGAACCTGGGGAAGCAGTTCTCCGTCAATGCGGATGCGCCCAATCTTCACATGAGGACTTTTTTTCTTGAAAAAATACCACAGCGTAATTGCAGCCTGGACAAACTGGGAGAAAATCGTTGCATAAGCAGCCGCCTCAATGCCCATACCGTAGGGATTCAGGATACTGATAAAAATAGGGTCAAGAATGATATTCAAAATAGCGCCGCTGGCAATAATCGTCATTGCCTTTTTAAGCTGGCCTTCTCCGCGAATGACCATGTTTGCACTTTGAAAAAAGTTTACAAACAAGGAACCGGCAAAGATAATCCGTAAATATTTTCCGCATAATTCAAAATGTTGTCGCTGGCTCCGGTCAGGGACAAAAGCTGGCGGGTGAACACCATGCCTACCACTGTATAGATAACGGACAGCAGAAGAACCATAGCAACCAGGTTGCCCATGATCTTCTTAATTGTGTTTTCATCCTTCTTGCCGATAGCGCGGGACAGTACCGATGCAGAACCCACGCCCAGCATGGCCGCTGAACCGGCATTGATAAGCGTCAAGGGATAGGATACCGATATGGCTCCCATCTGCACGTCACCGACCATCTGGCCGACAAAGATGGAATCCATCATGTTATAAAGCCCAACGACCACCATGCCAAGAACCGCAGGGATGCTAAGTTCAATCATCAGCGGCCAGGGGCCTTTTTGTTAAGAGCTTTGTTCTTGTGTCAAGTGCCTGTTTCATCACTCTATTCCTCCTGGTCTAATTTTTAATTTCGATGGTATCCAGCAAAAGCGCGCCCAGTGACGTGCCTTGCTGGATTAGCCATATCTAACTAACCACTTAAAGTATATAAAATCCGGGCTTCTTTGTACGCTCCCAACCGCAGGATTTACAATCCAATCTGAAACGAATTTAGGAGCGGAAAGGACATAAGGCCCTTTCCGCTCCCGTTGTTACTGTATCATTTTTTCCAGTAGTTTCAGGGCTTCCTCAAGTTTTGGATTTACGGCGTCCGTTTGCAGGGCCTCCCGGACGCAGCTTCGTATATGGGCTTGCAAAATCTGCTGATTGGCGCTTTTTAATAACGCCTGTGTAGCAAGAAGCTGATTGGAAATATCCACGCAATAGCGATTTTCCTCAACCATTTGCAGGATACCGTCAATTTGTCCTCTGGCGATTTTTAGCTTGTGAACAATATCGCCTTTCTTGGCCTTCATAAACGGCCCGTTACTGGATACTGACGAGCTGATAGCCAGCGTCCTCGATAGCAGCTTTCAACACAGCATCCGGCACATCCTGGTCAAGCTGCACCTGGGCCGACTTGCTCTCCAGGTGAACGGCCACATCCTTGATGCCCTGGATGTCCCGCAGCGCCTTATCAACGTGTTTCACACACATTCCGCAAACCATACCTTCGATGTTCAATACTTTTTCCATGTGAATTGCTCCTTTTCGTTCTTCTTTTACTGTTGTCTGTTCGTACATAGGGTCTGAATCCAGTTCTGTATTGGCCTGATGCTTCGCCTTGAACCACCGCAGACGCAGGGCATTGGATACCACGAATACCGAACTAAAGCTCATAGCAAAAGCGCCGATCATGGGGTTCAGCTTCAACGCAAAGGGCAGATATAACACGCCTGCCGCCACCGGGATACCGATGATGTTGTAGATAAACGCCCAAAACAGATTTTGCTTGATGTTGCGGATAACCGCCTTACTAAGCTGGATTGCCGTAGACACATCCAGCAGATCGCTTTTCATCAAAACAATATCCGCTGACTCAATCGCCACATCCGTTCCGGCTCCGATAGCGATACCAACGTCCGCTCTGGCAAGGGCCGGAGCATCGTTGATACCGTCACCGACCATCGCCACTTTCTTCCCGGCGCTCTGCAAACGGCGGATCTCCTTCTCCTTATCCTGGGGGAATACCTCTGCCACAACACGATCCACGCCGACCTGACGCCGAATCGCTTCTGCGGTCTTTGCATTGTCGCCGGTCAGCATGACCACCTCAATGCCCATGCCGGTCAATTCCGCTATGGCCTGCTTGCTGGTGGGCTTGACTACATCCGCCACGGCAATAACACCAATAAACTGACCACCACGGGCAAAGAACAGAGGTGTTTTCCCGTCAACGGCCATTTTCTCACCCAACTGAAGGAGTGCGCCGCCATTGATGCCATTTGCTGCCATCAGTCGGCGGTTTCCGGCAAGGCACGTTTCGTTTCCAATCTGCCCCACAAGGCCCTGACCGGGAATCTGCTTGAAACCGTCCACCGGAAGGAAGGAAAGGTCTGCTTTTTCGGCCTCCGCCACAATCGCGTCCGCCAGCGGATGCTCGGACATTTTTTCCAGCGAAGCGGCGATTTGCAGCAGCTCCTTTTGTGGAACGCCCTCTTTGCAGAGCATATTTGTCACTACGGGCGTGCCCTGAGTAATTGTGCCGGTCTTATCCAGCACAACCGTATCAATGCTATGGGCCGTTTCCAGGGCCTCCGCCGATTTAATCAGGATACCGTTGCTTGCGCCCTTTCCGGTTCCGACCATAATGGCCGTAGGCGTTGCAAGGCCCAGCGCACAGGGGCAGGAAATGACCAGAACGGAAATGCCGATAGACAGGGCAAATTCAAAGCCATATCCCAACAGCAGCCAGACAACAACCGCGATCAGCGCAATGCTGATAACTACCGGCACAAACACGCCGCTGACCTTATCAGCCAGTTTCGCAATAGGGGCCTTGGAGCTGGTCGCTTCATCCACCAGCCGGACAATCTGTGCCAGCGTGGTATCATCGCCCACCTTGGTGGCCTGCATCTTGAAATAGCCGGACTTACTTGTGGTCGCACCGATCACTTTGTCCCCGATATGCTTCTCCACGGGGATGCTCTCGCCGGTCAGGGCAGATTCATCAACGGAGGAAAAGCCCTCTATGACAATACCATCTACCGGCACAGATTCACCGGCCTTGACAATCAGGGTTTCGCCCAACTGCACTTCTTCCACCGGCACCTGAAGCTCTTTTCCGTCCCGCTCCACGATAGCCGTTTTGGGAGCCAGATTCATCAGCTTTGTGATTGCGTCCGAAGTCTTACCCTTTGCGCGGGCCTCCAGGGTTTTGCCCAAGGTGATAAGGGTCAGGATCATGCCTGCGGATTCAAAATACAAATCCATCATAAAGCTGTGAACCGTAGCCATATCCCCATGACCGAATCCGATGCCGATTTTGTAAACGGCGTAAATGCCATAAACGATTGCGGCGCTGGAGCCTATCGCAATCAGCGAATCCATGTTAGGCGAGCCGTGGAACAGGGTCTTGAATCCCATCCGGTAATATTTGAAGTTGATAAACACCACCGGGATCAGCAGCAGGAATTGGGTAAATGCAAGCTGATTGCATTTTCCATCCCCAGCAAGGAGCTGGGGAGCGGCCACCCCATCATGTGACCCATAGAAATATAAAACAGCGGGATCGTTAAAAAAGGGCAGAAAGCATGCAGCCGCTGTTTCATCTGCTTGTATTCTGCCTGTGCCGTACTGACCTCCGGTTTTGCTGCCGGTGTGGTCGTCCGGCTCTTGTTTTGTGCGGAGGCTTTGGGAATCGCGCCATAACCGGCCTTTTCAACGGCCTGGACGATTCCCGTCGTATCCAAAACGGATTCATCATAAGAAGCAACCATGCTGGTTTTTTAACAGGTTGACGGATACTTCTTTGATGCCAGGTAGCTTTGCCACGCTCTTTTCCACTCTGGTGGAGCAGGCCGAGCAAGTCATACCCGTAATGTCAAATTGCTCCTTTTGCAAAATTATCCCTTCTTTCTTATGAAGATTTGTGCGAGTACCCCTCCCCCGTAGGGAACTAAATACCGTTATGAAAAGGGGCGTTTGGCACCTTGGGGGAAAGATGCTAAAGCCCCGAACATAAAGTTTACGCACAAGGTCTTTGACCGTTTTTCATTATACTTATCCTGCTTCTCCTTTGTCCGCTCCAAAGTGGAGCTTTTTTTATCCAAAGAGAAATGAGGTTTTTGCTGGAAATCCAATCAGCAGGTTTTCCAATCCAAAGGGCAGAATCGCTCCCAAATTCCATTGACTTTGAGGGGCTTCGTGAATATACTGGCAGTCATGAACGATTAAACCAACCTTTTAATTTGTTCATCCATATCAAACCAACCAAATACCAAAATGAAAGGGGGCTTTCTCCATGAAAAAGACCATTAAACTGCTTGACCTGGACTGCGGCCATTGTGCTGACAAAATCCAGAACGCCGTGAAGAAGATCGACGGTGTGACCAGCGTATCCGTCAACTTCCTGGGTCAGAAGATGATTCTGGAAGCGCCGGACGATCAGTTTGACGCTGTTCTGGCCGAAGCAAAGGCGCTGATTAAGCAGATCGAGCCGGATGTGACTATTAAGGCATAATGAAAAGCTGGACACCGGCTGCCACACGGTAGCCGGTGCTTTTTCATCAATAGACAGGAAAAAAGCGTGACACGCTTTATGCTGCAACGAAAGGAGAATACACTATGACACGAAAACAAAGGCACTTGCTCACACGCATTATCGTGGCGGCGGTGCTGTTTCTTGCAGGCAGCTTGCTCCACCTCCCTGAATTGGCGGAGATGGCGGTCTTTCTCGTCTGCTATGTGGTTGTCGGTTGGGATATTGTCTGGAAGGCAATCACGAACATCCTGCATGGACAGGTGTTTGACGAAAATTTCCTGATGACGATTGCCACAATCGGCGCACTCATTTTGGGCGAACATTCCGAGGGCGTTGCCGTTATGCTGTTTTATCAGGTGGGTGAATGGTTCCAGTCCTATGCGGTGTCCAAGTCCAGAAAATCTATCGCAAGCCTGATGGACATTCGCCCGGACTATGCCAACATCGAAAGGGACGGAAAGCTGGTTCAGGTTGATCCGGATGAGGTTCAGATCGGAGAAACCATTGTTGTGAAACCGGGAGAGCGCATCCCGCTGGACGGTACGATTCTCAAAGGCTTTTCCACCTTGGACACTTCGGCCCTGACCGGAGAATCCATGCCCCGCGAGGTGGAGCCGGGAATGGAGGTCATCAGCGGTTGTATCAACCAGACCGGTATCCTGAACATCCAGACCACAAAGGAATTTGGGGAATCCACCGTAGCCAAAATCCTTGACCTTGTAGAAAACGCAAGCGATAAGAAGGGCCGTATTGAGAATTTCATCACGCGCTTTGCCAGGTATTATACCCCGGTAGTGGTATTCGCTGCTCTGGCGCTGGCGATCCTGCCGCCGCTGATTACCCAGCAGCCATTCAGCACTTGGATTTACCGGGCCTTGACCTTCCTGGTGATTTCCTGCCCCTGTGCGCTGGTCATTTCCATTCCGCTTAGTTTCTTCGGAGGCATCGGCGGCGCATCCAAGATCGGTGTTCTGGTAAAGGGCAGCAACTATCTGGAGGCCCTGGCAAATACCGAGGTCGTGGTCTTTGATAAGACCGGCACACTGACAAAAGGCTCCTTTGCGGTCAGCGAGATCCACCCTGTCGGCATGGAGGAAGCGCAGCTTTTGGAGCTGGCCGCATACGCTGAGGACTACTCCAACCACCCGATTTCTCTTTCGATCAAGAACGCCTATGGAGAGAAAATCGACAACAGCCGGGTTTCCGATGTTCAGGAAATTGCCGGTCACGGCGTACAGGCCGTGATTGATGGGAAAACGATTCTGGCAGGAAACACCAAGCTGATGGAGAAGGAGCATATTAAGTACACGCCGTCCTCCGCTGTCGGCACCGTGGTCTATCTGGCCTGTGACGGGAAATACGCAGGATGTATCGTCATTGAGGACGAGATCAAGGCCGATGCTCCAGCCGCAATCAAGCTGCTGAAATCTGCCGGTATCCGCAAAACGGTCATGCTGACCGGCGACGCAGACGCCGTTGGAAAGAAAGTCGCTGGACAGCTTCATCTGGATCAGGTTTATACCGAACTACTCCCGGCTGATAAGGTTGACCGTGTGGAAAGCCTGCTGAAGCAGAAAAGCGAAAAAGGTATGCTGGCCTTTGTTGGGGACGGTATCAATGACGCTCCCGTACTGGCGCGGGCCGATGTCGGTATTGCTATGGGCGGATTGGGTTCCGATGCTGCCATTGAAGCTGCTGACGTTGTTCTTATGACGGATGAACCGTCCAAAATTGCCGCTGTTATGAAGATCGCCCGTAAGACGATTCGCATCGCAAATCAGAACATTGTGTTTGCTCTGGGCGTTAAATTCCTGGTTCTGATTTTAGGTGCGCTGGGCTATGCGAATATGTGGGCGGCGGTGTTCGCGGATGTAGGCGTTTCCATTATTGCGATTCTCAATGCCATCCGCGCCATGCGGGTCAAGCTGCCGGATATGCCTGCGGGCAGCACAAATCAGGGTTAAGCGCAATAGAAATGCGCCGCAACTTTCACACGCTGCGGCGCATTTCCTTATTGTTCAGTCGGGCATGATATTTCAAACAACGCATCTATGGCATGATGCAGGAGCTTTGCCTGCGGCGTGTCCGACAGCGAATAATAAACTTCTTTTCCGTCCCTGCGGCTTGAAATGATCCCGCTCTTTTTTTAATATCCGCAGATGATGTGACACAGCAGGGGCGCTCATATCCACAGCCGCCGCGAGATTACATACACATTCTTCACAATGGCACAGCAGCCATAGAATCCGCAGCCGGGTCGGATCGCCAAGCTGCTGAAATAAAAATGATATATCCTTAAACCCTTCCGCAGAGGGCATCTTATTTAAGACTTTTTCAATATTCTGTCCGTGGTTGTGGGGCAGATTGTAATGCGGCATAAAAATCAGCTCCTTCCTGTGACTATGATACTGACATAATTCTTGTCTGTCAAACAGCTTCATTATAGATTGGAGAAAAATACATGAACGAAACAGAGAAAACAACTTTTTCCGTTCCAAGCCCCGGCGAATTGGAACAGTTAACCGAGCTTCACAAAGCGATGGGCGATTACACACGGATGCGGATACTTTGGTATCTGATGCAGAAAGATTCCTGCGTCAGCGAACTGGCACAAAAGATGGAGGTCACAGAATCGGCCATATCCCACCAGCTTCGTGCGCTTCGGATTGTCCGGTTAGTGCAATCACGCAAGGCCGGGAAAAACGTGATCTATTCCTTGCAGGATGAACATATCCGGTGGATTCTGGAAGAAACCTACGCCCATATTTCAGAAAGATAAAAAACACAGCCCCTGTACGTTCGCAGGGGCTGTGCCGGGTATTCCATTACAGAGTTTCGTAGGAAACCAACTGTCTCATCGGGATGCGCTTTTTATCAAAGCGGTTGGTGTCAGCGGGCTTCTCATTGGAGTAGCCGACAACCAGGATGTTGACCGGCTCCAGGTTGGCCGGGAGGTCAAATTCCTGCCGCAGAACATCGGGATCGAAGTAGCATACCCACACCGTTCCAAGACCCAGCTCCGTGGCCTGGAGCATCATGTGGTCGGTCAGGATAGAGGCGTCAATGTCGCCGGTCTGCTTCTGGTCAAAAGGCCGCACCCATGCCTTATTGTGGTCGGCGCAGACGATAATGGCCAGGGGCGCTTCGTAGATGCTGGCCGCTTTGCCAATCTTCGCAAGACCTTCCTCGCTCTGAACAGCAATCAGGTGAACCGGCTGGAGGTTGGCAGCGGTGGGGGCTACATGAGCAGCCTCCAGAATCTTCTCCAGCTTCTCAGGCTCCACCTTCGTTTTCTTATAATTGCGTACCGACATACGCTGCTTTGCAATCGTAATAAAATCCATAGTACAAGATCCTTTCTGATTTTTTTATTATGAACCTATCAAATCAACCATTGACCTAATTGTAGCACCAGAAAACAAAACCGCAAGAATGCACTTTTTCGGAAGATACTTCCCAAAAAGATAGCACCATGCGGGAAAGGAGAACCATTCTATGAAATGTCAAACCAATCAGTTTAACTGCCCCGTGGAGGCAACCCTTTCTTTGATCGGCGGCAAGTATAAGCCGTTGATTCTCTGGCATCTGATCGACCATCCATTACACTATATGGAGTTGCAGCGGTTGATTCCAAACGCCACACCAAAGATGCTTTCGCAGCAGCTTCACGATTTGGAAAACAACGGAATGATTCATCGTGAAGTGATTCCAGAAAAGCCGCCCAAGACGGTATATTCCCTTACTTCATTTGGACAGAGCATCGTACCCATTCTGGACGCGATGTGCCAGTGGGGAAACAGCTATCTGGGTGGCCTGGATGTGCAGACGCCATGCTGTCAAAGCCGCAAATAAAATGCTGGCATAGCTGACGAAAAGCGGCTATGCCCAGCTTATATTTTCTGCTCTAAATTTGTGACTGCCGGACGTAATTGCACAGCGCGGCAAAGTCAACATGGGGATTCTTACTTAAAATCTGTTGCAGGCTTTCCCCGGCCTTTTGATACAGCTTCGGCTTTTTCAGATCATCCAAGCGGAAGAAGATATTGAGCCGCCTGCCGACAGTAAACAAAAGCCTTTCATCCGGTGGCAGGGTCAGAAAGCGGTCAATCGTAGAGAGCATTTCCTGTTTCTCTGTTCGCAGATTTCCCCTGACCTCCAGAAGCAGATTGACGATGTGTTCATTCACATAGTAACTGTCCATCTCATGTAGCTGCTGCAAGAATAACTTTTGCTCTATAACGATTTCTTCCTCCGATTGCAGAGTAAACGAGCCATCCCTGACAAACTCGCCCAGCTTGGACTCTGGCTTAATACCCGTGGCGTGGACACGGATAAAATCAGGCTGGATGATGTTCAACGCCTTTGCTGTTTGAGCAGCATTTTCTTCAGACAGCTCCTTGCCGCCGATCCCCAGCAATATGAACTCCGACAAGATCATATCCGCATCTTTTGCCATGCAGCCGCTTCGTACAACGGTATCCGCATCAAAAACCTTTGTTGATAAGTTTCAGTATCCGATCCGAGCCGGTTTCCATTCCGCTGTAAAGATGGTTCAGGCCCGCTTGCCGGAGCGCCTTTAGCTCTGCCGGATTTTTCCGAGTGATACTATCAGCGCGGGCATAAGAAGTGATGTACTGCATATCGGGAAAGTTTTGATTGATCGCATCCAAAATGCGGAGTACAGGACGAGAGCCACTTTGTTCAGAGCCGATACCAGGGCTTAAATCAGCCGAATATATGTCACCTCGATGGAATTTTTCAAACATCACTCTCGCCTCCTTAATATCTTAATATAGAGATGAGCAAAACACATTAATTCAAAAGTAGGACGTGGCAGTTAGTTTCCATAAAGTTTGAGGTTACGATTTTATGGCATAGCAAAGCTAACGTAAGTCCAAAACTTACGAAATCATAAGACTATGAGAAATTTTTAATCAAGCAATTCGTTTTATTGTTTTTAGTTTGCGATAAGACTGACCGGAATGGCTAGTGATTGCGGCAACGGCAACTGCCAGTAAACTGATATGGGCAAGTGTGTTTAAGTTTGTAACAGACGCTTTATTTCTCACCCACATCCGCTCCTGACCAGTATTTTTAAAACGCGAATTATAGCGTTCACATTCTGTGCGGAGTGAATAATTACTTTCAAAATATTTGCTGTCCCTATCAATGGAAAGTCTTAAATCATCAGGAATGGTGAGATATTTCGTACAGCCACGATGCTTTTTACCATTATAGAAATTTTTGTGGTGGCATGGGCAAACGGTATCTTTACTTGATTTTAGAGGACAACAAAACTTTTGACGGGTACGACCACAATCGGAAAACTTACCATCCTTCCACATGGCAAGCCCTGCTTCGCAAATGGGATTCCCTTGAGGAAGAAGTTTCGGATTTTTGGAATTACGTTTGTTTAATGGAATGATACATTCTCCATTGTAAAGATCCTTAACCTGATTGTAGATATTTTTGACATCGTAACCTTTGTCGGCAAGGAATGTGCAGTCCGTTATTGGTTGAAAGGAATGGGTAGCAGCAAGGATATCTAAAGCGACGGTAGCATCATGAACTTCCGCGGTTGTGGTCATTTCATAAATAGGAAGACCTGAAATACAGTCTACAAGGACATGATTTTTATAGCCCCAATAGAATTCATATTTTTTCTCGTTCGTTTGATTGGATGCAGTGTGGACGCCGAGTTTACAATCCGAATCCGCCCTTGGTTGATTTCTGGGTTTAAACTTATTTGAGAGAAAAGATTTCGGATTATTCTGTGAAGTATTTGCAGAGACAGGGGTTGAATCTAAGCCAATAAAAGAAGTGTCTACAATACCTTCTTTAGAAAGGAATAACACCTGAGTTTTCATGATTTCAGAGAGAACTTTGTTATCGAAATTTTTCAGGAAGCGATCAAAAGTCCAATAAGAAGGAAGTGGACGAGAAATATCAAAGCCACAAAAATACGCAATCAGAAGATTATTGTGAAGATAATCGACAAGATCGGAAATCATGGAGAAGCCTTCGCATTTCATGACAATAAAGGAACAAATCATAGCGTGATTTGAAAAGCCTTTCCTTCCTGTCTTGGGGAATTCCGGAACAAAGGATAAATCAAGATTCAAAAAAGAGAATCATAAAACTTTGCAACTGGTTGTGAAGTGAAAAGACGAATGTCTTTCAAAATTTCTTGACGATAGATAACAATCAGCTCCTTTCGGTGAATTGATTTTGACAACTTAATTATATCATTTGGAGCTGATTGTTGCTATAAATTTGAAGTGATTAATGAGGTTGCCATGCCTCGCAAACCCGCATAAATACTGAATGTGTGGAGTTTTGCTCATGGCTATCTTAATACTTAAATAGCCGCACCAGTCTGAAAGAAATCTTCGGATAAAAACCTGGTGCGGCTACTGTTATTCTGTTCGGATTACTCGTCATATTTGCCACGCCCCCTGACGATGGGAACACAACAGGTCTCCGCTGGCGCGGCTGTCATAACTCCGCAGCATCGTTCGTATCGTGTGCCGCAGGGGTTTCCCCCCAAGTCTTTGGCGGGCCGTGAGGAAGTATCTTTAAGCCCCCGCGCCCTCATCGCGCCGGATGTGCCACCATCCGGGTCACAGGGACGTTGATCGCTCCGAAACAGCTTGTCCATCACCTCCTGGCTGCTCCATCTTCGCGGCGTCCTGCACTCGCTCATGCGCAGGTTATGTACCTGTTCTGCCGTGTATTCAGTTGTCAACGAATCATGAAAGCTTATCTCAGCCTATAATGAAAATAGGATACTGACTCCACTACTTTTTTCACTTCTCTTTTTGCCTTACAATAGTCTTAGGCAGGATTAAGTTTGATTGCACCTTGGAGGATTTGCACCCCGTTTGTCAACGTAAATGATTTGCCCTTGAGCACAGCATATTGTCGCACCTTTTATGAATAGCACGAGTAGCAAAGTCCGTATTATCTCGGGCAAATCTCCTGCCAATTCTATAGTAAAGGAGTTGTTCTGTATGAAAGACCTTCTGGAAATTTCCTGTGGACTGGATGTCCACAAAGAAAAAATTTGTTGCATGTATCCTGACTGGTCCTCTGGGCAAGCCAACCCGTTCTGAAATCCGTGAGTTTTCTACATTGATTCCGGATATGATAGCATTACGGAATTGGATCGTTTCTAAAAACTGCCATCATGTAGCTATGGAAAGCACCGGTATCTATTGGATGCCGATTTATGAAATACTGGAGGATGCTTTCTCTGGTGACATTACCCTGCTTGTTGTAAATGCACGCCATATGAAAAATGTTCCTGGCAAAAAGACCGATATGCGGGATTCCGAATGGAATTTCCACCTTGCTTCGCGCCGGACTTTTGAACGGAAGTTTTATTCCCGGAAAAAAGGATTCGGGAATTCCGCGATCTAAATCGTTACCGTAAGAGTGTCATCCGCGATATTACGTCACAGAAGAACAGGATTGAGAAATTTTTACAAAGTTCCGGCTTCCGTCTATCATCCTTTATTTCTGATATTTTTGGCGCTTCGGGTAGAAACATCATTCTGCATTTAGTTGAACATGGGCAGATTGATAAAACTGCTTTAGATTCTTGTCTCAAAACCAAGACCAGAAACCGTATTGATGAAATTCTCATGTCCGTGAACGGAACACTGTCAGAACACCAAAAGGCATTTTTAAGGATTCTCATGACTCATTATGATTCTTTAAAGAAACATCTTGCTGAAATTGAAACGAGTCTCGAGGAAGATATGGCTCCATTTGCCCTGCAGGTTGAGCAGTTGAATAGCATCTATGGAATAAGCACAACTGCTTCCTGTGCAATTATTGCTGAAATCGGTATTGATATGAAGCCGTTTAAAACTGCGGAACACATCTGCTCATGGGCCGGTTTGTGCCCAGGTAATAACGAAAGTGCTGGAAAACGAAAAAGCACCTCTGTCACAAAAGGCAATCCTTACATAAAAAGTATGCTCTGCGAAATTGCCTGGGTGATTGCAGGGAAACGCAACACTTATCTTTCGGCATGGTACTGGAGAATCAAACAGAAAAAAGGAGCCAAAAAAGCGATTGTCGCACTTGCCCGAAAACTTCTTGTCATCATCTACACAATGTTAAAACAAGGAACTCTATTTGACGAATCCTGTTTTGAAACAAGACGTAAGCACTGTGAACAAAAACAGCTTTCTCGTTATATACGGGAATTGGAAAAACATGGTTATCATGTGGAAGCTCAAAGCTAGCCTTTCTTAAATACGATCAATCTCTCACTACAGGCAGCCAATACTGTGACTGCTTTATAGTGATGCTTTCATAATTGTTGAAAACATTTGTTGTCAAGGTTCAGTTTTTGGCTACGAGTTTTATTTTCGTAGCAATGTACTGATGAAGGAGGAAAACTTGTCCTTCTTATTAACACTGACAAAAAAGGCAAAAAACAGGCGCATCAAATGAAATTTTATCAAAAATATTTTACAAGCTGCTTTAATCCACGGCGGATACTGTCTCGGACACGGCTTGGGTCTACACCTTCTACTTCGGCAATTTCATTTACCGTCATTCCCAGATAG
>ENA-OQCV01000020-OQCV01000020.1-human-gut-metagenome-genome-assembly--contig:-NODE-20-length-42390-cov-3.769870_pt1 | contig 42390 bp, 42 predicted proteins | sample MGYA00242766_ERZ504592 | MGnify/ENA primary metagenome ERZ504592 (study PRJEB26092, sample SAMD00036315) | human gut metagenome | host: Homo sapiens | study: EMG produced TPA metagenomics assembly of...
CTCATCATCGTGCTCGCCATCATCATCGTGGCCGCGCTGGTCGCCGGCGTGTTCCTGTTCCTGCACCTGTCCCAGCCGGGCGTCAACGGAACGTATTCACTCAGCGCCAACGGCAACACCGGCACCCTGAGCGTCGACGGGAAGAAGATGTCGCTTGACCTGCCGGGCAATGACGGCGGAAAGACGACGGTCAGCGCCACGATAGACAAGGTCACAAATGGCAATGGCAGCCATTCATACACGCTGAAGGATCTGAAGTTCAGCGATGCGAGCGGCAATTCCCTGATGTCCGAGGCCATCGGCAGCTTCGGTCTGAGCGAGGAACGGGCCAAGGCCGTTCTCAACGCGCTCAGCCCGACCGTCACCATCCCCGATGGCGCGTCCAAGGGCGAGCCGAACGGCACCTGGTCAGTCTCCTGCTCGGTCATGGGACTGGGCATGGGCATCTCAGCCAACTTCAAGGATGATGGCACATTGACGATGTCGGCACAGGCCCCCGGTCAAAGCGAGTCGACGGTTGATGGCACATGGAGCAAGACCGGTGACGCGACATTCGACGTTTCCTTCGATGAATCCGATATGACTATGACACTGTCATTGAAGAAGTGACCTGCACGCGCTGAAAATATGGTTGTGGCCCCGACACGATACCGGCGTCGGGGCCACAACCATATTCGCGCACGAGGAATTCGGCCGCCGTCACTCGCGTACGAGGCGGATGTGCTCGATGTCGTTGCGTGAGCTCTTGCGGTACAGCACGAACCGGTTGCCGATGACCTGCACCACCTGCGCGCCGATCTGGCCGGCGAGCTTGTCGGCGGCCTCCTTCGCCGTCAGACCGGAGCCGTCCTGCACGGCGACCTTGAGCAGCTCGTGGCTGTCCATCGTCTCCGATGCCTGCTTCACCGCGGCGTCGGTCAGGTCGTTCTTGCCGATGTAGAGCAGTGGGTTCAGCTGATTCGCCATCGCGCGCAGCTGCTTGACCTGCTTCTTGCTCAATGCCATGTTTGGTCCTCTCCGTCAATCTGATGTGCTGTGTACGAGGATAGCGGAGCGGCACGATGAACGGCATGGACGCTTCTGGAAATCCTTCAAAACACCGACTAATGTCTATGGCGGGGACGAAAGAAATGCGACATCATGTCTGGTAATGATGTCGCAGACATCCACAATATCCTCAAGGAGGCGGAATATGTATTATTCCAGTGGCAACTATGAAGCGTTCGCGCGACCGAAGAAGCCGGCGGGTGTCGACGGCAAGTCGGCGTACATCATCGGCACGGGACTTGCGGCGCTGTCGGCGGCCTGCTATCTGGTGCGAGATGCGCAGATGCCAGGCAAGAACATCCACATCCTCGCAAAAGGACGCGGTGGCCGGCGGGGCGTGCGACGGCGCCGACATCCCCGGCCTCGGCTATGTCATGCGCGGCGGGCGCGAGATGGACAACCACTTCGAGGTGATGTGGGACCTGTTCCGCTCCATCCCGTCGATCGAAACCGAAGGCGTCTCCGTGCTCGACGAGTATTACTGGCTCAACAAGGACGACCCCAACTATTCGCTGTGCCGCGCCACCAAGGACCGCGGGCAGGATGCGGGACTCCAGGGCAAATTCGGGCTGAGCGACAAGGCCTCGATGGAGATCATGAAACTGTTCTTCACTCCGGACGAGGAACTGTACGACAAGCCGATCACCGATTTCTTCGACGACGAGGTGCTGAAATCCAACTTCTGGCTGTACTGGCGCACCATGTTCGCGTTCGAGAACTGGCATTCCGCGCTGGAAATGAAACTGTACATCAAACGGTACATCCACCACATCGGCGGTCTGCCGGACTTCAGCGCGTTGCGGTTCACCCGATACAACCAGTACGAGTCGATGATCCTGCCGATGGTGAAGTACCTCGAAGCGCACGGCGTGCAGTTCCACTACAACACCAAGGTCGAGAATGTCGAGTTTGCGATCGGTGGCGGGAACGGACCCGAACGCGAGCGCACCGGGGTCGGACAGGACACTATCCAGAAGATCCAGGCCACGTCCGGCTTCTTCAAGCGCAACCCGTACGGCACGAACACGAAGAAACTCGCCGTCCGCATCGACATCGACCACGAAGGTGACAAGTCGTCCATCGACCTGACGCAGAACGATCTGGTGTTCATCACCAACGGCGGTTGCGTGGAGAACTCCACGATGGGCTCCCAGCATTCGCCGGCCGCATGGAATCCGGACCTCAAGCCCGGTGGCGGTTGGGACATGTGGCGGCGCATCGCCAAGCAGGACCCGAGCTTCGGGCATCCCGACACATTCTGCTCGGACCCGGATGCCACCAAGTGGATGAGCGCCACGGTGACTACGCTCGACGCAGAGATTCCGCCGTACATCAAACGCATCTGCAAGCGCGACCCGTTCTCCGGGCGCGTGGTGACCGGTGGCATCGTGACCGTGGAGGACTCCAACTGGCTGATGAGCTGGACGCTCAACCGCCAGCAGCAGTTCCGTGACCAGCCCAAGGACCAGCTGTGCGTATGGGTGTATGGCCTGTTCCCCGACAAGCCGGGCAACTATATCAAGAAGCCGATGACCGAATGCACCGGCGAGGAGATCTGCGAGGAATGGCTGTACCACATGGGCGTGCCGATCGACAAGATCGAGGCGCTCGCGAAATCCCACGCGAACACCGTGCCGGTCATGATGCCGTACATCACCGCGTTCTTCATGCCGCGTTCGGCCGGTGATCGGCCGGACGTGGTGCCGGATGGCGCCGTGAACTTCGCGTTCCTCGGCCAGTTCGCCGAGACGCCGCGCGACACGATCTTCACTACCGAATACTCGATGCGCACCGGCATGGAGGCCGTGTACACGCTGCTCGACGTGGACCGCGGCGTGCCGGAGGTGTGGGGCAGCGTCTACGACGTGCGCAACCTGCTCAACGCCACGGTCAAACTGCGCGATGGCTCCCCGGTCACCGATATGAAGCTCAATGTCGTGGAGCGCGCCGTTATGAAGAAGGTCCTCAAGAAGCTCGGCAAGACCGACATCGGCATGCTGCTGCGCGAGTACGGGGCGATCTGACGGCATCGGCCTCGCAGCGAACCGTTCTCATTGGGAAACGTGTGAGGATTCCTCACGTAACCGCACAAGTGAACATTTCGGTAAGGCCCGGAATTCCGGGCCTCTGAAGGGTTCCGTGTTCGTTTGGCGGGCCGCAGGGCTCGCACGTTTCCCAATGAGAACGGTTCGCTGCGTATCGCGGGCTGTATCGCCCCGCCTGATGCAATGCTCTCAGCGTCTGCAGCAGTTGCTCCTGCAAGGCCGTCCTGCCGGCGAAGTACTGGAAGTCGTCGATGAGTACCATGTCGATATGCCTAAACCGGTTGCCGGACAGGGTGATCCGGTCTTGTCGCGGGTCGGCATCCTGCGCCGTCATGACGAATTCATTGGCATGATCCTCACTGGTGAGATAGAGGCACTTCGCGGAAGGGAGTCAGCGCGAGCGTTTCGAATGTCTGATCCCTGTTCAGACGTGCAGTCAGATTGATGGCGGGCATGATCGTCTCCTGTGGGTTGCTCTCCATTCGGTAGACGGATTCGCCTCACCGAATGCGGGGATTCCAACATAGGGTCCGATTCACTTATCCGGTAGATATGTTCCTCTTATTGTTGCGCGTATGTCGACACCAGATATTCCCCGGTATCGTGCAGCATCTTGCGCAATGAAGCCGGCGACAATATCTCGATGATGTGCGAATCCGCGTACTGCAACGCCCACCAAAGGGTCGCGTGTTCGTTCGCGACGACGTGCACATCGTATTCGCGCTCGCCGGTCTGGACGACATCGGCGTCGGCGAACCAGTCGTACAGCGGTTCAAGCGCCCCGTGGATCTTCATGTGGATCGGCGTCGCCTTGCCGTCCATCGGATAAGGTCGCTCGTTCATATGCCGCACGATGTCGAACGGTTGCCCCGGCGTGGGGCTGAAGCTGTCGAGCGTGCGTTTGAGTGAGTGGTCCGGCCCCTCGATGGACAGGTCCCGGATGCGTTCCACATGCAGGTAGGACAGCGAGTCATACCGGTGCATGTGGCACAGCAGGTAGTATTTGCTGTTCTTGTACATCAGGTGGTAGGGGTCCGCCAGATATGTCTTGATGTCGCCGTCGCCGTTACGGCGGGGGACGAGATTGCCGTTGACGTCGTACGTGCAGTACCGGAACCGGATCACGCGCCCGTATGCGATGGCATCGTTCAGAATCTCGATGTTGTTGAGGAACTCCGTATTGTAGTTCTTGGGCGTGGTGAGTTGTTCGAGGCCGCGCAATTGGCCGGATTTGCCGGCGAACGTGTAGATCTTGGCGATGAGTTCGCGTAGGTATTCGCCGTCCGAGCTCGACAGCGCCGCGCCGTCCACGAGCAGGCGCATCTGCGCGATGTCGAAGACCGGTTCGATGTACCAGCCGGGTCGGGGGTTGGCGCTTTCCGCGTTGACCAGATCCCGCCGGTCGAGGTGGCCCACATGGCGGTCGAACGGCGTCATGGACTGCAATGCCTTGAGATGCCCGCGCACGGTTTTGTCGGATACATTGATGCGTTTGCTGATTTCCGCGGCAGTGAGGCCGTGCTCGGGGTCGGTGTGCTTGATGAGCTGTTCCAGGATTTCGATGACGATCTGAGCGGTGGGGAGTGCCGATGATGCAGCCACGATGTCTCCTCTCCCTTGACGGATACCGTGCCACCTGGGTGATTAAAACGGTAGATAACTACCGGTAATCATATCATCGCCTGTTGCGTGTGGCGTATCGCTCTCAATGAGAGCGATACGCCACACGGATAAGGATCCATCAGAAATCGAAATTGTCCGGGTCGGCGCTGTTGCGCTTGCCGGTGTCCATGGCACTGATCGCAGCCATGTCGTCGTCCGACAGCACGAAGTCGAACACGTCGATGTTCTGCCTGATGCGATCGGCGTGCGTGGACTTCGGCAGCACGACGACACCGCGCTGGATGTGCCAGCGGATCACGGTCTGCGCAGCGGACTTACCGTACTTCGCGCCGATCTCGGCCAGCTCGGGGATGGCGAGCAGGTCGCCGCCGGTGCCGCCCAGCGGGCTGTACGCCTCGGTGGCGATGCCCTTGGCGGACAGCTCGTCCACCAGCGGCTGGTTGGTGAACTGCGGCGAGGATTCGATCTGATCGACGGCCGGCGTCACGTCGCTGTTCTTCAGCAGGTCGGCGAGATGATGCGGCTGGAAATTGCTCACGCCGATCGCCTTCGCACGCCCGGAGGCATAGATCTCCTGCAGGTCGTCCCACGCCTGCTGCCAGACGTCCGCCGGCCAGTGGATCAGATACAGATCCACATAATCCATGCCCAGGCGGTCGAGGCTCTCCTGGAACGCTTCTTTGCCGCGGTGCGCGCGAATGTCGTCGTTCCACAGCTTGGTGGTGACGAACAGGTCGCCTCGCGGCACGCCGGAACGGCGGATTCCCTCGCCGACAGACGTCTCGTTGCGATATATCATCGCCGTGTCGATATGCCTATATCCGTTCTCCAACGCGGCTTGCACCGCGTTTACCGTCGTGTCGCCGTCCGGCGTGCGGAACACGCCCAGACCGATCTGCGGGATGACCGTGCCGTTGTTCAGCGTGATCGTCGATTGAATCGCCATGACCATTGTCTCCTGTGATATTGCCGATGATGCGTCGCAGACAATTGTAATGATGCCGGCGAAGGCGAATCGACAGGCGAGCAGGCAATGCTGCGCCCGCAGGTCGTCCCAAATCGCAGGTCCCGGCCGGGACTGAGGGGGGGCGTTTCCTCGCCGTGCCCGACCGCGGGTGGGCCAGAGATGAACGATGACGCTTGCGCATGCATGGCCGCGTATTACCATGAGTACTGGTTCGCAGGTGTGGCGCCGTGGGGTGCCGGGCGGCGGCGATCGTCCGCCGCGAATCCGTGGGGAAACGAGGCATATGGTGAGTGATGACACGACGCGGGGGCAGCAGGGGAGTGCCGAGGCTCGGAGCTGACGCTGAACGACAAGGCGCATTCGGTGATTCCTCAGATAGGGTTCGGCACGTTCCAGATTCCGCCGGAGGACACACAGCGCGCGGTCGAGGAGGCGCTGGAGATCGGCTACCGGCACATCGACACCGCGGCCGCGTACTACAACGAGAAAGAGGTCGGCGACGCGCTGAAGGCCACCGGCATGGCCGGCAAGGTGTGGGTGACGACCAAGCTGCGCAACTGCGACCAGGGGTATGATTCGACGATGGTCGCGTTCGACCGTTCCCGCAGCAACCTCGGCGTCGACGTGGTGGACATGTATCTGATCCACTGGCCGTTCGCCGCGGCGGGGTTCTTCAAGGAGACGTGGCGCGCGCTGCTGAAGCTGCGCGACGAAGGCGCGGTCCGTGTGCCCGGCGTCAGCAACTTCCTGCCGCAGCACCTGCGTGCGCTGATCGAGGATTCCGGTGAGACCCCGGCCGTGAACCAGATCGAGGTCCATCCTCGGTTCAACCAGCCGGGAAACCGTGCGTTCTGCGCGGCGAACGGCGTGGCCGTCGAGGCATACAGCCCGCTCGGCCACGGAAAGGACATCGAATCCGAGCCCGTCGTCGCCGCGGCGAAGGCGCATGATGTCACGCCGGCGCAGGTGGTGCTGCGCTGGCACACGCAGGAGGGGCGCATCATTATCCCCAAGTCGAAGCACGTGGAACGCATGCGGGTGAACCTCGCCAGCTCCGATTTCGATTTGACGTCGGCCGAACTGGCGGCGATCGATGCGCTCGACGACCCGCATGACAACGTCAGCGCCGATCCGGCGACCTTCATGCATTCCCAGTCGTGGGCCGACCAGCACGTGCGCGGCAATATCTGATTGTGGCGGGGAGGGACGGTCGGCGGGATCACCCCCAGTCGGCTGCGGCTTGGTCTGTGGGCGAGATGTAAGCGGGCGTGGATTGTGCGGAGGTGTGCGGTATGGATGGTGAAATGGAGCGGGTCTTGCCGGATGATGCGGACGATGGTGCCGAACGCCGGTGGATCGATGACACGCTGAACCGGCTTTCGCGCTCCTCATTCCGTGCGAAATTCGAGTTGTCGGCGAAGGACCGCGCGTATGCGCGGGCGAAGGGCAAGGCCGTGATCGATCGCCATGCCCGCGAGCTGCTGCGCGCCCGCATCGGGGCGGCGAATCCGCGCAACGACGGGCGCCAGACGCCGTGGCGCGGGCATCCGGTGTTTACCGCGCAGCATGCCACCGCCACGTGCTGCCGCGGGTGCATCGCCAAATGGCACCATCTTCCCCAAGGCAGGGAGCTCACCGATGCCGAAATCGATCGCTTGGCGGACCTGGTCATGGCGTGGATAGAGCGCGATCTCATACGTCATCCCGCCGTCTGAGTTCGTCCATCGTGCTGCATCCGCCGCGGGCGAGGCATACGGTTCGGGGCCGATGTTGCCGCCTGCCGTAAAAAATATGAAGGCGATTACAATCGTGGATTTTTTTGTGAAGGTGTTGCGTCGCTGCTGGATAAATGACCGTTTCTCAGTCGCAGAGGAAGTTATGGCGATGATGGCACAAGACGGAACCTGTCTCATATCACGGTCGTCGCGAAAAGAAAATTACGGGGTTGTAATGGAAAAATCAGACAACTATTTTCAAGGAAAGCGGTACGTGGCGGCACTGATAGCGGCCATGACGCTTCTTTCGGGAGCAGGATTCACGGCGTCCGTGGCATCCGCGGACACCGACACGGTGGGCTATGAGACTGGTCGCATTGCGTTTTCAGGGGCTCGGACCGTATGTGGGGAGTACTCCATCGATTTCGCGGCTCTGACCCGCTCCCGGATGTTCCTGATTGACGGGGGCCGGCGTGGAACTGAAGGGGCCTGACACCGACTATCAGTGCCCGGGTGGCATCATCGGCTTTGACAATTGCTCGAATGCCGGTTACGGCAGTGCGGAGATCATCCGGCCGGCGGATGTCAAGGGAAAGAAGAAGCCGGATTCGTCGCGTCCCTATCTATGTTTCCTGGCCGAACGCATGAATGTGCCTCCTGCTGACGATGCCGTGTACTATCTGCAGGAATGACCGGGCGCGGGCCTGCGCCGGACCGGTGTAGAGGTGACCGGGCTGTCGAAGTTGTGCCACACCAGGGCAATTTCGGCGGTTTTGAGCGTGGTGTGGCCACGTCCGTATGTAGGGATGTTTACACGTGGCGAGCAAACCGTTGGAAAATGGCGGTTTGTGGTTTCAGCTGTCTACCCGCGCTGTACCATACCAGAGAATGATAAGGTTAACATCGCATTGTGAGGCACGCGAATTGCCACACAATGCCTAAAAAGACGTGTTTTCTCGCTGGTGTGGTACAGCCTCGACGCCGATCGTCTCACATTGCAGACGGTGAATCTCGAAGCATGGATGGCGCGGCCCTGCCGGTGCATGGCATGATGATGCGACTCGTGTCAGACCGCGGATTCACGTCGCTTTTTTCGGTCAGCCGCCTTTTCCCGGCGTGCCAGCTCCTCGACCGTCATGGCGATCACACGAAAATCGACGTCACAGCCGCGGAGGGTAAGCTCACGCGCGACATTGAGCGCGAATTCGGCACATGCGACCTCGTCTCTGATGTCATCGGCCGTTATGACGATGATCGTCCATCCCAATTGCCGAAGCCGGTCTCGTTTTTTGCGATCCCTGCGCCATTGGTGCTTGTCGGTCCGATGATGATCGCCGTCGTATTCCACCGCGACCTTGAAATGCTTCCATGCAATGTCCAGGCTCATTGGCTTGCCCGAATCGAACATCGCCCTGTCGACATGGCAGTTGACCTCCGCGTCGGGCAGGCCGTGCCGGAGGAGTACCAGTCTCGCCTTGCTCTCCTTCGGCGACAGCACGTTGGCCTTGACCAGCTGCAGTGCGGTCCGGCAAGCGGTCTTCCCGAGAAAGTATGGCGCATTGTCGATGAACTCGCGCAAGGACGACAAGACCAGTCGGGGATATCTGCCCGATGATTTCGATATGGCGGTGATGATGGCCTCCGCCAGTATGACGAGTTCCTCCAAGGACACGTGTGATGACAGCTGCGCCCAGGCATGGAAGGGATGCAACGCGAATACATTGCCCTTGATCGGTACGCACGCATCAGGATGAGTGGCGATCAGCTTCCATACATGCGGATGCGTGCCGGGAATGCGGCGCCGCCTCCTGTCGGGAGTGCTGGAGGTGATGTGCAGCATCTCCGCGTCCAGATCGCAGGCCTCCGGCAACGGCACCTGCTGCAGGGCGAGAGCGGTGGTCATGCCGAACAGCACATTGCCTCCGATGCGCCACGCCAATGCGGCGCAGCACATGATGGCATCCTGGGCGCGGTCGCGCAACGATTGCGTCATGGGCGTTCTCTCGCCCATCGGCTGGAGCATCACATCGTTCATGAATGTCACGGTAGCGTATTCGCGCTGTCGGTGTGATGAACCATGGAAAAAACTGTGGATATGTGGATGAATGCATGGATATCCACAGCTATCCACATCTCCGACGAGCCCGCGCGATTTCTCACGATGTGGGTGATACGGCGATTCTGGGAGGATTACGACAGCGTGCATTGGTACGATAGGGCGTTATGAGCGAGAACATCATGCGAATCATTGATCTGCGGGGCAAGAACCTGTCCCGCGCCGAGTTACTTGCCGCGATGCCGCGCGCCGCGATGGGCACTTCCGAAGCCACCGATCTGGTGCGGCCTATTCTTGACGACGTCAAGGAACGCGGCGCCGCGGCCCTGCGAGACTTCGAGGAGAAGTTCGATCATGTGCGTCCCGAGCACCTGCGCGTGCCGGTCGAGGCGATGACCGCGGCACTTGAGACGCTTGATCCCGAAGTACGCGCCGCCATCGAGGAGTCCGTGCGTCGCGCACGCGCCGTCGCCGCCAACCAGGTGCCGAAGGACTTTTACACCGATCTGGCCGAAGGCGCCCGCGTCGCCGAGCGTTGGATTCCGATCCAGCGCGTCGGTCTGTACGTGCCCGGCGGCAAGGCTGTCTACCCGTCTTCCGTGATCATGAACGCCGTGCCGGCGCAGGCCGCTGGCGTCGAGTCGCTGGCCATCGCCACTCCGCCCGCACGCGACAATGCGGAAGGACTGCCCAACAAGACCATCCTCGCCACCTGCGCCATCCTCGGCGTCGACGAGGTCTACGCGGTCGGTGGCGCCCAGGCCATCGCCATGTTCGCATACGGAGCCAAGGGCTCCGAGCCGCAGGACGGCGACGTGCTGTGCGACCCGGTCGACAAGATCACCGGCCCGGGCAACATCTTCGTGGCCACCGCCAAGTCGCTCGTCTCCGCGTTCGTGGGCATCGACGCGGTCGCCGGCCCCACCGAGATCGGCATCATCGCCGACAAGACCGCCGACCCGAGCCTGCTGGCCGCCGACCTGATCGGTCAGGCCGAGCATGACGAGCTCGCCGGCTCCGTGCTGTTCACCGATTCCACCGAGATCGCCGAGAAGGTTCAGGAGTCCCTGAACTACCGCGTGCCGCGCACCGAACATGCCGAGCGCGTCCACACGTCGCTGTCCGGAAGCCAGTCGGCCATCGTCCTGACCGACAGCCTCGACCAGTCCATCGACGCGGCCAACGCATATGCGGCCGAGCATCTCGAAATCCAGACTGCCGACGCGGACGCCGTCGTGCCACGCATCAAGAACGCGGGCGCCATCTTCCGCGGCCCGTACTCCCCGGTGCCGCTGGGCGATTACATGTCCGGCTCCAACCACGTGCTGCCCACCGGCGGCACCGCCCGCTTCGCTGCGGGACTCGGCGTGCACACGTTCATGAAGCCCGTCGAGGTCATCGAATACGACGAGGAGGGCCTGAAGGCCCTCGCCGCGCGCATCAACGCCTTCGCCGTCTCCGAGGACCTGCCCGCCCACGGCGAGTGTGTCCTGTCGCGCTTCGTCAAGGATCCGTACGACAAGGCCACGCTGCGCGAACAGGAGAAGGAAGCCGGTCTGCGCTAAGGGCTGCTTGGGTGGTTCGACCCCCAGTCTGCCGCGCAGACAGCCCCCGCCAGCGGGGGGAGCGATGAGCGGATCGAATGTGCCGCGTGCGAATGCGAATACAACCCCGTCAGCGGGACTATAGACGGAAAGAACAGAGATCAATGAGTGAGAACAACAGCAATGTGATTCCGGCGAGCCTGCCGCTCAGGAACGATCTGATCGGCGAGGAGCCGTACGGCGCGCCGCAGCTCGACGTGCCGGTGTGCCTGAACGTCAACGAGAACCCGTATGCGCCGGATCCGGCCGTGTGCGACACCATCGCCAGGCGCGTACGTGAGATCGCGCCCACGCTCAACCGCTACCCGGATCGCGAGCATATCGAACTGCGCCAGGCGTTCTCCGACTATCTCGCCCGCGAATCCGGCACCCGTCTCGACGTGGACGAACTGTGGGGCGCGAACGGCTCCAACGAGATTATGCTCCAGCTGTTCCAGGCCTTCGGCGGCCCGGGCCGCACCGCCTTGGGCGCCGACCCGACCTACTCCATGTACCCCGAATACGCGCGCGACACGTTCACTGGCTGGAAGCTCGCCCACCGCAACGCCGATTTCACGCTGAACGTCGACAGGGTAATCGAGGCCATCGCCGAGGTCAAGCCCTCGATGGTGCTGCTCACCAGCCCGAACAACCCCACCGGCACGCCGCTGCCGATGGCCGACATCGAACGCATCCTCGCCGCCTGCGAGACCGCCGACGTGGCGGGCGCGGGCGAAGGCGTCCACCCGATCCTCGTCATCGACGAGGCGTACGTGGAGTTCCGCAAGCCCGGCACGCCGAGCGCGGTCTCGCTCATCAAGAACCACCCGAACCTCGCCGTCAGCCGCACGATGAGCAAGGCGTTCGCATTCGCCGGCGCACGTGTCGGCTATCTCGCCGCGAGCAAGGGCATCATCGACTGCGTGCGCATCGTGCGTATGCCCTACCACCTGTCCGCCGTGACCCAGGCCGCCGCGCTCGCGGCGTTCGAACACACCGACGAGCAGCTGAGCTGCGTCGAGCACCTGCGCGAGATCCGCGAATCCACCGCCGAATGGCTGTCACGTCAGACCTACAAGGGCGAGCCGCTCGAAGTGGCCGAGTCCGGTTCGAACTTCCTGCTGTTCGGCGGGCATTTCGACGACCGCGAGGCCATCTTCGACGAGCTGCTCAGGCGCGGCGTGCTCATCCGCGTGGTCGGCCCGGACGGCTGGCTGCGCATGTGCATGGGCGCCGACAAGGAGATGGAACAATTCCGTAACGCGCTGACCGAAGCATTGCGTATTGTAGAAAGCAGATAACAACTCCCGAAACGCCGGCGGCGTGCGCGACCATCAACGTCATGACCCGTCGTCGGCGACCGCCGACCGGCGCACTGGCCGGCAGGCAAGCCGGGACTTATCGGGACATATCAGGATCAAGGACCAAGGAGCACATCATGGCGCGTACCGCGCACATCGTCCGCGAGACCAGCGAATCGCACATCGAACTCAGCCTGAACCTTGACGGCACCGGCAAGACCGACATCGACACCTCCGTGCCGTTCTACAACCATATGATGAATGCGCTCGGCAAGCATTCGCTCATCGACCTGACGATTCATGCGCACGGCGACACCGACATCGACGTGCACCACACCGTCGAGGATACGGCCATCGTGTTCGGCGAGGCGTTGAAGCAGGCGCTCGGCGACAAGCGAGGCATCCGCCGCTTCGCCGACGCCACCGTGCCGCTCGACGAGGCGCTCGCCAAGGCCGTCGTCGACATTTCAGGCCGTCCGTACTGCGTGTGCTCCGGTGAACCCGACGGCTTCGAATACTGCATGATCGGCGGCCACTTCACGGGCTCCCTGGTACGCCACGTCATGGAATCCATCGCCTTCCACGCCGGCATCTGCCTGCACATGCAGGTGCTCGCCGGCCGCGACCCCCACCACATCGCCGAAGCCGAATTCAAGGCGCTCGCGCGGGCGCTGCGCTTCGCGGTCGAGCCGGATCCGCGCATCCAGGGCCTGATCCCCAGCACGAAGGGCGCACTGTGATGAGCGGCAACGACGACAGGCACGGCGGAGACGACGGTTTCGACGACGACATCCATTTCAGCGACGAGGAACTTGAGGCCGCGCTGGACGGATTCGAGAAGGAATTCCGCGATTCGAACGCGGCTGCCGGCGAACCGGCGAACGACGTCGCGGCCGACAGCCCCGCAGACGATGCGGGAGCCGCGGATTCCGGTCAGACACAGGAGGCCGACACCGCGACCGCGTTCGACGACGAGCTGCAAGGGCTTCTGGGCAACAAGGCGAAGGCCGCCGTGCTGATTACGCGCATCGCGTCCGCCCGCCTGCTCGCCGCGTTCTGCCAGCTGTCGGACGTGTCCGCCGACTGCATCGGATCGGAGGAAGGGGCCGTGGCCATCCTGCGCAACCTTGACGGCGACGGGCCCGAAGTCGCGGCACGCGACCTCACCATCGTCGTGTCGGGCATGTCGCTGGTGCTCGCCGTCAACCGTGCGGACAAGTTGGAGGCGACCGTCTATCTGCAAGGCAAGCCGGGGCCAGATGATCGCCCCGCCGCTGCTGTTCACATCGACGGCGCCGTTCGTGGAGGATCTGCTGCTTGGCATCACCGACGAGGACGGCCTGATCGGCACCGGCATGAAAGTCGAACAGTCCGCGGATCTCGACCATGACCAGGCCATGGCCGTCATCGCGGAACACACGAAGTTCGGGCGCGGCTCGTCGCGCATCGAATAATCGGGCGGCCGGCGGACACCGCCCGTGCCCGTGCAGCCAAGGATTTTCAGACTGAAGGAGATGACATGACATCGGTGGTGGTATTCGACTATGGATTCGGCAACGTGCGTTCCATGGTGCGTGCGCTCGCCAATCTCGGCCTTGACACGACACTGACCTCCGACTACCGGCAGGCGCTTGAGGCGGACGGCATGGTCGTGCCCGGCGTCGGCGCGTTCGCCGCCTGCATGACCGGCCTGCGCGAGGTGTCGGGCGACCGCGTCATCCTCGACCGTCTGCGTGCCGGCCGCCCTGTGCTGGGCGTGTGCGTGGGCGAGCAGATCATGTTCGAGCGCGGCAACGAGCACGCAGACACCACCGAAGGGCTTGGACTGATCGGCGGCACCGTCGATCTGCTGGATGCCGATGTCGTGCCGCACATGGGATGGGACACGGTCGAGGCGCCGTCCGGTTCCGCGCTGCTCGAAGGCGTGGAGAACGAACGGTTCTACTTCGTGCACTCCTACGCGGCGATGAGCGCCACCGCGAAGGATCTGAGCGCCGAGCAGGTCGATCTGGGCGGCGACGAGCATATCACGTGGTGCACGTATGGCCGTAGCAGGTTCGTCGCCGCCTATGAGCGCGGCCCGCTGTCGGTCACCCAGTTCCACCCCGAGAAGTCCGCCGATGCCGGCAAACAGCTGCTGCGCAACTGGGTCGGCACGTTCTCGAAGTAGCCGGCTGAACGGCATGACCAGCGGCGCGGCCGGGAACCCCGACTCACCCGGCAACGCGGACGGCGGGCCCCGAGCCTCAACGACTTCAACGATTCCAAAGGAGAACAACCATGTCACTCACATTGCTTCCCGCGGTCGACGTGCGCGACGGCAAGGCCGTGCGCCTGCGCCAGGGCGAATCCGGCTCGGAGACCGACTACGGCAGCCCGCTCGAAGCGGCCCGCACGTGGGTCGAGGCCGGCGCCGAGTGGATTCATCTCGTCGATCTGGATGCGGCGTTCGGCACGGGGAACAACCGCGCGCAGCTGCGTGAGATCGTCCATGAGCTCGGCGACAAGGTCAACATCGAGATGTCCGGCGGCGTGCGTGACGACGACTCGCTGTCCGCCGCGCTGGAGGCCGGAGCGGCCCGCGTGAACATCGGCACCGCCGCGTTGGAGAACCCCGAATGGACCGCCTCGGTCATCAAGCGGTACGGCGACCGCGTCGCCATCGGACTTGACGTGCGCGGCCACACGCTCGCCGCCCGCGGATGGGTCAAGGAGGGCGGCGACCTGTTCGAGACGATGAAGTTCCTCGACTCGGTCGGATGCTCCCGCTACGTCGTCACCGATGTGGCGCGGGACGGCATGATGAGCGGCCCGAACATCGACCTGCTGCGCGAGGTCGCGGAACGCACCGATGCCAAGGTCACCGCTTCCGGTGGCATCAGCAAGCTGGACGACCTGCGCGATATCAAGATCCTCGCCGATTTCGGCGTGGACTCGGCCATCCTCGGCAAGTCGCTGTACGCCCGCGCGTTCACGCTCGAAGAGGCGCTCGAAGTCGCCCGCTGACCGATACGGCTGTCGACGGGGCCGCCCCCGCCGCCCGTCACCGTCGGCTGGGCGGCCGGCGGCCCCTGCTCACTTCTTCGCGCCGCTTTTCTTCGAGCAGGGGAGCTCGCCCTTCTTGATGAGCTTCCTGAACAGGGAGTAATCCTCCTCGTTCTGCTCCGCATACGCCTGGGCAAACGCGGCTATCGCCTGGTCGAACTCGTCGGTGCCCCCAAGATAGTTGGCGATGGCCACGCTGTCGCCGGTGCGGGCATGCGCGTGCGCCAGGCACCATGCGCACATGCGGCCCAGATCCGACAATCCCAGCGCGTTCAGATGATCGATGTCGATCGAGCCCTTGCCGTTCCAGAATTGGCGCACGTAATAGTCGCGCGGCCGGCCGTCCTCCGCCACGAAACTCGCCCAGCCGAGCAGCACGTCGGCGGTGGATTGGATCAGCTTCTGCCCCTGCACCACACGCTCGCCATGCGTCGCATACGGCGAGCGGCCGACGAACCGTTCGAAGACCGACTCGTTGGCCTCCTTCATCTGCAGCATCAGCGGGTCGTCAAGCCCCCGTCCGGTGAGAATCGACACCCAGGCGCGGGTTCCGACCGAGCCGACGCCCACGACCTTGCGGGCGGTGTCATGGTACCGGTAACGGTTCAGCACATAACGCCGGTCCTCGTACAGGCTTTGCCGGTAGCTGTCGTACAGTGCGTCCAGCCTCTCCCGCAGCACCCCGAGATCCGCATAGTCCTGCAGCTCGCTGATCGGCACCAGCTCCGGCGGCTTCGAGCGGAACCGCAGCCGCTTCTCGCCGCTGTCAAGATAGGTGAGCTTCGCGGCCGCATGGTCGGAATCACGCACCGACGCGCGCAGCGCGGCGTCGCGCAACGTGCGGTTGCGCTTGCCGTTCACCGTGCTTTCGTAATGGTCGAGCGCCGCCTCCACGTCGAGATGGTCGTACCAGACGTCGAGGAAGTCCATCTGCGAGAACTGGCGGATATGGTCGCGGTACGAGTGCACGCAGCGTGCGACCGCGTTGCGCCGGTCCTTCTCCTTGATGCCGTTCGCCCGCCCGCAGATCTCCACGGACACCGCGAGCCGCTTCACGTCCCATTCCCACGGTCCCGTGGTTGTCTCGTCGAAGTCGTTGATGTCGAACACGAGCCGGTCGCTGGGGGAGCGGAACATGCCGAAATTGCCGATATGCGCGTCGCCGACCGCCTGGACGGGGATGCCGGTGGTCGGCGTGTGCGCGAGGTCGTTCGCCATGATGAGCGCGGTGCCGCGGTAGAACGTGAACGCGGAATCGCTCATGCGGTAGTACCTCAGCGGGATCAGATCCGGCACCCGCTGCGCCGACTGTTCCTCCAAAAGCCCGATCACGTCGCGCCGGTGCGACACGATCTTCCAGTCGGCGTGGCTCTCCAACGGTGTGGTCTTGCGCAGCGCGATGCCGGCCTTGGCCTGCCCCAGCGGCGTGTCGGCCATGTGCCATGACATATCGATGATGGGATGGTTCTCGCTCATGGCTCCACGATAACGCCGACGCGGGAGCGACATTCCGGCGATGCCCCGGCGTGTCCGATGGCATGTTAACGAGTCTCGTAACACGGACGTGAAACCATGAGGGATTATGGATAAGCAGCAAGAGTTTGCCCTGCGCACGGTCGAGGAACGCGACGTGCGCTTTATTCGGTTGTGGTTCACTGACGTGCTGGGCACGTTGAAATCCGTGGCCATCGCGCCCGCCGAGTTGGAGGCGGCGTTCGAGGAGGGGCTTGGCTTCGACGGTTCCGCCATCGAGGGAATGACGCGCGTGTCGGAGGACGACATGATCGTGCAGCCCGACCCGTCCACGTTCCAGATACTGCCGTGGCGTGGCGGCCCGCAGGGTACCGCTCGCATGTTCTGCGACATTCTCACGCCCGACGGCGAGCCGTCCCTGGGTGACCCGCGCCACGTGCTCAAGCGTGCGCTCGCCAAGGCGAAGGAGAAGGGTTTCACGTTCTACGTGCACCCGGAGATTGAGTTCTATCTGTTCGAGAACCAGACCGACTGGTCGAAGGCGCCGACTCCAATCGACGAGGGCGGCTATTTCGACCATGTGCCGCGCAGCCCGGGCATGGACTTCCGCCGCGCCACCGTCAACATGCTGGAGCAGATGGGCATCTCCGTCGAATACTCGCACCATGAGGCGGGTCCCGGCCAGAACGAGATCGACCTGCGGTATGCCGACGCGCTGACCACGGCCGACAACATCATGACGTTCCGCACAGTCGTCAAGGAAATCTCGCTGGAGCGCGGCATCCACGCCAGCTTCATGCCCAAGCCGCTCGCCGACGCGCCCGGTTCCGGCATGCACACGCACCTGAGCCTGTTCGAGGGTGATTCCAACGCGTTCTACGAGGCCGGCCAGGAGTTCAACATGTCCCTGACCGCCCGACAGTTCGCCGCGGGCATCCTGCATCATGCGGCGGAGATCTGCGCGGTCACCGACCAGTTCGTGAACTCGTACAAGCGACTGTGGGGTGGTGCTGAGGCGCCGAGCTACATCTGCTGGGGTCACAACAACCGGTCCGCGTTGCTGCGCATCCCGCAGTACAAGCCCGGCAAGGGCAACTCCGCGCGTATGGAGTTCCGTGGACTCGACCCGGTGGCGAACCCGTATCTGGCGTATTCGGTGCTGCTCGCCGCCGGTCTGGACGGCATCGAACAGCAGATGACGCTGGGCGAGCCGACCAGCGACGACGTGTGGGAGCTGACCGACGCCGAACGTCAGGCGATGGGCATCGAGCCGCTGCCGGATTCGCTGGACGCCGCACTGAAGATCATGGAGAAGTCCGATTTCGTCGCGGACGTGCTCGGCGAGCATGCGTTCGAGTATTTCCTGCGCAACAAGCATCAGGAATGGGACGAATACCGTGGCCAGGTCACGCCGTACGAGTTGAAGAAGTACCTGCCCAAGCTCTGACGTGACGTGAAACCGGCCGACTACCGGCAAACAAGAAACGGTGTGGGGATGATGGCTGCTGATCCGGCCATCATCCCCACACCGCTTTTTTGCTTGCCGAACCGACCGCCGCAGGATGCCGCTGCGGTCACTCGACCTTGCGCGGCGTCATCTTCTTGGTGACCATGTCGTGCTCCCGTAGGTGCTGGACAGGCGAACCGTGACCGGCTGGCCCGGGTCTTCGACCACATAGGAGACCGTCGCCTTGGCCAGGACCCCCGGCTGGACGGAGCGGCTGAAACTCATGTTCTCGTACCCTTGTGGGAGCGGCGGCTCGGTGTAGTAGTTCATTTCCAGCTGGGAGCCGTCCTGCGTGACGGTGAGCTTCGCGGCGTTGGACAATGGCTCATTGGCCTCGGATTGGTTCACCCATGTGATGGTGACGATGATGGTGTGACGGCCCTGATAGTCGTCGGGGCCCGTCGTCACGTCGTCGATGGAGACGAGGGCGTCCCCGCTGTAGCTGCTGATCCGCTTCATCTTGCGCTTCTCCGCCTCGGCGGCTTTCGGGGCGGGAGCGATGTCGTCAGGCTGGACCTGCTCGTATTGCGTGCCGCTGGTCGGTGCCTTGAACGCGGACACGATGCCCTCATGGTAGCGGGTCGCCTGATTGGCTACGACGTACAGGTCGCCCGTCGCGTCGTTCAGCTGGTACGCGATGGTCGCGTCGCTTTCCTCGCCCTTGGCGATCTTGATGTCGTCCGACTGCGTCTTGTACCCTTCGATGGATGAGCCGCCGCGGCTGTGCAGGTAGGTTTTGTTCAGGCCGATGCCGCTCTGATACACCTGCAGGTCCATGGCGAGTTCCCCGAAGGTCGTATTGGCATCGCCGGTGTTCTTCCAATGGTAGGTGATGATCACCGTCTTGTGCCCGTCGTAATCCGTGGGGCCGGTGGTCGCCTTGGCTATGGTGACCGTGGCCTTCCGGTTGCCGAACGATGTCGTCTCGCCGGTTTTCACGCGGGTCGGCTTGTTGTCTTGGGAGGGCGACTTGAATGAGTACGATGAGTCGTCCGAGTCGCTGCTGCCGCCTGCGCTGATGATATGACTCACCAGGTTTGATCCCAGCGCGAACACGATTATGGCGATGACGGCAACCCAGGATCGGCGCTGGCGCTTCGTGGCTCCGCCGGGTTTGCGGTCGCTCTTGGACTGTACGTGTCCGTAGCCGCCGCGATATGGATGGCCGTTGTAGGACAGATTGAGGGGAGCGTCGCCCGCTCCGGTCCGTGCCGGCCCGCCTGGTTTGTCTGCGGGGCTCGGGGCGGCCGGCTTGCCTGCCGGTCGGCGACGATCGGCATCGGGGCTGATTCGGCTGCTTTTGGGCTGCTGATACGCCGGCTCGTCGACCTGCGAGGTCTGGGAATCGATGCTGATGTACGCCGGCGAATCGTCCACATCGAACGGCGATACATAATCGTCGTCATGATGCCTGCTGAACAATCCCATGCCTGTTCCCTTGTCTCTCGGCCGCGCACGGTGATGCATGTCTTCTCCCATTGTAGGCGGCGTGCCGGTGCAGCGCGAGCGCTGGAAGGTGAAGACCGTCGAAATCGCCGGTGAATGATGGGCCGTGTGTCTTCGGCGCGTCTCCTGCGTGTCTCTGGGGGGCCTTGCGCGGCAGGAGGTGCCGCTAAATGTATGTTCCGTCTGGAAGAAGAGAAAAAACAGCAGGGGTACAGTCATGTCCGGTTCCGCCATCCGTGGGCGGCAGGGGAGCGAACGTTTCTTCACGCTGCCGGTCGCCACGCTGATCGCGTCCAGTTTCGCGCTGGGCATGAGCGATTTCGTGGTCGTGGGCATCCTGCCCGACATCGCCCACGGGTTGCGGGTCTCCGAGGTCACGGTCGGCAATCTGGTGTCGCTGTTCGCTACCCATCTGACGTTGATCGGCGTGTTCCTCGTTGGCAACATCCTGTGCGCGCTCGCGCCGAATTACGCGGTGCTGCCGCATTACAGACACATGGCGAAGGTCGGTTTTCTGCCGCAGTTCCGCATGCGGGTCGGCAATGGCCGTCTCAGTGCCTTGCGTCTGCGAACCATCCCCGGTAGATGATCGAGAAGTTCCTGTTGCCGTAGCTGGAGCAGGAGTCTCCTTCCCCGGCTCCAGCGGCGAGCGCGGCCTCGTTCGGCTGGTAGGGCGTGTAGATGTACAGCAGTGCGGTCGCCTTGTTGCCGATGACCACGTTGGCGCCGCCGCAGCTCGTGTTCGGATGGAACCTGACGAAGTTGAGCTTGCCGACATGGTAACCGTATGATGCCTCATGCCGCACGTAATACCTGTATCGATGCGCCGCGCCGTAGACCTGCCGGAAGAAGCCGGCGTACTGCGGGTCGCAGTCGTTGTCGTCGGGGCAGCTCAGGCCCATGGCCGCCTTGAACTGGAAGTCGGTCGGCTTGCTCGCGGTGACGAGCTGCTGTTCCTTCTGCAGTACGGTGAGCAGCACTTTCTGGCTGATGCCGCATGATCGCGACGATTTGTCGATGATCGTCGCCGCAGTCTCTCCCTTGGCGCCGTCGTATCCGTCGCAGTACCGGTCATCGGGCTGGTCCGTGGTGTCGAACGTGCGGTTTTTCAGGCATCCCGTCCCGGTGCAGTCGCCGCCGTGCTCATCGAGGAACGATTGCACTTCGGTGCGGCTCATCGCATAGCCGTTGAAGAACTGGCCGTCGGAGATGATGTTGCCCGGGTCGAAACCGTATCGGTCGCCCAGATCCTGCTGTCGTTCCTCGGCCGTCACGAGCGCGATGCGCTGTCCGACGAACGAGGTGGTGCCCCACGCCAGCGCCACGGCGCACACCGCCGCCAGCGCGGTGCCCGCCACCGCGAGGATGCGCCTGCGCCATCCAGCCCGCTTCCGCCAGCGGCGCAGCGTGTTGCGTCGGGCCTTCGGCTTCGGGCGGCGGCTCGCGGACCGTGCCGCTGTGCCGCGCCTGGTGTTTTTGGTGTTGTTTCCCCTGATGTTTTTCTTGGCGGCCGTACCGGGCCGGCGGTTGCGTTGCTTGCCGCCGTTCCGTCCTCCGGTCCGCCCGGTGTTGTTCCCCTGCTTCTTACGTGTTGTCATCGTCCGACATTGTAGCGCGGGGATATGTTGGATGCGCGGACTGGCCGTGCGCGGCGACGGGGGAGAGGCCGCGCACAGCGCTATTTGCCGAGCGTTTTCTTGATTCGCTGCAAGCTGACCGGCTTCGCGGTGCCAAGCTCCTGGGCCCACAGAGAGACGTAGAACTCCTCCAGCATCCAGCGCGCGTCGTCGGCCTGTTTCGTCAGTGCCTCATGGCGTGGGCCCGCGGGCTCCGTCTTGGCACGCTGAACGGCCTTGTCGACCAGCTGTCGCGCCTCGTCGGCCTCCCAGGCCCATCGCACGTCGCGGTTCTTGTCGTTCTTCGCCTTGGTGAGACGGATCAGGTCGGCCTCCAGATACTTCGGTATGCGCGGCAGGGCGGCGGGCGGCGTCGCGCCGATGAACCCGGGGAACACCAGCGTGGCGATATGTTCGCGCACCGATTGCAGCACCGACAGCATCGGCAGGTCGGCCTTGCCGGAGGTCGCCTTGTCGACATTCGCGTACGCGCGCAGGATGGCGATGACATCATGGGCGAGTGCGTAGACGGTGTCCTCGTAGACCTCGGTCACCCCCATCACCGCATCGGCGAGCGCATCGTCGTCGGGGAGCGTGTCGATGTTCGGCAGCAGACGTTTGACGGTGGCCAGCTGCAGGTCCTCCACCAGCGCCTTGGTGGAGGGGTATGGCGCCGACGCGAGCATCAGCGCCTCGGCACCGAGCCACCGAGACGAGATACGCTCCGAAGGCATGCGCAGCGCGTCCAGGGCGCCCCGCCACAGCATCACCGCGCGCGACTCGCTCGTCGCCCCGGCCTTGTGCAGCAGGTTGGCCTGTTCGACCAGTTTGCCCCGGCTGGCGGCCTGTTCCGCCTTGTGTTCGACCATGCGCCGGGCGGATGCCTCCGCCTGTTCGGCGAACTGCCGTTGCAACGCGGTCAGGGATTTGCCCGAACCCAGTACCTTCACCGGGCCACGTGCATGCCGCCGCCCGCGTGCGTTGCGCGGCGCGGGGAGTTGCTGCTCGATGGAGAACGTCATCCGCAGATAGGCGGGCAGCTTCTCCCATAGTTCGCCGGTCAGCACCTCCGGGTGGATCTGAGCGTTCACGGTGTCGATCGCCGCCTGGGTGAACACGTGCGGCAGGTCGGGCCATGCGTGGCCCTGGCCGTCGGACGTGCCGGTGCCGGGCAGGGCCGGATACCGGTCGTCTATCCATGCGCGGATCTTGCGCGCGGTGTCCGGTGCGGGCACGAACTGCACGCGCAGTGATTTCGGCAGGGACTTGATCAGCCCCACGATCAGCTCGTCGAGCAGTCCGGGAACGTTCCATGTGAACTGTTCCGGTGTCAGACGGGACAGCGCCTTGAGCGGCACGTGCACGGTCACGCCGTCGGCGGGGTCGTGCGGTCGTAGATGTAGCTGAGCCGCAGGTCGATCGGCTGGCCGTCCGTGCCGAGCGCATGCCAATGGTCCGGATAGTCGGCGAGGCTCACCGACTCCGCCGATGACAGGCGTTCGACCTTGTCCGGGTCGAAATCGAGCAGATGCGGGTGTTCGCCGTGCTCGCGCTTCCACCATTTCGCCAGGTCGGCGACGCAGGTCACGTCATTGGGGATGACCGACTGGTAGAAGTCGTAGAGGTCCTCGTCGCTGACGGACTGCGAGACCTGCCTGGTGCGACTGGCGTCCTCGGCCGCCTCGTCCAGGATGTCGCGGTTTCGGGCCAGAAAATCGTCATAGCTGAACCGCTGCTGGACGTCCCCCTCGACAAGGCCCTGCCGGATCAGGAAGTCGCGGGCCTCCATGGGGTTGATGCGTCCCCATTGCACGGTGCGGTCCGCGATGATCGGCAGACCGTACAGCAGCACCTTCGCCGTGGCGACGGCGGAGCCGCGCGAACCAGACCAGTGCGGCTCCGCATACGTGGTGCGGGTCAGCTGCCCGGCCAGCGGCTCGGCCCACGCCGGGTCGATGGCGGCGCTGTACCTCGCCCACAGGCGGCTCGTCTCCACCAGTTCCGTGCTCATCACCCACTGCGGGGTGGATTTGGCCACGGCCGAGGCCGGGAACAATGCGAAATGAGTGCCTCGCGCGCCCTGATAGTCGTTCTTCGCCATCTTCTGAGCCCGCTTGATGGCCTTGGCCTTCGCCGCGCCCTTGAGACCGGCGAAATCGGAGGCCTTCGGCTCGCGCACGATCTGCATGCCCATCATCGACAGCAGGCCGGAGAGCATCGACGTGTGAATGCCGCGGTCGTCCCACGAGCAGCACAGCGAATGGGCCGCCTGCTGGTTGATCGGCAGCTGGCGTACCGCCAGATCGGGGCGGGAGACCGGCTGCGGGGAGCCGACCTTGAACTTGAGTTCGCGGCACATCTCCGTCAGCTGATTGACCAGGTCCTTCCACTGGCGTACGCGCAGCCAGCTGAAATACTCGCTCTTGCAGATACGGCGCAGCGCATTGTTGCTCGGCTCGCCATCGGCCTGGAAGATACGGTCCCAGATGTTCAGCGCGGTCAGATAGTCGCTGGACGGGTCCGCATACCGGTTGTGGATGCGGTCGGCCTCATCCCGGGCCTCGTCCGGGCGTTCACGCGGATCCTGAAGGCTCAGGAACGCCACGATCACCAGCACGGCAGCCAACGTGTCGGGCGTGCTGGATTTCGCGGCCTCGATCACCATGCGGCCGAGACGGACATCGATGGGGATACGGGCGAGCTGCCGTCCGACATGCGTCAGCGTCACCTCGCCGCGCTTGCGGCCGATCGCCTTGAGCTCCGTCAGCTCGTTGAAGCCGTCGGAGACCGCCTTCATGTCCGGCGGGTCGATGAACCCGAAATTCGTCACATCCTCGGCCGTACGGGCGACGCCCACCGACAGCATGTGCAGCACCACGGCACCCAGCGATGTGCGCAGGATCTCCGGCTCGGTGAACCGAGGACGGTTCTCGTAGTCCTCACGCGAATACAGGCGGATGGCGATGCCGTCCGCGATACGGCCGCACCGGCCGGACCGCTGGTCGGCGCTCGCCTGGCTGATCGGCTCGATGGGCAGCCGCTGCACCTTGGCGGTCTTCGAATACCGGCTGATGCGGGCCGTGCCCGGGTCGACCACGTAGCGGATGCCCGGCACGGTCAGTGACGTTTCGGCCACGTTCGTGGCGATGACGATGCGCTGGTGCGTGTGCGGCTCGAAGACGCGGTGCTGCTCCTTGGACGACAGGCGGGCGAACAGCGGCATGATCTCGATGGCGTCGGGGTGGCGCATGTCGTCGGCGCGCGGGCCGTAATGGCGGCGCAGCGCGTTCTCGAACTCGTGGATGTCGCGCTCGCCGGAGGCGAACACGAGGATGTCGCGGGCGCGCGCTCATGGCTGGAATGGATGATGAGCTCCGCGCACGCCCTGGCGACCGCCGTGGGCATGTCCATGTCGGGTTCGCGAGATGAGCCACGGTCCCGGCCGCCGTCGGAGGGTGCCGCCGACAGTTCGGCATACGATTCCTCGCCGGGCATCGCGCCGGTCTCGAATCCGGGCACGTGCCGCATCAGCGCGGGCGCGGTGCCCAGCGGCTCGTAGACGACCTGCACGGGGTAGGTGCGGCCGGAGACCTCGATGACTGGAACCTTCTCGTGCAGCGCATGCTCGAAATGCTCCTGAAACTTCACCGAATCGATGGTCGCCGAGGTGATGATCAGCTTCAGGTCGCGACGTTTCGGCAGCAGCGCGGTGAGGTATCCGAGCAGGAAGTCGATGTTCAGGCTGCGCTCATGCGCCTCGTCGATGACGATCGTGTCGTATTGCCGCAGCTGGGGGTCGCGCTGGATCTGCGCCAGCAGGATGCCGTCGGTGACGACGCGCAGCCTGGTCTTCGGCGACGTCTCGTCGGTGAACCGCACCTGATAGCCGATCTCGTCGCCCAGATGGACGCCCATTTCAGAGGCGATGCGTTCGGCGACGGTTCGCGCGGCGAGCCTGCGCGGCTGCGTGTGCACAATCTGCCGGCCGTGCGTACCGCGGCCGAGCTCCAGCAGGATCTTCGGCAGCTGCGTGGTCTTGCCCGAACCGGTCTGGCCCGAGACGATGACGACCTGGCTTGATGACACCGCCTTGGCGATGTCATCGCGAGCCGCCGAGACCGGCAGCTCGGAAGGATATGTGAATTTCATCCGTTTACTTGTTCCTCAACACTTCAATGACGCGATATCCCTTCGCGGAATGATACTTCGACACCTCATAATCGTCGCCCAGCGCGGTGGCGAGCCAGGGGATCAGCGAGTCGGCGCCCAAGTTTTTCTGCACCACCAGGTACGCGGCGCCTGCGGGGGTGAGCCGCGGCAGCCACGTCATCAGCAGGTCGTGCAGCGCGTCCTTGCCGATGCGGATCGGCGGGTTCGACCAGATCGCGTCGAACGTCAGATCGGCCGGCACCTGCTCCGGCGACGCGGCATGGATGTGCTCGCAGCCGTTGGACTTGGCGTTGGCGCGGGTCAGGTCGAGCGCGCGTTCGTTCACGTCCACGGCCCAGACGTCGGCCTTGGGCGAGGCGAACGCCAGCGCAAGCGACACGGGTCCCCATCCGCAGCCCAGATCCAGCAGCGTCCCCGTCTCCGGCGGCTCCGGCACCTCGCGCAGCAGCACCGACGTGCCCAGATCCAGGCGCGAGCCGGAGAACACGCCGTTCGACACCTCGACCACGGCATCCTGCCCGCGCAGCGTCACCTTCATGCGACGGCGAACGTCCTCGGAGGACGGTTCGGCGGCGAAATACTGTTCGGTGGCGTTCCCGTCCCGCTTCGAGGCGTCCGAGGCATGCTGCGTTTTCATTCGTTCTCCCGCATATAGATGAGTGATGGCTTTCGACTTGGAACCATGATAGTCAAAGGCATGGTTAGCGGGGGGGAGGGCTGCGGATTCCTATGCCTTCGAGAGCGCTGCGCCTCTTCGAGAATGCTTTCTGGCGCAATTATCCGGTAGATATCTACCGCAGTGACATTGCGTGGTGCACAATGCAATTGTCGGGCGGATGGATTCCGCCATCAATGGCGAAAGGATGGGATCATGAGTGGTGCGGATAAACTGGGATACCTGATTCGTGCGCTTTCGAGGACGAAGCGCAAGGATTACGAGAATTACGTCGTCAATGCCATATGGAACCGGTTGGCGATGGGCGATGTCAAGCCGGTCACGCAACAGCTGGTGTTGTGGCCTGACGGGCGTCGGTCGTTCGTGGACCTGTATTTTCCTCAGGCGATGATCGGGGTGGAATGCGATGAGGCCTATCATCAGGGGCAACGGGAACGTGACCGTGAGCGCGAGATAACCATCACGGACGTGCTGCGTCAGATTCGCGGCGAGGACTATCGGGCGTTGCATGTGGATGTTTCCGGATCGTATGAGCAGGTGGAGCGATCCATCGACGACTGCGTGCGGCGGATACGTGCAGAGATCGAACGGCGCAGGCAGGCGAACGAGTTCACGCCGTGGACGGAAGCCTACGTCGATTACAAGGAGTTCTACAAGACGAGGGACGCCGTCAGCGTTGCGGATGACGTCGGCTTTCCCCGAATCGCCGACGCGGTCAACACGCTGTGCGGTTCCGAGTACAAGAGATTTCAGGAATCCTGGTTCGTCCCCAGCGTGATGCGCCAATGGTACGGCGACCGATATCGAGTCTGGTTCCCGAAGCTCGCCATAGGCGGGAAGGCCGTGGCGAACGGTTGGAACAACCGGCTGTCCGATGACGGCACCTATATCTACGAATACAACGAGGACGCCGATCTGGTGGATCCGGTCGGCGACGACGGCGACCCCAATGACATCCGTATAACGTTCGCCAAGTCCGCCGACCCGGTGACGCGGATTCAGGCGTATCGATTCGTTGGCGTGTTCCGCCGGATCTCGAACAGCGAGGACGGAACACGGAAGCGGTACCAGCGCATCGAAACCGTCTTCCCGATTCATCGCACGCCTTGTCTGCCAATCCACAGATAATGACAAGCGTTTGGAGAACGTCGTTCCGTACTCACCATCGTGCATGCGATGCGGATCACCTGCGATGCGGATCACCTGCGATGCGGATCACCGTGGTGTGGTTCATGCCTGCAGGGGCGTTTCGTGTCGGATGCCGAGTGACAGATGTCGAGTGACGGATACCGAGTGGCGGATGACGAGCAGAGAGCATGAGTGACAGCAGAGGTGCCATTGAGCCAACAGAATACCGTTGATGCGAATCAGGCCGGTCAGCCGGGCGAACAGGAAGAGCCGGTGCTGACCGGTGTGCTGGCCGACCAGTCGGACGTACTGCTGGACGAGAACGGCGATGGGCACGTCGGGCAACGGGACGCCGAGGAGTGGGAGGAGCGCGAATCCCGCAACCAGCTCAAGCATGTCGCGGGTCTCGGGGAGCTGCAGGACGTCACCGAAGTCGAATACCGCAAGGTCCGCCTTGAGCGTGTGGTGCTGGTGGGCGTGTGGTCCAGCATGACCACCACCGCGGCTCAGGCCGAGGAGTCGCTTCGCGAGCTCGCCGCACTGGCCGAGACCGCCGGAGCGGTGGTGTGCGATGGTCTGCTGCAGCATCGGTACAAGCCCGACTCCGCCACATACGTGGGTTCGGGCAAGGCCCGCGAGCTGGCCGACATCGTCGCCGTGAACGAGGCTGACACCATCGTCGTCGACGATGATCTGCCGCCCAGCCAGCGGCGTGCGTTGGAGGATGCCACCAAGGTCAAGGTGGTGGATCGCACCGCGGTGATACTCGACATCTTCGCCCAGCACGCCACCAGCCGTGAAGGCAAGGCACAGGTGGAGCTCGCGCAGCTTGAATACATGCTGCCGCGTCTGCGCGGTTGGGGCGGGTCGCTGTCGCGTCAGGCGGGTGGCCGTGCGGCCGGGGCCGACGCGGGCATCGGATCGCGAGGCCCGGGCGAGACGAAGATCGAGATGGACCGTCGCGTCATCCGGAGCCGGATAGCCAGATTGCGGCGCCAGATCGCGCAGATGGCCCCGGCCCGTGAGGTCAAGCGCGGTTCGCGTCGACGGTACGGGCTGCCGACCATCGCCGTTGTCGGATATACGAACGCCGGCAAATCCTCACTGACGAATCGTCTCACCGGTTCCGCGGAGCTGGTCGAGAACGCCCTGTTCGCCACGCTCGACACTGCGGTGCGTCGAGCCCGGGCCAAGGACGGGCGACTGTACGCCTACGTCGATACCGTCGGCTTCGTGCGAAACCTGCCGACCCAGCTGATCGAGGCGTTCAAATCCACGTTGGAGGAGGTCGCCGAAGCCGACATCATCCTACATGTGGTCGACGGTTCGCACCCCGACCCGTTCTCGCAGATTGACGCCGTCAACGACGTGCTCGCCGACATCGAAGGGGCCGAGGAGATACCGCGCGTCGTCGTGTTCAACAAGATCGACCGAATCGATGCGGCCACACGCGAGCGGCTGGCGGCGCTCGAACCGGAGGCGAGTCTGGTGTCCGCCGCCACGGGAGAGGGTCTTGACGACCTGCTGCGGCGCATCGAATCGATGCTGCCCGTTCCGGGCGTGCACGTGTCTGCGCTGCTGCCCTACGACGCCGGTTCGCTGCTGTCGCGCGTGCGCGAATACGGCAACGTCGATTCCGTCGACTATCGCGCCGATGGCATATGGATCGAGGCGGATGTGGACCGCCGACTCGCCGCCCAGATCGTCGATAGGGCGATCGATGAGACGGACGGTGATGGCAGCGATCACATCGATGCCGAGCATGATGTCGATTGAGTGTTCTACCCATTGCCGCTGACGCAATGTCTGTGAGCGTTCACAACAATGTGACGCAAATCACCTTGCCTTCGGGGCGATAATGACTACGGCAATCAGCGCAAACGTCATCATGTGTAGATACAGTAAGTGTGTTGTCAAAATGAACCCCGCCAAACACGGGGCACTGTGCTAAGAGAGGTCTAGCAAACATGGTGGATTCACCCATTAAGCCCACAAAGCTCGCCATCGTCGGTGCCGGCGCAGTCGGTTCCACGCTCGCCTTCGCCGCCGCCCAGCGCGGTGTCGCCCGTCAGATCGTCCTCGAAGACATCGCCAAGGAGCACGTCGAAGCCGAAGTCCTCGACATGCAGCACGGCTCCAGCTTCTACCCCACCGTCTCCATCGACGGTTCCGATGACCCTGAGATCTGCCGTGACGCCGACATGGTCGTCATCACCGCAGGTGCCCGTCAGAAGCCCGGCCAGTCCCGCCTCGACCTCGCCGGCGCGACCATCAACATCATGAAGTCCATCATCCCGAACATGATGAAGGTCGCCCCGAACGCCATCTACATGCTCATCACCAACCCGGTGGACGTCGTCACGCACGTGTGCCAGAAGCTGTCCGACCTGCCGACCAACCAGATCTTCGGTTCCGGCACCAACCTGGACTCCGCTCGTCTGCGCTTCCTGATCGCCCAGCAGACCGGCGTCAACGTCAAGAACGTGCACGCCTACATCGCCGGCGAGCACGGTGACTCCGAAGTCCCGCTGTGGGCCTCCGCCACCATCGGTGGCGTCCCCATGTGCGATTGGACCCCGCTGCCCGGTCACGAGCCGCTCGATGCCGCCAAGCGCGAGGAGATCCACCAGGAAGTCAAGAACGCCGCCTACAAGATCATCAACGGCAAGGGCGCCACCAACTACGCCATCGCCATGTCCGGCGTCGACATCATCGAGGCCATCCTGCGCGACTCCAACCGCATCCTGCCCGTCAGCTCCATGCTGAAGGACTTCCACGGCATTTCCGACGTGTGCATGTCCGTGCCGACGCTGCTCAACCGTAAGGGCGTCAACACCGCCATCAACACCCCTGTCTCCGACCGCGAGCTTGCCGCCCTGAAGCGCTCCGCTGAGACGCTGAAGGAAACCGCTGCCCAGTTCGGCTTCTGATATCGGATTGATTGACGGGGCGCCGGTGCAGATCGGCGCATGAACCGCCCTCAGTCTTGCTTCGCGCCTTGCCATGCTGGCGCGGCTGTCGGCCAGGAGCCGGTGGTGCTCTCATCTTGCCCCCGGCGGGAAGGTCATCGAGTGAAGCGAGACTGGGGGTGGTTTTGTTTATCGGCAGGGGGTCCTCCTCGTCCTGGTATTCGCCCGTATCTGCTCACAGAGAACGTCGGCGCGCCGTTCGATTCGGTGTATAGTGAACCCTGTTGTTTGAAAACCTCGGCTTCGGCCGAGGTTTTCGTCGTTCTAGGGCTATTGAAAATGATTGTAGGAAACAGTTTCACATAGCAGGCAGAAGGAGAGGTACACTATGCCGCACACGCATGGAACGGTGAACGAGGTGACGCGCGGCAGCAAGGCGCACCAGCGACGGCTTATGATGACGCTGACCTTGACCGGCACGGTGTTCGTGGCGGAGATCGTCGGCGCCATCATCACCGGATCACTGGCATTGCTGGTGGATGCCGGGCATATGCTCACGGACATGTCGGTGCTGATTGCATCGACGGTGACGGCGGTGCTTATGCGTCGAAAGCCCAACAGCTCCCGCACCTGGGGTTGGGCCCGGCTTGAGGCTGCTGACCGCGGAGGCGGGAGCGATGATCCTGCTGTTCGTCGGATTGTATGCGCTGATCGAGGCGGGGATGCGACTGTTCGGAGGATCCGCCGAACATGTGGCGGACAGTGGGCTGCTGCTGTTCTTCGGCGTTCTGGGTCTGGCTGCCAATGTCGGTTCGATCATCATCCTTGCCGGGCAGCATAACGACAACATGAACATGAAAGCCGCGTTCCTCGAAGTGGTGAATGATGCCCTGGGCTCGGTGGCGGTCATAGCGTCGGCCGTGGTCATGATGCTCACCGGGTGGGATGGCTTCGATGCCATCGCCGGCGGCCTGATCGCGCTGCTGATGATTCCACGTGCGGTGAAGCTGTTGCGCGATGCGCTGAAAGTGCTGCTGGAGGAGACCCCGGACGGATTGAATCTCGACGAAGTACGTACGCATCTGGAGAATATCCCCCGCGTCGTGGCCGTCCATGATCTGCATGCGAGCACCGTGTCCACCGGCATGCCCATGCTCATGGCGCATGTCGTGGTGGAACCCGGCATGAGCATGGATCAGGCGGCGAATGTGCTCAGCCAACTGCAGGACTGCCTGCGCGAGCATTTCCCCGTCTCGATTCCCCACACCACGTTCCAGCTCGAACCGCAGGGGTACCGTTCGCCCAGCGCCGAACAGCTGCACTCCTGAATGGGACGCCGCATTGCGCGGCTTGATACGACAATGGGTTGGGTAATCGCCCGATTTCAGGCAATCACCCAACCCATTGTCGTATCAAGCCGCGAGTGTATTGAGTTGCAAGGTCCGGGACGGTTGGCTGCGGTCAGAGTCGACGCAGCACGCTGACGACCTTGCCCATGATCTGCGCGTGGGTGCCATCGATGGGGGAGTATGCGGGGTTATGCGGTATCAGCCAGATGTGGCCATTGTCCTTGCGGAACGTCTTGATCGTGGCCTCGTCGTCGAGCAACGCGGCCACGATGTCGCCGTTGACTGCGGACGGCTGTTCGCGTATGACCACGTAGTCGCCGTCGCAGATGGCGGCGTCGATCATCGAGTCGCCGTGCACTTCGAGCATGAACAGTTTGCCGCTGCCCGTAAGCCGTTGCGGTAGCCGCATGACATCATCGATGTGCTGTTCGGCGGTGATCGGGACGCCGGCGGCGATGCGCCCGACCAGCGGGACGTCACGGGATGCGAGAATCGACTCGCTGGCCTCCGTGTCCCCGGGGAAGGGGAGTACCGTGGCGGTTTGCGAGTCCGTGCCGGAATCGTACAACTCGATGGCGCGGCCCTTGTTGGCGCTGATATGAAGATAGCCCTTACGCTCCAGCGCATGAAGCTGATGCTTGACCGATGACGGGCTCTTCAGCCCGACGGCTTCGCCGATTTCTCGGAAGGACGGAGCGAACCCCTGTTCCGCAATGTGCTTGCGTATGGCATCAAGCACCAGATGCTGCCTTTCGGTCAGGGCGTCATCGCGTTGCCGTGTGGCGTTTTTCGAGGTGGGTGCTGGTGTGCTCACGTCGACTCCTTTCATCTTCGTTCAATCATAGCGTGATTTGTTCCGTGAAAACAAACATTCGTTCGATATGGCGTGTTGCTTTTGTCGAACCGCTGTGTCACTATGAGTACAGTTGTTCTATGAAACATGAGTTCGAGAAGGAGGGCGACATGATGGAACAAATGATTGAGGCAGCGGGGCTCCAGTGTGCATCGAGTCGTCATGATGCGATGCGCGATGTGGCGTTCGATGTCAGAAACAGCGGTGTTCCAACGTTTTCGAGGAATATGGATTCTTCCGATGCGCGGCGGCGTGATTCCCGGGTGATTATCGGAGTGCGCGACGAGCATGGTGTTCGCATGGCGAAGAAGGGTCATTCGACCATGTGTTTGACTCTTCGCGGCAAGATCGTGTTCTCGATGATGGGCGCCCTGCTGTGCCTGTGCATGATCGGTCTGCTGATGCCGCAGGTCGCCCGGTCGGCGCCGGATCCCTCCGCAGTGTACAGCTATACCGTGCAGCCGGGGGACACCTTGTGGTCATATGCCTCGGCCATCACTCCTGATGGGGGCGATGTGCGCGACACCATCGATGATCTGATATCGCTCAACCATCTCGATGGTGTCTCGTTGCAGGTGGGACAGCAGCTCAAGGTGCCGATTGTCTGATTCCGGCGAATTCGGAGCGGTGCGTCCCCATGAGTGCTTTTCGAATCGCTTCTTCGGAATTTACCGCCGGCCGCTTCCGGATTCGGATGTGACCGTTGACATGGGGAAGGGGCTTTGTCAACGCTTACGATATTCTGAGGTCATGCATTGTCCTTATTGTCAGAATTCCGATACCAAGGTCATCGATACGAGAATCAGTGATGACGGGTTCTCGATTCGTCGCAGGCGTGTGTGTCAGATATGCCACAAACGCTTCACCACCGTGGAAAGCACCATGTTGTTGGTGCGCAAGCGTTCCGGGAACGTAGAGCCGTTCGACCGCAAGAAAGTGGTGTCCGGCGTGAGGAAGGCCTGTCAGGGACGGCCCATCAACGAAGACGATCTACGCACACTCGGTCAGCGCGTCGAAGAGGATCTGAGGGCGAGGGGGCTTGCCGAAGTCGATTCGGACGATGTCGGCAAGGCGATATTGGCTCCTCTACGGGAGCTCGATGAGGTCGCCTACCTGCGATTCGCCAGCGTGTATCAGAATTTCGATGGTCTTGAGGACTTCCAGCGAGCCATAGACGATCTGCGCAAGGAAAAGCACACCGAGGCGGAACAGCACTGAAACGGAACGGTGCTGAAGTGAAGCAGTGCCGGAGCGGAACTGCGCTGGTCGAAACTGCACTGACACGAATCAATGTTGATGTTGATGTTGATGTTGATGTCGATGCCGATGCCGACGTCGACATGTGACGCCTGATATGCGATCGGCCCCTTCCGTGATCGAACAGCGGAAGGGGCCGTGTGGAAAACCGATGACCGGCTTGTTCAGCTGATCACGCGCATGCGAATCGTGCCCTCGATGTGGCTGAGCGCGTCCAGCGTGGTCTGGCTGGGCTTCTGCGATACATCAGTGACCACGTAGCCGAGTTCGCCCTCGGTTCCGAGAGACTGCGCAGCGATGTTGATGTTCTCCTCGCCCAGCACATGGTTGACGCGGGCGAGAACGCCCGGCAGGTTGGCATGCAGATGCGCGATTCGAGCAGCGCTCTTGCACGGCCCCAACGTCACCTGGGGAAGGTTGACCGAAAGCATGGTCGACCCCTTGTCCCAGTAGTCCTCAAGTCGCTGCGAGACGAAATGACCGATTGACTTCTGCGCCTCAAGCGTCGAGCCGCCGATATGCGGGGTGAGAATCATGTTGTCCTCGTCGGCGAGATCGGTGTCGAACGGATCGCCGCTCTTCTTCGGCTCGACGGGGAACACGTCGACCGCGGCGCCGGAAAGATGACCGGAATCCAGATGACGCTTCAACGCGTCCAGGTCGGCGACGAAGCCGCGGGACAGGTTGATGAAAATGGCATTCTGCTTCATGCGGGCGAACTGGTCCTCGCCGAAGAAGCCAGTGTTGGACTTGCGGCCGTCCACATGCAGGGTCACCGCATCGGACTGCTCCAGCAATTCGTCAAGGGTCTCGCAACGGTGGGCGTTGCCCATCGCCAGCTTCTCCTCGATATCGTAGAACACGACGCGCATGCCCAGAGCCTCCGCCAGCACGGACAACTGCGAGCCGATATTGCCGTATCCGATGATGCCCAAGGTCTTGCCGCGAACCTCATGCGAGCCGGAAGCGGACTTGTCCCACAAGCCATGGCGCATGTGATGCGTGTGGGCGGGAATGCGGCGCATCAGGCAGATGATGTCGCAGATCACCAGTTCCACCACGGAACGGGTGTTGGAATACGGGGCGTTGAACACGCCGATGCCATGCTTGCCCGCATAATCGAGATCCACCTGATTGGTGCCGATGCAGAAGCATCCGACCGCGGTCAGGGACGGGCAAGCGTCGATGACCGCTGCGGTCACGGACGTCTTGGACCGTATGCCGAGCAGGCTCACGCCGTCAAGCGCCTCGATGAGTTCCTTCTCGCCCAGGGCGCCCTTGCGCGTCTCCACTTCGAAACCGTGATCGCGCAGCGATTGCGCCGCATCCGGGTGAATGTTTTCCAATAACAGAGCTTTTGCCATGGTACCTACCTTATAGCTGCAAAGCCGTTTCGTCTTCCCCTGTCCGCACTATAACCAATCGCTGCGTCGGTCTGGTCATAGCCACGTAGAGATCCGAAGCCGCCACCAGACGCGAGGGAGCATCCTGCTCGATACGTCCTGGCTGTACGACCACTACGGCGTCGAATTCAAGTCCCTTGACCGACTCCGTGGAACCGACGCTGATCTGCGCGTCCCACTCGTGCTGCTCGGACAGCCGGTTCGTCTCTTGCTGTCCCAGCGTACCCGGAAGCGTTGAAAAGATAGTGGATCGGAGCGGGTCGAGCATGTGGGCGGGGGCGATGACCGCTACGCGACCGGTTCCGTCCGCATCCACGAACTGCTTGGCTAGCTGCGCGACATGCGATGCTGCGGTCGCAATCGTGTCGGATTCGCTGTTGACGATGATCCTGCGCACGGCGTCCGGTATCGTGCGCACGGCGTTGACCGTCGAGATATACAGTCCCGCCTTCTGCGCGAAGTCCGAGGCGAGGTCCGAAACCTCCTGCGGATTGCGGTAGTTGATGGTCAGCTCGTTGAGATCCCACCGCCGCTCGCCGAACAGCCGGTTCATCGTGCGGTCCCAGCGGCGCGTGCCGCCGAGCGCAGACGTCTGAGCCACGTCGCCGACGATGGTGAACGAGCGCGACGGGCACCGGCGGATCAGCATGCGCCAGTCCATCGCGGTCAGTTCCTGAGCCTCGTCGACGACCACATGCCCGTATGTCCACTCGCGGTCGGCCGCGGCACGCTGTGCGATGAACTCGCCGCCCTCGCCGTTCATCTGGTCGACCAGCATCTGCGAGGAGACGATGCCCGACCCGAGACCTACCGAGTTCAGGGTGTCCCGCGCGAACTGCTCCTCCTGGGCGCGCTTCGCCTTCTTGGCGGCGATCTGCGCCGCGATCTTGGGGTCGGGCCCCAGAAGCTCCATGGCCTCGTCCAGCAGCGGCACGTCCGATTGCGTCATCGGGGCGCCCTTGGGGCGGGTGAGCGCGGCGATGCCGTCGTCGTCAAGCCACGGCGCGAGCGCGCGAAGACGGCGCGGATGGGACCACAGGTTGTCGATCAGCCACGTGCCGTTCATCGGCAGCCACGCGAGGTTCAGCGCGACCCTCACCTTGTCGTTCAGGCGAAGGTTCGTCAGCGCCTCGTTCAGCTCGTCGTCGGACGGCGTATAGTCCAGCTGCTCGGCGTAACGGTCCCGAAGCGCCATCAGCATGGTCCGCACGAAGGTCTCCCGCGCCTTGTTGTGCGGCTGGCGCGTGCGCTTCGCCTGGTCGATGGCCGCCCTGACGTCGGTGTCGAGCATGCGGACCGCGAAGCCGTTCACGTGCACGGTGGGCAGGTCCTGCGGAACCCGTTCGCGCAGCGCGATGGCGTTGGCCACGACCTGCGCCATGCGACGGTCTCCCTTGAGCTTGGCGGCGAGCGGCGTGTCCGTCGCGGTCGCCTTGATGCCCGGGATGAGGTCGGCGATGGTGCGGCTGACGACGCCCGTCTCGCCGAGCGAGGGCAGCACCTGGTCGATGTAGTGCAGGAACGTCGTGCTCGGGCCGATGACCAGCACGCCGGAGCGCTCCAGCTTGCGCCGGTGCGTGTACAGCAGGTATGCGGCGCGGTGCAGCGCGACCGCGGTCTTGCCGGTGCCGGGCCCGCCCTGCACCACCAGAGCCCTGTTGAGATCTGAGCGGATGATGCGGTCCTGCTCCGCCTGGATCGTGGCGACGATGTCCGTCATCTTGCCGGTTCGGCGCGAACTGAGCGATGCCAGCAGGGCGCCTTCGCCGGTGAGCGTCCCGGCCTTCGAGGCCTTGTCCACCTGCTCGGAATGGACGTCGAGCACCTCGTCCTCGATGCCGATGACATCGCGGAAGTTCAGTGTGATATGGCGGCGCATGACGATGTCGCCGTGGTTGGATGGCGTCGCCTCGTAGAACGGGCGGGCCGCCTCGGCGCGCCAGTCGGTCAGTATCGGCTCGTGGTTCTCGCTGGACAGGCCGATGCGGCCTATGTACCGGCGCTCGCCCTTCACGTCATCGAGTCGGCCGAACACCAGACGGTCTTCCATGGCGCGCAGCTGGGTGAGCCGGTCCTCGTACATGGTGGCGAACGAGTCGCGTTCCGTGCGCTGGGTGGGGGACCCGTGCGAGCCGGCCGCACGTACCGTATCCAACCGCGTGCGCGTCTGCGATCGCAGGGCGTCCAAGCGGGCGTATGCGCGGTCGACCGCTTGCTGTTCCTCGTGCAGTTGCGTTGATAATCCCGGCATTGATGTCCGTTCTCTCGGTGAAAACTCAGGCATTCAAATGTAGCGCAAGGGCAATACGAAGCCGTGTGGATGTGTCCTGCCGCAACGGCGCTCCGAAGCGGTTGTGGAGGATACGCATTAAAACTATGTGGAAAATACCATTTCGTGGGGATTAGTGGTGAGAAGTGGGGTACAGTGGTGGATTGGTGTATCCGGATTCACGGTTAGGAGGTGGAACGTTGGCAGACGACTCGCAAGTCCAGAACGCCACGAACCCCTCCGCACAGCCGGAGCCGATGGCCCTGCCCCCGCTGTTGCTGGGCACGTACACCCCGAAAATCGACGCGAAGGGCCGCATGGCCCTGCCCGCCAAGCTCCGTTCCCAGCTTGGCGCGGGACTCGTCATGGCGCGCGGCCAGGAACGGTGCGTCTACCTCCTGCCGCAATCGGAGTTCCGTCGCATCGCCATCCAGATCCAGCACACGTCGATGGGCGACAAGGCCGCACGCGACTACCTGCGCGTGTTCCTGTCCGGAGCCGTCGACCAAGACCCGGACAAGCAGGGACGAGTGCTGGTACCGCAGATGCTGCGTGACTACGCGAACCTCGGCGACGACATCGTGGTGATAGGCGTGGGCACCCGCGCCGAGATCTGGAACCGCGAGGCTTGGGAACGATATCTGAACGAGAAGGAACAAGGCTATGCCGACATAGCCGACGACGTGCTTCCGGTGGTGGGATTCTGATGACTGATTATGCTTCGATTCACCAGCCAGTACTGCTTGGGCAGTGCGTGTCGCTGGTCGCCCCGGCGTTGCAGGACCCCGGATCCATCGCGGTCGACTGCACGCTCGGTCTGGCCGGCCACACCATCGCCTTCCTCAAAGCCGCGCCGCAGGCCCGAGTGCTGGGCATCGACCGGGATGCGGAAGCACTCGCCATGGCCACCGAGCGCATCGCCGGGGAAGGACTTTCGGACCGCTTCATACCTGTCCACGCCGCATTCGACGCGTTCGGCCAGGTGCTTGACGACCAGGGCATCGATCGGGTGAATGCGGTGTTCATGGATCTGGGGCCTGTCGAGCCTGCAGATCGATGAGGCGGACCGCGGCTTCTCCTACGCGCACGACGCGCCGCTCGACATGCGCATGGACGTCAGCCAGCCCCTGACCGCGCAACGCGTCCTGGCCGAGTACCCCGAGCGCGAGCTGGTACGCATATTCCGCGCATACGGGGAGGAACGGTTCTCCCGCCAGATCGCCCGCGAGATCGTGCGCCGTCGCGCGCAGGAACCTCTGACGACGTCCGCCCAGCTCAACAGGCTCGTCGACGAGGTGGTGCCGCAGGCGCACCGTCCCGCCGGAAACCCCGCCAAGCGCGTGTTCCAGGCATTGCGCATCGAAGTGAACGGCGAACTGGACAAGCTCGCCGGCACCCTGCCGCAGATAGCCTGCCGGCTCGCCCCGAACGGCCGCCTGGTGGTCGAGTCGTACCACTCATTGGAAGACAAGACGGTGAAGTCGTTCATGAACGAAGGACTGCGCGTGGACGCGCCGGCCGACATGCCGGTCATCCCCGACGACGCGCAGCCGTTCTTCGCGCCGCTGACGCGCGGCGCCGTCCAGGCCGGGCCGGATGAGATCGCAGCCAATCCCAGGTCGGCGTCGGTGCGCCTGCGCGGCGTCGAGCTGGTCAGGGCCCTGCCTGCGCGCTGGCGCCAGCGCTTCCGGCACGACGCGCAAGTCGCCCGGGACCATGAGTCGGCCCGGGACGCGGGTGAAAACCGCGGCAGACATGGCGGCCGCGGCAGACATGACGACATGACGGCACGAAACACGACATCGAGAAGGAGGGGATGATGGCCTCGACATTGCGAACCGCCCGCTCCAACGCGGCGCCCGCGGCACCGGCGGGGCGCGGCTCGGATGACGCCGCACGCCCCGCCGCCCGCCCGCAGCTGCACGTCATCGACGGCTCCTCCCAGCGCAACGGTTCCCGGTCCACCGGCAGCCTGGCCCGTATCATCGCCTGGACCCAGGCGCGCGGCGCGTCACTGATCCACGTCACGGTCGCCATCGTCTTCCTGGTCGCCACGCTGCTGATAACCCTGATGCTGCGCACGCAGATGGTTCAGAACTCCTTTGAATCCAACACGGTGCAAAAAAAGCATCAACATGCTCACCCAGGACGTGCAGGACGATCAGGCGAAACTTGACGAGCTGATCTCGTCGCTGCCCGACAAGGCACAGAAGATGGGCATGGTGCCCCAGCAGGATTCCGTCACCATCGATCTCAACGGGTACAAACCCAGTAAGGGGTCCGCTCAATGATCGGTCGAATAACCGCAATGATACGGTTCGCCAGATGCCGCAAGTTCCTCTTCCAGTGCATCGCCATCGGCGTCATACTCGCGATGGTCGCCTCCGCATGCCTGTTCAAGCTGGCCTCCATCCAGCTGATAGACGGCCAGATGGCCGCACAGGCGGCGACTCAGGCCCGGACCAAGAAGGTGATCGTCCACTCGATGCGCGGCAAGATCACCGACACGAACGGCACCGTGCTGGCGCAGAGCGTCGAGCGATACACGATCATCGCCGACCCGTGGGCGGCCTCGCAGTTCGAGCCGATCGACTGCGACACGCAGAAGGCGAAGCAGGCCGGATTCTGCCACAAGGTCAACGGCAAGCCGGTCGGGGTCAAGGGATCCGCGGGCGTGGCCCGTCTGCTGGCACCCGTGCTGAAGATGGACGCGAAGACGCTCGGCGCCAAACTGACCGGCACCAGCCGGTACATGATCCTGAAGAAGGACGTGACGCCGACGGTCAAGCGGGCCATCGACGACCTGAATCTGGGTGGCGTGGTCTATGGCGAGTTGAGCAGCCAGCGCATCTACGCCAACGGCACCCAGCTCGGCGCGCTGCTCGGCGGCGTGGACGATTCCGGCAAGGGCGTCGCCGGGGTGGAAAGCATGGAGAACTCCGCGCTGACCGGCACGGACGGTTACGTCATCTACCAGCAAGGTAACGGCGGCGAGGAGATCCCCGGCACGCTGACCGGTTCCCAAGAGGCCGTGAACGGCTCCGACGTGGCGCTGACGCTGGACCATGACGTCGACTGGTACGTCAAGCAGGCGCTGCTGGAAGGCCAGAAGAAGACCAAGGCGACGTGGGCCATGGCGGTGGTCCAGGACATCCAGACCGGCGAGATACTGGCCCTGGAGGACACCGACGAATACCAGGCGGGCAGCGACCAGGCCAAGCTGAACGCGTCTCGCGCCGTCAGCGAAAGCTTCGAACCGGGCTCGGTGGGCAAGGTCATCACGATGTCCGGGCTGCTGCAGACCGGGCTGCACAAGGCGACCGACAAGTTTACTGTGCCCTATTCGTATACCAAGGACGGGCAGGAATACCATGACTCGTCCGCGCACGGCGACGAGCACTGGACTCTGGCCGGCATCATCAAGAACTCCTCGAACGTTGGGCGTGGTCATGGCTTCGTCGCAGTACACGAAGAAGCAGCGGTACGAGTACCTCACGAAGTTCGGCATCGGCCAGTCCAGCGGCATGTCCATCCCGGGCGAGTCGCGCGGGCAGCTCGGCACGCCGGAATCGTGGGACGGGCGAACCGGCAACACGATCCTGTTCGGTCAGGGATACTCCGTGAACGCGCTCCAGCTGACCAACGTCGTCGCGACCATCGGCAACAAGGGCGTGCGCAAGCAGCAGTCGCTGATCAAGTCGGTCACCCACGCCGACGGCACGGTGGCGACGCCGCAGGAGGGCTCTTCCACGCGCGTCATCGACGAGTCGGTCGCCGACCAGGTCAAGAACGCCATGGAATCCGTGGCCGAGGGATACAGCAAGGTGGTGAACGTCAAGGGATACCGCATCGCGGCGAAGACCGGTACCGCCGAGGTCGCGGGAAGCGACGGCCGGCTGACCTCGATCGTCGCCGATTTCGCCGGAATGATCCCGGCGGACAACCCGCGCTTCGCCATCACCGTGATCATGAAGGACCCGCAGGGCACCTACGGCGGCATGACGGCTGGCCCGGTGTTCGCCAAGATTGGTGAATTCCTTATGCAGAAGTACAACGTGCCGACCTCCAGCCCGCGCAACGATGCTATTGCAGTGGACTGGTAAGGGGCCGCGCCGGAAATCCGGCGGGGCGTCGACAGGAACATACGGAAGAAAGGCGGAAGCGATGAGCGCAGTCAGTGAGGCCGTCGCGCGGCGGATGACGTTGGGATATCTGGCCGGACACGTACGGGGCTGGGAACTCGACCCCGGGACTTCGCTTCGGGGCGTCACCGTCACATCCATCGCGGACGACGTCGATTCCGTGGCTCCCGGATCCCTGTATGTTCCCGCGCAGAGCGTGGACGTCAAGCGGCTGGAGGAGGCCCGGGCCCGCGGCGCGTACGCTGCGCTGGTCCCCCCGTCGATGAAGCACGAGGACGGCCCCGCGCAGATGCCACTGCTGCGCGCGCGCCTGACGTCCCGGCAGCTGGGCGACATCGCCAGCGACATCGCGGGCACCCCGTCCAACGCACTCGCCATTTTCGTGGTTGGCTCGGATGACCCGAAACGCAGTGAACGGTACGCGTCATGCGTAGCGGATTTCCTGCACATGCTGGGCAATCCTGTCGGCGTCGTGAAATCATCCGGCTCGACGTCGCTGGAGCGCGAGCTCGACCTGACCTACCCGCTGTCGATACTCGACGTGCAGCAGACGCTGTCGGTCTGCGCGGAGGACGGCGCGGCGGCGATGGTGTTCGCGCTCAACGACCGTACACTCAAATCCGATGCGCTGACCAGCGTGAACGTCGACGTCATCGGCCTGGACTCGGCGCGAGACCTGCGCCAGCCGACGCCGAGCGGCACCGGCGAGGATTCGCGTGCTGGCGAAGGCGGCGAAGCGGCATCTCCGTCCGGGCATGGGCGAGCGGGGAGGAGCCCGCCGGGTCGGCTGGCGACGCCCGGGACGACCTC
>ENA-OQCV01000021-OQCV01000021.1-human-gut-metagenome-genome-assembly--contig:-NODE-21-length-42149-cov-6.129361_pt1 | contig 42149 bp, 44 predicted proteins | sample MGYA00242766_ERZ504592 | MGnify/ENA primary metagenome ERZ504592 (study PRJEB26092, sample SAMD00036315) | human gut metagenome | host: Homo sapiens | study: EMG produced TPA metagenomics assembly of...
AAAATTCATTCCAGATTGCCTGCGGCAATGGAATTTTGGCTTGTATGTCTCGGGATTTTGGCATATTCATGCCAAAATCACCTCGCGGGATAGTGGTGCGTAAACAGTAACATCAGGAACATTACTGTTACACATCTGAACCTGATACCATGAAAATGAAAAAGTTACAATATACAAAGAAGAGGTGTTTAATAATGAAATGTATCGGAATTATCGGAGCAATGGAACAGGAAGTTGCAAAAATTCAAGGAAAAAATTGCAGGATGTCACAATTACATCCAGAGCCCGTATGGATTTCTATGAGGGAACTCTGGAAGGAAAGAAAGTAGTTGTTGTACGCTCAGGAATCGGAAAAGTAAACGCAGGTATGTGCACACAGATCCTTGCAGATGTATTTGGTGTGGAAGCGGTGATCAATACAGGAATTGCAGGAAGTCTGAATAATGATGTAAATATTGGGGATATTGTTCTTTCCACAGATGTTTTGCATCATGATATGGATGCGATTGGCTTCGGATATAAGAAAGGTCAGATTCCGCAGATGGATGAATTTTCCTTCCCTGCTGATGAAAAACTTCGTAAACTGGCTGCAAAAGTATGTAAAGAAGTAAATCCTGAGATCAGTGTATTTGAAGGAAGAATCTGTTCCGGAGATCAGTTTATCTCAGATAAGAGCGTTAAAGATGCCATCATTTCAGAATTTGGTGGATTTGCAGTAGAGATGGAAGGTGCTGCTATCGGTCAGGCTGCTTATCTGAACCATATTCCATTCCTTGTAGTAAGAGCAATCTCTGATAAGGCAGACGGAAGTGCTCACATGGATTACGCTGAGTTTGAGATGGCGGCAATTGAACACAGTGTCAAATTAACTGTAAGAATGATCCAGGAATTGTAATCTGCAAGAAGCAGATGAAATAAAGCGGCACGTGAACTGTATTTCGGCACAGTCTGCAGAACTTTGCATATACTGAAATAGACAATCGAAAAGAATGCAGGATCGTACGATGTATCTGAAAGAATATTTTCCGTTTTATACCACATATGCAAATCCTCTTCTGTATGAAGGAGAACGGATGCAGGATAAAGAATTTAACCTGATGAAATCCTATTATCCGGGGACTGTACAGCATATTCAGGAGAAAATAGAAGAGGAATGTGATCTCATGGATTATGAGGGAAGCCGCCTTTATGATGAATATCCGGATAAATATATGATTTATCATTTAAGCTGCAAGATCAGGGAGAGTATGGAACCGGAAATAAGCACTCAGGCTATCAGGGAGGATTTTCTGGATGAACTGATACAGGTAATGCTTTGTCAGGAAATATCCAGAAGAAGATGCCGCAGATATCGCTGCAGGAGATACTTTTAAAACAGATTGTAATTGCTCGGTAAATCGGTTTGCTGGTACACCGGACAGTTACAACAGATTATATAACATTAACAGACAGAAAGAGCAATGAAAAATTTAAGAGAATATTTAGAAGAACAGATAAATGAAAATCTGATACAGGCTGTTCTGAGTGCCGGCAGAAATAAGATGGCATATCAAAAATAAAGATTCGTCCGATCCGGCTGAAAGGACAGATCTGTTATCAGGCATCTGCCACAGAAGGACAGAAAGTTCTGCATAAAAACTACGGGCGTACGGAACTGATTGAATATGTGGAAAAAGAACTTGCAGAGAATTTCAGACAGTTTCAGGCACAGGGTGCAGTAACAGACGGGGTTGTTCTTGTCAGTAAAAAGGGGAAAATGACTATTAAACAGAAACACCATGAACAGAAAGAAAAAGTTCAGATCCAGGCACATAACCGGGTGAAACAATATATTCTTAAAGAAGGTGTTCCGGTTCCGTTTTTGATCGATCTGGGAGTTATGAATGAACAGGGAAAGATTATCCATGCCAGATATGACAAATTCAGACAGATCAATCGTTTCCTTGAATTTATTGAAGATATACTTCCCAGACTTTCCAGAGACAGAGAAATAACGATTCTGGATTTTTGGCTGTGGAAAGAGTTATCTTACCTTTGCCATGTATTATTATTTAAGAGAACTAAAAGGATATGATGTAAATATCATAGGTCTTGACCTGAAAACAGATGTAATTGAGAAATGTAATTCTCTGGCACTCAGATACGGATATGAGAAGCTGCATTTCTATCATGGTGATATTGCAGATTATGAAGGTGTATCCTGTGTGGATATGGTGGTAACGCTTCAGGCCTGTGACACAGCTACCGATTATGCACTTGCCAAGGCAGTGGAATGGGGAGCTGAAGTCATTCTTTCCGTACCCTGCTGTCAGCATGAAGTTAATAAACAGATTAAAAATGAAATGCTGGAGCCGGTTCTGCGCTATGGAATCCTGAAAGAAAGGATGTCTGCGCTGATCACAGATGCTGTGCGTGCAGATCTTCTGGAGAGCAAAGGTTATGATACCCAGATCCTGGAGTTTATTGATATGGAACATACACCTAAGAATCTCCTGATCAGAGCAGTCAGAACAGGGAAAAGATCAGACCAGGGTAAGGTGGAGAAAATGCTTGCAGCCCTGAATATCCATCCCACACTGGACAGGCTTCTGAATGCAAAAAGAACAGGAAGGGAGTGTGCGATGAAAAGGATACTGTAAAAAGCAGGTATTCTTCTTCTGGTATTTCTGCTTGGTACAGCAGGTACTGCATTGCTTCTTAACAGTGAATCCACAGATAACCGTTCTGATTTTAATGACGCAGTGTTTCCGGAAGTCATGGTGGATATGAATGATACGCTGATAAACCGGATGTATGGATATGCGCAGCCTATGCAGGCGGATTTTACCAGAGACAGTGTGACTCCTCTGGATACATCTAAAAAAACTGACATTTAAAGTGAATCCCTATGATTCGGAAGTAAAGAGATTTTTCTTATGAGATCCGTACATCTGATGGAAGTAAAGTCCTTGAAAATAAGAAGATTAAGAATCTTGTAAAAGAAGATCAGTATTTGTCCGTAGACGTGGAGATTGGCAGTGATCTGCGCATGAATCAGGAATATTCCATGCAGATTGCCCTGGAACTGGATGAGGGTACAGCATATTATTATACGAGAGTTGTTTCCAGGTCACAGGTACATGCATCAGATTATGCAGCTTTTGTAAAATATTTTTATGAAGCGTGTCTTGACAAAGAGTCAGCAGATGCACTGGGAAGTTATCTGGAACCACAGACAACAGGAGCAGCAACGAATTACTCGGGAATTAATATTAATTCTTCCCTGAGTGAGATCAGTTGGGGGAATCTTGCTCCGCAGCTGTGTCAGGAGGGAATTCCTGTGATCAAAGAGATCAATGAGACAACTGCCAGCGTTGTGCTGGAATATCAGCTGACTTCGCAGAATGAGGATGAGGAAACGGAATTATATGACGTAAAAGAATTTTACAGAATGAAATATCAGGATACCAGGATTTATCTGCTGGATTTCCAGCGTTCTGCAAATCAGGTCTTTGATGGTACACTGCCTGTTTATGAGGATGATGGGATTATCCTTGGAGTGCGCGATAAGAATGTAGAATATATGATGAATGATGCTGCTACTGTGATAGCTTTTGTGCAGGAGGGAGATCTGTGGTCCTATTCACCGGGCAATGAAAAGGTAAATCAGGTTTTCAGTTTCAGAAAATCGAAGGACGGAGATTTCCGCGATTCCAGAACTCAGCATGACATCAAGATCGTCAGAGTAACTGATGAAGGAGATATTGATTTCGTACTTTATGGATATATGAACAGAGGAAGCCATGAAGGATATGAAGGAATTGCAGTTTACCATTACAATCGTGATAAAAACGTGGCAGAAGAAAGAGCCTTTATCCCTGTTTCGGAATCATTTGAATTTCTGAAAAAAGATCTTGAAAAACTGTCCTATGTCAATGAAAAGAATGAGCTGTTTCTGATTCTGGCGAAGAATCTTTACAGGATCAATATCGAAGAGAACTCCAGTGAAATTCTTGAAAAAGGAATAAAAAATGCGAATTTTGTATCTTCCGATAATAATGACCATGCAGCCTGGCTGGTTTCAGAGGGGGATGAAAAGGGAAATATCAAGGAAATTGATTTTGATACCTGTAAAACCCGACTGATCGCACCGCAGAAAGGCCAGAGACTTCGTACAGTTGGATTTATGAATGAAGATCTGATTTATGGAATGCTGAATAAAGAAGATATTCTTACAGATGAGGAGGGACATAAATCTGTTGGGATCCGCATTCTGCGTATTGAAGATTTTGAAGGAAATGTAAAAAAAGAATACCGGAAAGACGGACTTTATATCACTGATATTTCAGTAGGAAATACTCTGATCGAGTTTGAACTTTCTGCAAAATCCGGAGAAACCTCTTATGTTGCCCAGAAGAAAGATACGATCATGAATAATAAAAAGGCAGCGGCAAATACAGTAAAAATCGAACTTATTTCTGCATCCAGGACAGGTGTTCGTGTGAAACTGGTATTTAACACAACCAAACAGACAGATTCTCCGCTGACTATGTATGCAAAGGTAAGCAGTTCCGACCGGAAAGATATTGTTCTGGACACTCAGATTCCTCAGGAAACAGCATATTATGTTTACGGACAGGGCGGACTGGACGGTATCTATACAGATCCGGCGAAGGCTGTATTGCGTGCAGATACGCTGGGAGGTGTAGTGCTGAACCGTACACAGCAGTATGTATGGGAACGTGGAAATAAAAAGACAAAAATGCAGATAGATACAGAAGGGATTCCGGAGAGTGTGCTTCAGGGAACCTATGATATTAAAACCCTGAAAAAGAGCCTCAAAAAGACCGGAACTGTGATCGATCTTTCCGGCTGCAGTTTGGACAGTGTGCTGTACGAGATAAGTGCACAGCGTCCGGTAATTGCCAAAACGGGAGCAGATACAAGCGTGGTGATCGTAGGATATGATGAATATAATACCTGGCTGTATGATCCGGTTAAAAAAGAGACCTATCCGTATGGAATGAATGACAGTACGGATCTTTTCCAGAAAGCCGGAAATGTGTTTATCACCTATATAGAAACAGTAAATTACTGATGAAAAACATAACCGGCAGGCAGCTGAGAACGGAGCGAACAGTAACGCGACAGCAACCTGCCGGTTATTCATCCAAAAAATTGTAAAAATGCTTCTTTACATTTCACTGATATTTGAGTATTCTAAAAAGGACAAACAGTGGCAGAGAAATTTATTGTTTAAACACGTTACTGTAAGAGTGAAACAGTAACAGCGAAACGGAGGAACGTACAGATGTTATATGAGAACATTAAAAAATTTAGTACAGTACGGAGTAGAAACAGGACTTACACCGGCCTGCGAGAAGAATTATACAATAAATCTTCTTCTGGATGTCTTTAAAGAAGACGAATATGTGGAACCTGAGGAAGAGTACAGGGATATCGATCTTGAAGAGGTATTAAATGCACTTCTGGATGAGGCTGTGAAGAGAAATCTCATAGAAGACAGTGTTGTGTACAGAGACCTTTTTGATACCAGACTTATGAACTGTCTGATGCCGCGTCCGGCGCAGGTACAGAATGAGTTCTGGAGCAGATATGAGAAAGATCCACAGGAAGCAACCGATTACTTCTATAAACTCAGTCAGGACAGCGATTATATTCGTCGTTATCGTGTAAAGAAAGATCAGAAATGGACAGTAGACAGTGAATATGGTAAAATCGATATCACCATCAATCTTTCCAAACCGGAAAAAGATCCGAAGGCAATCGCTGCTGCCAAGCTTGTAAAATCCAGCAGTTATCCGAAATGTCTTCTTTGCCCGGAGAACGAAGGATATGCAGGAAGAGTTAATCATCCTGCCAGAGAGAATCACAGAATCATTCCTATCACTGTAAATGACAGTCCCTGGGGATTTCAGTATTCCCCATATGTGTATTACAATGAGCATTGCATCGTCTTTAACAGTCAGCATGTTCCGATGAAGATTGAGAAGAATACATTTATCAAACTTTTGATTTTGTAAAACTTTTCCCGCATTACTTCCTGGGATCCAATGCAGACCTGCCTATCGTAGGCGGTTCTATTTTAAGTCACGATCATTTCCAGGGCGGACATTATACTTTCGCAATGGCAAAAGCACCGATCGAGAAACATGTGACTATTCCGGGATATGAGGATGTAGAAGCAGGTATTGTTAAATGGCCTCTTTCAGTTTTAAGGATCCGTCATAAGGATGAGAAGAGACTGATAGAGCTTGCTACACATGTTCTGGAAGCGTGGAGAGGTTATACAGACGAAAGTGCGTTTATCTTTGCTGAAACTGATGGAGAACCGCACAATACGATCACACCGATCGCCCGTAGATCCGGAGATATGTTTGAACTGGATCTCACACTTAGAAATAACATTACTACTGATGAGCATCCTCTTGGTGTATACCATCCGCATGCAGAGTATCATCATATCAAGAAAGAGAATATTGGTCTGATCGAAGTAATGGGACTTGCCGTACTTCCGGCAAGATTAAAAGAAGAATTGGAACTTCTGGCAGAATATATTCTGGAGGGAAAAGACATTTCTTCCAATGAGAAGATTGAGAAACATGCAGCGTGGGTTGCAGAATTCCTTCCGAAATATGACAACCTTGATAAAGACAACATTCAGGATGTTCTCAGAAAAGAAGTCGGTAATGTATTCGTTCATGTACTTGAGGATGCCGGCGTATATAAATGTACTGCTGAAGGCAGAGAAGCATTTATGAGGTTTATCAATAAATTATAAGGAATATTTTCAACCATAAGAAAACAGTGTTTACATAGCAGGATGACAAATCTGGTATTATTTACATATGAGCAGGTTGTGGCGGTTCTGATCAAAAGCCGGGCAGTCTGAAGATGTTTTTGAATGATTGGGAATGCATAGAGAACGTCCCGCATATTTTATGTTGGGACGTTTTTGCAAAATGGAGGTAAATATGTACAGAAAAAGACACAAAAGAGGAAAGCGTCTGGCAAGTGTGTTTCTGACTGTGGCACTGATCACTGCAACAGTTCCCGTACAGGCAGCAGAGTTCGGCACTCCGGACAGTTTTGAAGAGATTTTCAGTTCAGGGGAAGAAGATTCGTGCATAACTGATACAGAAAATACTTTGCCGGCAGCTTCTGATTCGGAGAAAGTAATGGCATCGGAACTGTCACCAACACCAACAGTGACTTCGACACCGGAGGGTACACCTGCACTGACAGAAACACCGACTCCTTCGGTCACACCGATGCCGTCTTCAACACCGACTCCTTCAGTCACACCATCACCATCACCATCTCCAACGCCGACGATTAATCCGGAGAAAGAGGTAATGCTCCGGTTTATAGACGGAGAAGGAAATGAATGTGAACAGCTGCGAACAGTGATGTCCTGGGGTGAATCTTTGATCCTTCCCAATGTACCGGATACAGGTGCACCGGATATGTGGAAACTGGAAAAAAATGAAAAACTTGGAGATGCGATCACTCTGAAGGGTGGAGATATTCTTACTCTGAAGAAAGGCGAGAGCTGGAATCTGTTTCTCGAAAAAGGCATCCTGAACTTCTATATGCCAAAGAAATGTACGGTTTCCCTTTATAATAATTCAGGAACCAGTGTGTTTTCCAATGGAATTCTGCATGCATATGAGACAAAAAACGTCATACTTCCGGATATGCCATCATCTAAATACATTAATTATGGATGGACAGATACAAAGGGAAGTTCTGCTGTAAAATATGAACTGAATTCAGAATTTACAGTGACCGGTGACACAGATTTTTACATTGTGCGCCGTACAGCACTTCAGGTGAATTTTAAGACCAATACGGGGGCAAGCAACAGTAAATTTACCAGACTGAATCAGAAAGTCGGAAAAGGACTTATAGTTACAATGCCGCAGGTGCCTGTCAAGACAGGATATCAGTCTCTGGGATGGTCAAAGAGTAAAAAAGCCTCCAAAGCTGACTATAAAGCAGGCCAGAATGTGACTATATCAAAAACACTGACTCTCTATGCTGTATATAAGAAATTGCCTTACACAGTTACTTTCAATAACAATAATGGAACAAGTACCAGCAAAATTTATACTTCGCTCACCATGTATGCGTCAAAAAATCAGAAAGTGACACTGCCTGATGTGCCGAAAGTAAAGGGCTATACAAATCTGGGCTGGACAACTGAAACGGGAGAAACAGAACCGGAATATTCAGCCGGTGATACAGTAAAGATTACAAAGGCAACTCGGTTCTATGCAGTGCGCAGAAAGAGTAATTATTATACGGTCAGCTACTATCTGGGAAATGGAAGCACTAATGCGGCTTATCAAAAAAGCTTACTCAGACAGTAGAAGAGGGAACGGTTGTTACCTTTGCAAAAGTACCGGCAAGAACCGGTTATGTTAACCAGGGATGGTCAAGTAAGAAAAATTCCGAGAAAGCAACAGCGAAGGCGAAATGTACAGTTAATAAAAATATCACTCTTTATGCGGTACAGAAGAAGGCAGTACAGCTGACTTTCCACAGATGTGACGGCAGCACCTGGCAGAAAACGACTCTGGCGAAAGGATCTACCTATTCTCTGCCAGGAGTAAGAGATGCAGAAGGTTATACTTTCATGGGATGGTCATCAAAACCAATGCAGTCTGTGAATCCGGAATATGAGGCAGAAGAGAAGATTACAGTAAACGGTAATATGAACCTGTATGCAGTAGTATTTAACAGATCAACAGAAAAAGATCTTACAGAAGCTGAGCTCCCGCAGGTAGATATCTATAAATACAAACAGGTAATCTTTGTGGGCGATTCCCGTACAGAATTTATGGAGAATGTTCTGAAGGGAATGGGAGAATCAGCAATTAAAAATGTGAAGTTTGTCTGCTCTGCGGGAAAGAAATTAAATTGGCTTACTACCACAGGATGGTCACAGCTTTATGCTATGGTGCAGAAGGACACCAACAGTATTCTTTCTAAGAAAACAGCGGTAATTTTTAACTTTGGAGTAAATGATCTGTCAGATTATGCAGATTATGTAGAATATTATAACTGGATTGCACCGCAGCTTAAAAGTAAAGGATGCGAACTGTATTTCATGTCAGTAAATCCGTTGAACCGTACGATGCTTTCAAATACAGGACGAGCAGACCGAAGCGAAGCGGCAGTCAGATCCTTTAACGATTATATGAAAGCAAATCTTTCTTCTGCATATACTTATATCGATATGTACTCCTACCTGAAATCCACAGGCTACAGCTTTGCCAGTGATCACTATGGAGCAGGAACTATCGATGATGGTCTGCATTATACGGCAAAAACATACAAGCGAATTTATGCCAAGTGTATAGATTCGCTGAGGGTACCAAGATAGGATAGATGTTATTTAAATATTATCAGGATAAAAGTTACTATTCGTTTCGTACCCGGTAACGAATAAAAAACACAGTAAATACCAGATTACTCCTTGCGTGAAATCAGGGAATAGTCTATACTAAAAGACGAGACGGCTGTCAGACGAGAACAGCGTTTCGTCTTTTTGTGTAAGACCAGAACGATGAGGAGAAAGAGGAAACATAGATATGAAGTTAACAACAGTAAAAGAGATTTACAAAGAGAGAGAAAAATACCTGGATAAAGAGGTTACAGTAGGTGGATGGGTACGAAGCGTACGTGATTCCAAGACATTTGGATTTATCGTGCTTCACGACGGAAGCTTCTTTGAGACTCTTCAGGTAGTTTATCACGATACAATGGAGAACTTTGCTGAGATCAGCAAATTAAACGTAGGTGCAGCGATCATTGTCAAAGGTACACTGGTAGCAACTCCACAGGCAAAACAGCCATTTGAGATCCAGGCAGCAGAAGTTACAGTAGAGGGTAATTCTGCACCTGATTATCCGCTTCAGAAGAAACGCCACAGTCTTGAATACTTAAGAACCATCACACATCTCCGTCCGAGAACAAACACATTCCAGGCAGTATTTCGTGTACGTTCTCTGTGTGCCTATGCGATTCACCGTTTCTTCCAGGAGCAGGGATTTGTTTATGTGCATACTCCGCTGATCACAGGAAGCGACTGTGAAGGTGCAGGTGAGATGTTCCAGGTAACTACTCTGGATATGAACAACGTTCCGACAGATGACAAGGGTGCTGTAGATTACTCTCAGGATTTCTTCGGAAAAGAAACTAATCTGACAGTAAGCGGACAGTTAAACTGCGAGACTTTTGCACAGGCATTCCGCAATGTTTATACTTTCGGACCAACCTTCCGCGCTGAGAATTCCAACACAACCCGCCATGCGGCAGAGTTCTGGATGATCGAGCCGGAATGTGCATTTGCAGATTTAAATGACAACATGGATCTTGCAGAGGCAATGCTGAAATATGTGATCCGTTATGTATTGGAGAATGCACCGGAAGAGATGAATTTCTTCAATTCTTTTGTTGATAAGGGACTTCTGGACAGACTGAACCATGTGATCAATTCTGAGTTTGGTCATGTTACTTACACAGAAGCAGTAGAGCTTCTGGAGAAGAACAACGATAAATTTGACTACAAAGTATTCTGGGGATGCGATCTGCAGACAGAGCATGAACGTTATCTTACAGAAGAAATCTTTAAGAAACCTGTATTTGTAACAGATTATCCGAAAGAGATCAAAGCTTTCTACATGAAGATGAATGAGGATAACAAGACTGTTGCAGCTATGGACTGTCTGGTGCCTGGAATCGGTGAGATCATCGGTGGAAGCCAGAGAGAGGATGACATTGAGAAACTTGAGAAACGTATGGACGAGCTGGGACTTAAGAAAGAGGATTATGACTTCTATCTTGATCTTCGTAAATATGGTTCCACACGCCATTCAGGATTTGGTCTTGGATTTGAACGTTGCGTAATGTACCTTACCGGCATGGGCAACATCCGCGACGTAATTCCATTCCCAAGAACTGTTAAAAACTGTGATTTATAATTTGACTGATATCAGTATTGTGGGAGCATTGAAGCTGCAGAGCAATCCGCAGATATCAAAAATGTTATAGAAAGAGAGATTGGCATGAGATTTATTCATCTTGCAGATGTACACCTTGGTGCAGTTCCTGACAGGGGCTGTCCATGGAGCAGCAGGCGGGAGGAAGAAATCTGGGAAACTTTCCGCCGGGTTATTGCGGGTATCCGCGAGAATCCGGTGGATTTGTTATTTATAGCAGGAGATTTGTTCCACCGCCAGCCTCTTCTACGGGAACTGAAAGAAGTAAATAACCTGTTTTCCACCATCCCGGATACCCGGGTTTATCTGATGGCAGGAAATCATGACTATATTAAGGCTGATTCATTTTTACCGGGATTTTCAGTGGGAAAAGAATGTGACACTTTTTTAAGAATGAACAGCTTACCTGTGTGAAAGATGAGAAACTGGATGTTTATGTATATGGACTGAGCTATGAACATCAGGAAATAGAGAATCCTCTGTATGATTCTATACATCCTGCAGAGGGAGAGGGGGTTCACATTTTACTGGCTCATGGTGGAGATGCGAAGCATATCCCCATGAATATCAAATCAATTGCTGCGTCAGGATTTGATTATATTGCATTAGGACATATTCATAAACCCCAGATTCTGATCCGGGATAATGCAGCTTATGCAGGTGCGTTGGAGCCTGTTGACAGAAATGATCTGGGTGATCATGGATACATAGAAGGACATCTGGAAAACGGAAGGCTTAAGACAAATTTTGTTCCTTTTGCCTGCCGTTCCTATGAGCAGATTCTTCTGATGCTGCGTGAAGATTCTACACAGGCATCTCTGGAAGATATGCTGAAGGCGGATCTGGCGAATAAAGGACGCATGAATATCTACAGGATCGTGATCCAAGGAACCAGGGCACCAGAGCTTCTGCTGCTTCCCGAGAGACTGAAGTCTTTTGGCTACGTAACAGAGGTTCTGGATGAATCAAAGCCTTCCTATGATCTGGAAGCACTTCAAAAAAAAATATAGTGGAACACTGATCGGTGACTATATCAGTTATTTTCTTGAAAAAGACAGAAATGCAGTGGAGGAGAAGGCATTATATTATGGTCTTCAGGCTTTACTGGAAACAAGCAGGTGACAGACAGAATATGATTATCAGACAGTTAAATATTAAAAACTCTGGAGAAATCCATGATAAAACTTTAGAGTTTTCTCCGGGAATTAACGTTCTGTATGGAGAGAATGAAAGCGAAAGAGCGATAGTACATACGTATATTAAAAAGTATGTTTCTCGGAGATATCAGTGAAGCAATCTACGATAATGCAGTTTTTGCTGCGAAGTTAAAGAGTCCGACAGAACAGGATCTGGCTCGGGAGCTGCAAAAATTTATGACCGGCTATCAGGGAACTGCAGACAGCTCCATGGATCTGGGACGGGCCATGCAGATGCTCAAGATGTCCAGAAAGGGTTATCTGGTCCAGGCAGACAGAAAACAGAAAGAGACAGAACAGGAGAGGCAGAAACTTCTGACCAGGATGGATGATATCATAAGTGATCTGAATAATCTGAATGGAAAGCTGGATCAGATTAATGAGAAAGAGGAGTCGTTACGGATGCATCCCGGAGATGAAAATGGTGCGGTTATTCTGGATGAGAGAATGGCACAGGCAAAGGCAAAAAGAAACAGCTTTGCAATGGGAATGCTGATATCGGCCGCTGCCGGCATCTTTGGATTGATTCTGACTGCGATTATAGCGGACAGTGTTTCGGTAAGTCTGATCGTAGCGGTTATTGCAGCTGCGTTGGTGGGATTTTGTGGAAAACAGCAGCTGAAGTATGCAAGGGAATTTCAGAAGAGAATACGGATGAAGAAACGCTGGGTATCCAGGCAGGAGAAACTCAGATGCAGTAAAGAAAATCTCAGACAGGACTATGATGAGAAAGAAACAGAACTTTGTAACCTTAAGGAAGAATACCGGGAATACGAAGAAAATTCTTTTCTGCTTACATCGGAAGAGCGGGAGGTACAGGCTCTGAATATGGCGATGGAAACCATAGAGAGAATGTCAGGAAATATTCATCTTCAGGTGGGACGAAAGCTGCAGATACGTACTTCTCAGATTTTGAGTGAGATTACAGATGGTGAATATCAGGACGTACAGATGGATGCGGCATCCCACATGACAGTAACTACCGGGAACGGAGTGGAAGCACTGGAATGTCTCAGCCGCGGCACTCTGGAGCTGATTTATTTTGCCATGCGCATGGCTGCAGGAGAGCTTCTGTGTCAGGAAGAAAGTCTGCCGGTGATACTGGATGATATCTTTGGGATGTATGAGGAAGAAGATCTTGAGGCAGTTCTTGGATGGATGTATAAGGAGAAAAAAGCAGGTTATCATCAGTACCTGCAGTAAACGCGAGATGGAACTTCTGGACAGAGAGGGAATCCCTTATGGGAAGCAAATTATTTCCTGAATTTTTAACCAGACTGCGAAGCAGTTATTCAGTGTAGGGCCGTATAGAAGAGTAGATTGCATTATATATAACAAAAAGAGAGATTTCATGTACTGCAGGAATTTCGGATGAAACAGCCGGAACAGAACATGAAATCTCTTTTTATAAATTTTACAGAAGTTATTTATTTCTCATCATACTGAGCCATGTAACTGCTTACGCAGCGGTTGATCCTGTCAACCGGGTTGAGCAGATAGCTTACAGACTGATCATGATTAAGAGTATCAATGATCAGGGCGATATATTTACTCATATCACAGGAGATATAGTAATCTTTTGCAAGAAGCTCAGGAGACTGATAGATCAGGTTTGTAGTGAGCAGTTTGTCAAACACTCCTGCCTTATGAGCCTCATCAAATTTCTCGAGTCCGTTTGTAAACAGTCCGAAAGTAGAGCAGATATAAATTCTGCCTGCTCCTCTTTCCTTGAGGAGAGAAGAAATCTTAAGAACTGTATCACCGGAAGAAATCATATCATCGATCAGGATCATATCTTTGCCCTTAAGGTTTGGACCGAGGAATTCGTAAGCTGCGATCGGGTGACGTCCGTTGATTCTCTTGGAGTAATCCAGACGTTTGTAATACATACCCATATCAACACCAAGGATATTGGCAAGATAGATTGCGCGGTTCATGCTTCCCTCATCAGGGCTGATGATCATGAAATGATCGTTGTCGATGTGAAGTCCTTTCTCATGGTTGAGAAGAGCTTTGATAAACTGATAGGATGGCTGTACAGTCTCAAATCCATGCAGAGGTGTTGCATTCTGCACGCGCGCGTCATGTGCGTCAAAAGTGATGATGTTTTCCACACCCATACTTACAAGCTCCTGAAGTGCTGTTGCACAGTCCAGGGATTCTCTGCCGCTGCGGATATTCTGGCGGCTTTCGTACAGATAAGGCATGATCACGTTTACTCTGCGGGCTTTGCCGCCGATTGCGCCGATCACACGTTTCAGATCCTGAAAATGGTCATCAGGAGACATAAGATTCTCGTATGGTCCGATGCTGTAGGTAAGACTGTAGTTACATACATCAACCATCAGATAGATATCGTCACCACGTACAGATTCCATGATCGTACATTTCGCCTCACCGGAACCGAAACGTGCTGTCTGGACCGGTATCAGATAGGACTCTCTCTGATAACCCTCAAATGCAAAAGAATCAAGCTCTTCGTGGCTGCGCTCTTTACGCCACTGTATCAGCCATTCATTTACTTTTTCACCCAGATCCTTACAGCTGATCAGAGGGATCAGACCAAGTCTGCCCACCGGAAGTGTAGTTAAATCTTTAGTTGTTGCCTGTGCCATGTTTTATTTTCCTCCTAAAAAAATTTTCTGTATACGGATATCCTTTCCTTCCAGCTTCACCATACGGTAGTTGCTGGCGATTCTCGAAAAGGTTCGTTCGGAATAAGTATCCGAGAAATTTTCCAGTTTCAGATTTGTTGATATGATCGTAGACTTCCTGCGCATGATGCGTTCATTTATGCACAAAAACAACTGGGAAGAGACAAAGCTGTTTGTAAGTTCAGTTCCCAGGTCGTCGATGATCAGCAGATCGCTGTCAAATACAAATTCCTGTCCTTCTGTTTTATCTCTGGAGAATTTGGAGTCTGCCAGCAGTTCAAACAGATCAAATGCGGAAAAGTACATAACGCAATGTGCTGATTCCAGAAGATCATGAGCAATACAGTGAGAAAGAAAAGTCTTACCCACACCGGTATCACCGTAAAGAAACAGATTCTCAAAGGAACTGTCAAAATTTCTCACAAAACCTCTGGCAATATCATAAGCTCTCCGGGCCGTCTCTCTTTCTGTCAGTCCGGTAGCTTCGTTCTTCATTGTATCAGAATAATAATCAAAAGAAAAGTGGTCAAAGTTTTTCTTTTTGAGAATTTCTTTTAAATTGGACTGCGTATAGAGCAGTTCTATCTCTGCTTTCTTAAAACAGGTACATTTTTGGCTTCCGACGTAACCGGTATCCTGACAGACCGGACACTTATATGGAAGTTCCAGATAATTCTCCGGATATGAGTTACATACCAGCAGGGCATTGCGCTCCTGGGACAGAAGAGAGATTGCAGCTTTAAGGTCCTCAAGACCTGATGATTCTCCGCTTAAGAGTGCTCTTGCATTTTTTGGCGCTTAAGGTGGCAACCTCTTCATCTATTTCGTGGATGCGCGGGAATTTTTTATAAATCTCCTGAGTACGCTCCTCCAGAATACGTCTGTTCTGAGACTGGGTCTTGCTGTATTCCCGCATGATCGTATCATACTGATAATTCTGTAAAGGCATGACTTCACACCCTTTCGTTTGATTTTTTTGTAGCTGTTCAGTGACTTTCAGACGATTATGTCACTGCCGTTACTGATTCAGTAATTTCTTTTCATATTCGTTAAAGTCGTACTGTCGCTGATGGAAATTGTTAAACCGGTTTGATGTAGCCGGTTTGGAAGCTGCTTTTCGCTGGGTATTCTTTTCCAGCTTCTGGCGCTGATGCTGAGCATCGAGGAGCCGGACATCTGCAAGTGTACGGACATTTTTATCTTTCCATCCGGAAAGGATTTTATCTGCATACTGGAAACTTGGCTGTCCGGTAGAGAGAACTGTACGGCTGCAGGCTTCCTGGATGATATCCATGGTAAAACCATAATCATTCAGCCAGGTGTTCATAAGAGAAATCTCTGTATCTACCGGATTTCGTCCGCTGATTCCCATTGATTTAAAAATAGTAAAGTATTCTTTGGCATAACGGGAATTTGCCTCTTTTGCCATGGTGACAGTGGTGATTCCCTCATCTGCCCAGGCAAGAGCAACGGTTTCTATGTAACGCATACTCTTATGCCCGCGGCTGACACTGTATTCGATCAGGTACTCGATCAGATCAGGCGAGAATTTCAGCTCATCATAGAAAAACAGGATCTTTTTCATCTCGGTAGGAGTGAGCGTTTTGCCGAGATACTGTTCTGCGATATAGAGGAGCTGTACGATCTCATCATTTTGCTTTAATTCTTTTACACGGTCAGGAGACAGTGCAGTGGCTGATCTGGTGGTCTGCTTCACAGGCTGTGCCGGCGCAGAAGAAGTCTGGGGTTCTGTTTTTGTAACAGGGGCTGCCGAAACAGGTGTGTCGGAAGCAGCAGATTTTACAGGTGGTACATTCAATATGATATCTGCTATATCTTCGTTATTTCTGTAGGTTAAAGTAAGGAGTTTCTCTTTCTCCCAGTATTTCAGAGCGCGGATAATGTCACGTTCTGTACAGAAGAAATGATCAGCCATCTGCTCCAGACTGAAGGGTACAGAGGTGTCAGAAAGAAGCCTCAGAAGATAGATATATACTTTCACAAATTCTCCATTGGCCCCAGGCATATAGTTGTCTATGAAATTGTTGGTTAATACAGTTACTTCCGCATTGCGGGAATTCTGTAAAGTGATCATAGCCATGAATTTCCACTCTCTTTCATAATAATAAGATGTTAGGGTCAAAAGGTATTTTGCCCCTAACCTGATATCCACGAATTGCTCCGCTGCAAAGCAGCTCCCACAATTCTCATAATAATAAGATGTCAGAGTAAAAAAGGACATTTTTCCTCTGACTTGATATCTATGAATTATAGCACAACATTTTTTTAAAAGAGAATAGGGGATTTTTGTCGAAGATTTCATCCACATTTGAATGTGGATAATGTGGATAATGTGGAAATGTGAAATATGGTATATATTATTGGAAACCTGAAAAATGTTGAATTTCAGGGAAAAACGGAGTATTACGGGGGCGAATAATGTCGAATTATGTTAAGTGATTTATGCACATATACATCCACATATGCAGGCAGATGAAAATGTGTATAACGATGTGGAAAATGTGGATAAGTGATCTGAACTGTTATAAATAAAGGAAGAATTGAGGGGGATAAAATGTTTATAACTTTTTAATGGAAATTGTCGACAGAGACACAAGTGTTCAGTATCTTCTATTGCTATAAGTGCTATAAGTTGGGCGGTTGTAAAAAACAGGACAATTCTGAAAAATTATTTTCCGAATTGTCCTGTGTAAATTGCTGATATCTATGTCTGGCAGCGGATTGCAAATAACTGTCTGACAACTGTCTGTTATAATAGGAAGTTATCCGTGAGAAATATTATTTGCCCAACAAATGCTCCCCGATATTTACAACATCTCCGGCTCCCATGGTGATGAGCAGATCACCCTCCTGGCAGTTGGAGAGCAGATAATTCTCAATCTCATCAAAGGTAGGGAAATACTCGCAGGGAGTTCCCAGTTCCTGGATACGCTTCTGCAGATCTTCAGAAGAAATCCCCAGAGTATCGGTTTCTCTTGCTGCATAAATATCCGCAACTACCACATGATCTGCCAGACTGAGTGCTTTGGCAAACTCCGGAAGCAGAGCTTTGGTACGGGTATATGTATGTGGCTGGAATACACACCATAATTTCTTATGGGGATAATTGTGTGCGGCATGAAGAGTTGCTTCAATTTCTGTAGGATGATGTGCATAATCGTCTACGATCGTAACCCCTGCAACTTCTCCTTTATACTGGAAACGGCGGTCTGTTCCTGTGAAACTTCCAAGTCCCTTGATGATCACTTCTTCGGAAAGACCAAGAAGATGACCGAGGGCAATTGCTGCCAGTGCATTGGAAACATTGTGGATGCCCGGCACTTTCAGATAATAGCTGCCAACCTTAACGCCATTGCGCAGAACGGAGAAGGAAGCATGTCCATATTTGTCATAAGTGATATCTGCTGCCTGATAATCTGCATCATGTTCCAGACCATAAGTGATCACATTACATGGAAGATCCCGGATGATATCTTCATATTTCGGAGTATCTGCATTGATGATCAGTGTACCGTCAGCAGGAAGAAGCTCTGCAAAGCGGCGGAAGGAATGACGGATATCGTCAATATCCTTAAAGAAATCCAGATGGTCTGCATCCATATTCAGGATAATACTGATCTTCGGGAAAAAGCTCAGAAAGCTGTTTGTGTATTCGCAGGCTTCTGTGACAAAAGTCTCAGAATTGCCTACGCGGATGTTTCCGCCGATAGCAGGAAGAATACCTCCCACACTGATGGTCGGGTCACAGTCTCCTGCAAGAAGAATGTGAGATACCATAGATGTTGTGGTTGTTTTTCCATGAGTTCCGGAAATGGCAACAGGAGTATCATAATTCCTCATGATCTGTCCGAGAAGCTCTGCACGTGTGAGCATTGGAAGTCCTTTTTCCTTTGCACAGGCAAATTCCGGGTTGTCAGGATGGATAGCTGCGGTATATACCACAACATCTACGTCATCGGTAATGTTTGTGGCACGCTGTCCGTAATAGATGGTGGCTCCCTTTTTCTCCAGTGCCTGGGTAAGAGGACTGGATTTGGAATCGGAACCGGAAATGACAAAATCCTCGCCGAGAAGAATCTCGGCCAGTCCGCTCATGCTGATGCCGCCGATACCGATAAAATGTATATGAAGTGGTTTGTGAAAATCTATCTGATACATAGTATGTTCTCCTTGATCAATTATTTACAAATCTTTATAAATCCGATAACTATAACATATTCGTACAGTTACTGGAACTGTTTTATCTGTCTGTTTATTATACTCCCTGTGCCTTAAAATGAAAAGGACTTCTTTTGGTTGATAAAAAATCACAAAAACGACATTGGATATATAAAAAATGCCTAATAATATATCGGTGGAAATACAGAATCAATAAAAAACGTGTGCAAAAATCATAAAAAAACGAAAAAATGAGAAACAAAAATTGTAAATAATGTTCACTAACAGATAAAAGTGTGTTATAATTAAATAATCATAACCTGTAACTGTTCAGTGCCTCGCGAAACAGCAGACTGACGAATAGTTACCATAACTACAACAAGAGGTGATTGCATGATTAAGAAAGAAATGATAGCTATGCTTCTGGCCGGCGGTCAGGGCAGCAGACTGGGTGTACTGACAGAAAAAGTAGCGAAACCTGCAGTTGCTTTTGGCGGGAAATATCGTATCATAGATTTTCCTTTAAGTAACTGTATTAATTCAGGCATTGATACAGTAGGTGTATTGACACAGTATCAGCCATTGCGACTTAATACACATATCGGAATTGGTATTCCATGGGATCTTGACAGAAACGAAGGTGGTGTAACAGTACTGCCGCCTTACGAGAAGAGTACCAGCAGTGAGTGGTACACAGGAACAGCCAATGCAATCTTCCAGAATATGGATTACATGGAACAGTATAATCCGGATTATGTCCTGATCTTATCCGGTGACCATATCTATAAGATGGATTATGAAGTAATGCTTGATTTCCATAAAGCGAATAAAGCGGATGTGACGATTGCCTGTATGCCGGTACCCATTGAGGAAGCAAGCCGTTTTGGTATCATGGTAACAGATGACATAGGACGCATTACGGAGTTTGAGGAGAAACCGGAGCATCCAAGCAGCAATCTGGCGTCCATGGGAATTTATATTTTCAGCTGGCCTGCTTTAAAGGAAGCACTGATGTCTCTGAAGGATCAGAACAGCTGTGATTTTGGCAAACATGTTCTTCCATACTGCAAGGAGAAAGGTGAAAGACTTTTCGCCTACGAATACAATGGATACTGGAAGGATGTAGGAACACTGGGTTCTTATTGGGAGGCCAATATGGAACTGATCGATATTATTCCGGAATTTAATCTCTATGAAGAATTCTGGAAGATTTACACAAAGGGAGATATTATCCCGCCTCAGTATATTTCGGCAGATGCGGTTACAGACAGATGTCTGATCGGTGAGGGTGCAGAAATTTACGGGGAAATACATAATTCTGTGATCGGACCAAATGTTGTGATCGGAAAAGGCAGCGTGATCCGTGATTCCATTATCATGCGCAATTCTACCATTGGTGAGGGCGTACAGATGGATAAGGCTATTATTGCCGAGGATGTTACTATTGGAAACAATGTTGTACTGGGATGTGGTGAGGAAGCACCGAATGTGCTGAAACCTGCAGTTTATGCATTTGGAATTGCTACGGTTGGTGAACGCAGCGTGATCCCGGATAATGTAAGGATCGGAAAGAATACAGCAATCTCAGGTATAACTGTTCCTGAGGATTATCCTGATGGTGAGCTGGCCGGCGGACAGGTAATTACAGCAAAGGACGGTGACGAATAATGAGAGCGATAGGTATTATTTTGGCTGGCGGTAATAATAACCGCATGAGAGAATTATCAAATAAGAGGGCAATCGCAGCAATGCCGATTGCCGGAAGCTACAGAAGTATCGACTTCGCACTGAGCAACATGGCGAGTTCTCATATTCAGAGAGTTGCTGTTCTGACACAGTACAATGCCCGTTCTCTGAATGAACATTTAAGCTCTTCCAAATGGTGGGATTTCGGAAGAAAACAGGGTGGTCTCTTTGTATTTACACCTACGATCACAAAAGAGAACAGTCTGTGGTATCAGGGAACAGCAGATGCTATTTATCAGAATCTGGAATTCCTTAAAAGCAGTCATGAACCATATGTAGTGATCTCATCCGGCGACTGCGTTTATAAGATGGATTACAACAAGGTTCTTGAATATCATATTGCGAAACGTGCAGATGTTACGGTAGTATGCACTACCTGCGATGATCCCAGTGAGATTGAGAGATTTGGTGTTCTCCGTATGAATGAGGACTGCAGGATTGAGGAATTTGAAGAGAAGCCAATGGTTTCTTCTTATAATACAATTTCAACAGGTATCTATGTTATCCGAAGAAGACAGTTGATCGAACTGATCGAGAGAGCTGCACTGGAAGGCAGACATGATTTTGTAAAGGATATTCTGATCCGCTACAAGAATCTTAAGAGAATCTATGGATATAAGATTGACACATACTGGAGCAATATTTCTACAGCGGAAGCATATTATAAGACAAATATGGATTTCCTGAAACCGGAGATCAGAAACTATTTCTTCAAACAGGAACCGACAATTAAGACAAAGATTGATGATCTGCCTCCTGCAAAATACAATCCGGGAGCACAGGTGAAGAACAGTCTGGTTGCCAGCGGATGTATTATCAATGGTACGGTGGAGAATTCCGTTCTTTTTAAAGACGTATTTGTAGGAAATAACTGCGTGATCAAGAACTCTGTGATTTTAAACAATGTATATCTGGGAGATAATACTCATATTGAGAACTGCATTGTTGAAAGCCGGGATACTATTCGTGCAAATTCGTATTACTGCGGCGACGGTGAAGTGAAGATCGTCGTGGAGAAAAATGACAGATATATACTGTAAATAAAACAGCCGGATAGATTCGGTAAATCGAAAGGAGTAAATTTGTATCATGAATATTACTGACGTGCGTGTGAGGAAGGTAGCAAAAGAAGGAAAGATGAAAGCGGTTGTTTCCATAACGATCGATGATGAATTTGTAGTACATGATATCAAGGTGATTGAAGGAGAAAAAGGGTTATTTATCGCTATGCCAAGCCGTAAGGCAACAGACGGAGAATATCGTGATATTGCACATCCGATCAATTCTGCAACACGTGACAGGATCCAGACGATCATTCTGGACAAGTTCCAGGAAGTTATGGATGCGGAACCGGAAGAAGCTGCAGAAGCGGAATAACCGGTGAATAAAGCACTGTAAACAAATAAGAAGAAGCACAGGCACTGTCTCTGCAAAAAGGGCAGTGCCTGCTTTTTTTGTTAGCATTGGTGAAGATAAAATGTTACATAATTATTACATAAATTAATGAAAAAAGTGTTGAATTTTTTTACGAAATATGATATACTGGGTTTCAGATTAACGAGAAAGGTGATTAATTTAGAAGAAAAAAGCTTTTTTCATTACTGCTGGCCGGGAATAGCTTTACTTTTTGCCATGGGAACAACTGCATTATGCAACAGAAGATGCGATCGCTGATATGCAGGCTCAGAAACAGCAGGCAGAAGCCGGACTTGCCCAGACACAGGCGAATATTGACAGCCTTCAGAGCAAGAAGCAGGAGCTGGAGAACTATCTGTCTGATTTGAATACACAGTATGAAGACCTGACTAATGCAATTTCTGAACTCAGCATACAGGCCGGAGAGAAAGAGAATGAGCTGAAACAGCTTCACACAGAATTAAAGAAAGCCAAGAAGGCATTAAATAAACAATATGATGATATGAAGCTCCGCATCCAGTATATGTATGAGAATGGCGGTACATCTGCATTAGAGACTTTGCTGTCATCTAAGGATCTTTCTGAGTTCCTCAACAATGCAGAGAGTGTTGCGAAGATTTCTCAGTATGACAGGACTATGCTGGAGAAATGCGAGAACCTTCAGAACACTATCAAAGATCAGGAAACAACTGCTGAGGAAGAGAAGGCTGCTATTGATCAGCTTCTTGAAGAGAGAGCGGCCAAACAGCAGGAAGTTCAGAATCTTGCAGCAAGCACAAGTGATAACATCTCTTCCTATGTAAGCCAGATCAGCGCAAGCCAGGAAGAGGCAGCAGCACTGACTGCAGAAATCAATAATGCGGATAACAGCATTGCTCAGCTTGTGCAGCAGGCAGAAGAGGAAAAAGCAGCCAGAGAAGCAGCCCAGGCACAGGCCGAAGCAGAGGCGGCAGCGGCACAGGAACAGGATGCGGAAGAGAATTCTGATGATTATGAAGAAGATACAGATTCCTATGAGGAAGATTCTTCGGACAGTCAGGATTCTTCGGAGACTGAAGAATCTGAGGATACTTCTGAAGATTCAGGGGATTCTGCTGATGAAGATACATACGAAGAGAACGAAGAGGATTCTTATGAAGAAGATTCTGACAGCAGTGGATCAGAAGATACATCTGACAGTTCTGCATCAGAGGACAGCCAGGCATCCTCAGACAGTTCTTCCGGTCAGGGAAAATACCTTGGTAACTTTACACTGACTGCATATTGCAACTGTGCACAGTGCTGCGGTACAGCAGGTAATCTGACAGCCAGCGGAACAGTTCCGACAGCAGGACGTACTGTGGCTATGGCGGGAGTACCCTTTGGAACACAGCTTCTGATCAACGGAAATGTATACACAGTAGAGGATCTGGGAACACCTTATGGACATGTTGATATTTATTGTGACAGCCATTCAGAAGCATTAAGCTTCGGACTTCAGTCTGCTGAGGTTTATCAGTTGAACTGATAACAAAACAATAATGTGATTAAGAACTCTGGTAAAACAGGGTCATTTTTTTCGGAATTTTTGCCCGGATTGCTATAACATAGGTGGTTTAACTTGAGGATTCAGATGCCTGATGATAAAATGATATATCAGATTTATATACGGTAAAATATAATTGGAATGGAGATAAACAATGAGAATCTGTGGCTTTAATAAAACGACATTGTTGGACTATCCGGGAAAGGTAGCCAGTACTATATTTCTGGGTGGATGCAATTTCCGCTGTCCGTTCTGTCAGAATGGTATATTGGTTGTGGCTCCCGGAGAACAGCCGGATTACAGTCAGGAGGAACTTTTGACTTTTTTGAAAAAAAGAAAGGGGATTCTGGACGGGGTCTGCATTTCAGGAGGGGAACCTACACTGTCAGATGGTCTGGAGGAATTTCTGGGAAAAATCAAAGAGCTGGGCTATGCTGTTAAACTGGACACCAATGGCTCACGTCCGAAGATTGTAAAACATCTGGCAGAAGCCGGACTGATCGATAAAGTAGCTATGGATATCAAAGCCTGTCCGGATAACTATGGAAATCTGACCGGAATAGAAAAGCTTGATATGGACAGTATTTTTGAGACAGCAGATTTTCTGCTGCATGGGAATCTGGACTATGAATTCAGAACAACAGTAGTACGGGAACTGCATACGCAGAAGGATTTTGAAGAAATCGCTGGGTGGCTGGCAGGAGCGAAAGAATATTATCTGCAGGCTTATAAGGACTCAGATGGAGTCCTCAGGCCTGGATATGGAAGCTATACTTTTGAAGAACTTCAGAATTTTCAGAAGATTCTTCAAAAGACGATTTTATCTGTGGGAATCCGGGGCATCGATTAAACGATACCAGTAACCGCCGCGCATTTTTGGAATCTCTATATAGCTGCTTTCTTTGAAGTAAGGAAAGCCAAACATATTTGCCATAAAGCGTTCCTGCTGATTATAAACGCCGGGAACGCCGAGGATATACTGTCCGTTATTTCTTTGTCCTAAAAGCAAATATCCGAAATTATAATGCCCATACTGGAGAAAACGGTTATTGCGCAGTGCACAGTAATGCCGCGGAAAATGCTTCAGGTCATCAAGGTGTATCTTCCATGCAGAAATCAGTTCGCCATCGGAGAAGGGGGAAAATTCGGCAGAGGTTTTTCTGTTTTCTGCATTTCTTTCCGGGACAGGATTGCCGGCATTTTCAGAACTATTGGAATCTTCAACAGTATTATCTGAGATATAGGATGACTCTGTTCCTGGCTTGTTATCAGATGTTCCCTGAGCCGGAATGTTGGCAGACGGTTCAATTGATAAAGAATCGTCAGGAACTTTTGTAAGCGAGGTATCTTCGGGTTTTTCTGAAATATCTTCAAGTTCTTCGGGCATTTCCTGTAATACCATATCTGCCGGAACTTCGGGTTTCTGTGAAGTGATTTTCGCAGATTCAGGAATATCTGCGTCAGGCATAGCTTTTATTTCGTGGAAATTCTCCGGACGTATAGGCTGATCGTCCCATTCAGTACCAAAGAATCCGCCGGTATCTGAAGTAATGATCATTCCGCCCAACTTACCCATTGCAACGCCGGAGTCATTCATATCTGTTGCATCTGTTATGATCAGGCATTCTACAGTTTCTTTTTCTGTCTCGCAGGTATCCAGAAGAATTCCGTTGATCAGGCCATCCTTTCGTGTAAATCCATAAATATTGCATTTTACATTTTCAGGCAGCCCCGGACAATGCAGATGAATCTCAACAGAACATTGCTGATCTTTTACTTCAACTTTAATAAATCCGCAATTGCTGCCTTTCTTTCCGCTTTCATAGTCATATACATATGCGATAAAACGCCGATATCCAGCCAAAATCCTTCCTCCGTAAAACCAGATTCAATAATGTATATGACCATCAGAAGAAAATATTCGTAAAAAATCAAAAAAAATTTGAAAAAAATCTATTGACAAACTGCGATTTTATGAATATAATAGCACTTGCATTGACGAAGCGTGGCTCAGTTTGGTAGAGCGCTGCGTTCGGGACGCAGAGGTCGTGGGTTCGAATCCCGTCGCTTCGACTACGCATAGGAAGTCTGAAACCAATTGGTTTTCAGGCTTTCTTTTTGCTATTCTGGTAGTGATGCAACAGCAGAAAGGAAAAGAAAAGTTGACAGATCAGGAACGTTTTATGAAAGAAGCTATCCGTCAGGCGAAGAAGGCAGAAGCTCTGGAAGAAGTGCCAATCGGTTGTGTGATCGTGCATGAGGGTAAGATCATCGCACGTGGATATAACAGAAGAAACACAGATAAAAATACACTCTCCCATGCAGAACTGAATGCAATCCGCAAAGCCAGAAAAAACTTGGAGACTGGCGGCTGGAGGGATGCACTATGTATGTGACGCTGGAACCATGCCAGATGTGCTCCGGGGCACTTGTCCAGTCCAGAATAGATGAAGTAGTGATCGGCTGTATGAATGCCAAAGCGGGCTGCGCAGGTTCTGTGATGAATCTTTTGCAGGTGGATGGATTTAATCATCAGGTAAAGATTATACAGGGAGTTCTGGAAGAGGAATGTTCTTCTATGTTGTCTGAGTTTTTCAGAAAGCTTCGTGAGAAAAAGAAGCAGGAAAAGGCAGCCCTTAAATCTGCACAGGAAAATCCGGAGGGAGAACCGGAACAATAAAAGTAAAAGACAGACAAAAACAGGAAGAATCTTAAAGGCAATAGGAGTAATAAAAGTAATAGAAGTAACAGGATTAATGTTACAGGCAGAAATAAAAAGAGGCGAATAAAAAGAATGAAAAAAGATACAACAAACGACATGACCGTCGGCAGTCCGGTGAGTCTGATAATAAAATTTATGATCCCAATGTGCCTGGGAAATCTTTTTCAGCAGTTTTATAATATTGCAGATTCCATTGTTGCCGGAAAATTTATCGGAGTAAATGCCCTTGCAGCTATCGGAAGCACCGGTTCACTGATGTTTTTTGTGACCGGCTGGCTGAATGGACTCAGCAGTGGATTTGCGATTATCGTGGCCCAGATGTTCGGAGCGAAAAAGTTTGACAGGATGCGCCATTATGTTGCCATGTCCATTTACCTTATGGCTGCATTTTCCATTGTCATGACCATAGGATTCAGTCTTGCGAACAAACCAATCCTGCATCTGATGAATTCGCCGGAAGAGGTATTTGGTGATGTAACTGCATATATGGGAATTATTTATGCAGGTCTTATTATCACAGGTGCATATAATGCACTTGCGGCTTTCCTGCGTGCGCTGGGTGACTCCAAGTCGCCATTGTATTTCCTGATCATTTCGGCTGTGATCAATGTTATTCTGGATGTAGTTTTTATTGTAGCCTTTGGAATGGGTGTAGAAGGATGCGGATATGCCACAGTGATCGCACAGGGAATTTCGGCAGTGTGCTGCCTGATTTATATTGTAAAAAGATTTCCGATCCTTCATCTGGAACGGAAGGATTTTGAGATATGCTGGGACAGTTTCGGCAGACTTCTGAAGCTTGGAATTCCTATGGGACTGCAGTTTTCGATTACAGCAATCGGAACCATTATTGTACAGAGCGCGGTCAATATTTACGGACCTGTACATATGGCCGGATTCTCTGCTGCCGGTAAGATCCAGAATATTTTTGCCACAGTATTTACAGCCTTCGGTGCAACCATAGCAACCTATGTAGGTCAGAACAGGGGCGCAGGAAAAATGGATCGTGTGAAACAGGGAGTCCGTTACACGCAGATGATGATCCTGGGATGGAGCGTTTTTGTTATGTTCCTGATGTTTTTCTTCGGAAAATATCTGACATATCTTTTCGTAGATCCATCGGAACAGGACGTAGTAAATGTGTCTGTTACTTATTTCCGGACAGTATTCTGGGCATATCCGTTTCTCGGAAGTATTTTCCTCTATCGAAATACTCTGCAGGGAATGGGATATGGACTTGTACCAATGCTTGGCGGGGTATTTGAACTGGTGGCGAGAACCGGAATTGTCGTATTGATTGCGGGACATACTTCCTTTGCCGGTGTCTGTATGGCTGACCCGACCGCATGGATCGCCGCACTGATCCCACTGATTCCTTATTATTTTCATGTAATGAAGAAATATAAGAACAAAAGTCAGGTACAGGCAGTAGAGGATTAATTATTCTTTATCTGATGGAAATTGTATAAGTCTCTTTCCTGCTTCTGTTAATATATGGACTTTTGTAAACCACAAAAATAAGAAAAGCATTCAGAAAATTATCAACAGATAAAATTCTGAATGCTTTTTTATATGATGAACTGCATCATGAATATTCTTTTTTGCGCGCCGCACTTCGGAATGGTCCCACAGACGTTACCTCTACAGTTAACTCAGCCCAGGCACCCTTACGGCACACAAGAGCTTCTGCTTAGTGCTGCTACATTCCTGTCCTGACACGGTTCACAGATTCCTGTTGCGTAAGACCCAAACGTCAACGCCACTTATAGAGGGCAGCTCCACAGGATACAAGCCTCGGATTGGCATCACCCCTGCTGTAGCGGATTGCAGGTACAGGGCACCGCTATCTCCCCGGCTGCGCATTTCTGATTATATAGGCAGGAGGCTGTTTTGTCAATAGTGAATCATTATAGTAAAACTTATTACTGGGAACGGAGTGAACAGTAACGAACGGAGTGAACAGTAACTAAAACTTTTCTAACACTATTGTATGAAAACGATAAATATTATATAATAAACAGAAATAAACTATCTTTATTCTGGAAATGGATATGCCAGAGTACACAACATGTCTTGTATGTGTGGATATGGATAATTCTTAAAACACAGAAATGGAGGATACTATCATGATTAAAAGAATAGGTATGCTTACCAGCGGCGGTGACTGTCAGGCTCTTAACGCTACCATGCGAGGAGTAGTAAAGGGACTGAGCAACAATTTGGATGAACTGGAAGTTTATGGATTTGATGATGGATATAAAGGACTGATCTATGGTAAATACCGTATGCTTACATCCAAAGATTTTTCCCGGAATCCTTACACAGGGCGGCACAATCCTCGGAACATCCAGACAGCCATTCAAACTGATGCGTGTTCCGGATGAGAATGGCCTGGACAAGGTTGAAGCAATGAAGCAGACTTATTATAAACTCTGCCTGGACTGCCTTGTGATCCTTGGCGGAAATGGTACACAGAAGACAGCAAACCTTCTGAGAGAAGAAGGACTGAACATTATCCATCTTCCAAAGACTATTGATAATGACATCTATGGCACAGACATGACCTTTGGTTTCCAGAGTGCGGTAAACATTGCCACAAATGCCATTGACTGTATCCATACGACAGCATCTTCACATGGACGTGTATTTATCGTAGAGATCATGGGACACAAGGTAGGAAGTCTGACACTTCATGCAGGTGTTGCAGGCGGTGCGGATATCATCCTGATTCCTGAGATCCCATATGATATCAAAAAAGTTACCGCAGCGATCCAGAAACGTGCCAAAGCAGGCAAGCGTTTCACAATCCTTGCAGTTGCAGAAGGTGCGATTTCCAAAGAAGACGCAGAACTTCCTAAAAAGAAATACAAAGAGAAACTGGAAGCCCGAGCAAAGAAATATCCGTCCGTTTCCTATGAGATTGCTGACCAGATCTACAAAGAGATCGGAAGCGAAGTCCGCGTTACAGTTCCGGGACATACACAGAGAGGCGGAGAACCATGTCCGTATGACCGCGTTCTTTCCACAAGAATCGGTGCAGGTGCAGCGCAGGCGATCATGGATGGTGAATATGGCATCATGATCGGCGTGGTAAACGGCAAAATTAAACGTGTACCTCTTGAAGAGTGTGCAGGTAAGCTTAAGATGGTATCACCGAAAGATCAGCTTGTAGTTGCTGCCAAACAGATTGGTATCAGCTTTGGTGACTGATTAAGTGAAACAGTACTTGACTGACAGATACTTTTTCATATAAGATATGGATGTAAAAAAAGACCGCCGCGGGAATTTTTTCCGCGGCGGCTGTGATAATAAGATAGAGATAACTATTTGGTGCGCTGCTGACAGTTGGGGGTGCTGAATAGTTACGATAGGAGTTTACTCATGAGTTACACTGCTCTTTACAGAAAGTTCAGACCGGATAATTTCGCGGATGTCAAAGGTCAGGATCACATAGTGACTACTCTGACAAATCAGATTAAGCATAATCGTATCGGCCATGCGTATCTGTTCTGCGGCACCAGAGGAACCGGTAAAACAACAGTAGCCAAAATTCTGGCGAAGGCAGTCAACTGTGAGCATCCCGTAAATGGCAGCCCCTGTAATGAATGTGCCATGTGCAAGGCGATCCAGGCAGGAACTGCAATGAATGTGATCGAGATCGATGCTGCATCCAACAATGGTGTGGATAATATACGTGAGATCAGAGAAGAGGTTTCTTACCGCCCTACAGAAGGTAAATATAAAGTATATATTATTGATGAGGTTCATATGCTTTCCACAGGTGCCTTCAATGCCCTGCTGAAAACACTGGAGGAACCACCGTCTTATGTTATGTTTATCCTGGCAACTACAGAGGCGCACAAGATTCCGATTACGATTTTATCCAGATGCCAGAGATATGATTTCCACAGGATCACCATAGACATTATCGCGGCCAGACTAGATGAACTGCTCAAAGTTGAAGGTGTAGAAGCTGAGGAAAAAGCAGTCCGATATGTAGCGAAAGCGGGAGATGGTTCCATGCGAGATGCGCTCAGCCTTCTCGACCAGTGTATTGCTTTTTATCTTGGACAGGAACTTACCTATGATAAAGTTCTGGAGGTTCTGGGAGCCGTTGACACCGAAGTGTTTAGCAAGCTTTTGCGAAAAGTGATCCGGGGAGATGTGACAGGTTCCATTCATATCCTGGAGGAACTGATCGTAGGAGGCAGGGAACTGAGCCAGTTTGTGGGAGATTTTACCTGGTATATGAGAAATCTTCTTCTCGTTAAGACTTCTGAGAATCCGGAGGAAGCGATCGATGTCTCATCCGACAACATGAAGCTTCTGAAAGAAGAGAGCACCATGCTGGATGTGGAGACGCTGATGCGGTATATCCGTATTTTTTCGGATTTGTCCAACCAGATCCGATATGCAACCCAGAAAAGGGTCCTTGTGGAGATTGCACTGATCAAGCTGTGCCGTCCTGCAATGGAGACTAATCTGGACTCTGTTCTGGACAGACTGCGTGTGCTGGAACAGCGGATGGATGAACGTCCGGTACAGCAGGTGATCGTGCAGCAGGGTTCAGGGAAAATGCCGGAAGAAACCGGGGCAGTTCAGGAGCCGGCGGGAAACAAAGCACCGGCGAAAGCGGCACCGGAAGATTTGCAGAAGATCGTGGCAGGCTGGAGAGTGATCACAGGACAGACAACAGGGATGTTCAAACAGATGCTTCAGAAATCTGTTCCGAAGTATAACAGTGAGACAGGAGAACCTGTTCTTTATGTGGAATTTCAGGATTTTCTGGGGCAGTCCTATGTGGACAATTCGGAAGCGAAGAAAGAGCTTCAGGACATCATCACTGCCCAGACAGGAAAAACAGTAGAGATCCAGATGCTGGTGGCAGATAAGCATCAGCATACAAATCTGGCAAATATCACAGTGGACCAGGCGATAAAGAATAATATCCACATGGATGTTGTGATAGAGGAAGATCCTGATGAGGAAAAAGGAGAATAAATATTGTTACTGTTCACACACCACTATCCCGCGAGGTGTTTTGGCATGAATATGCCAAAATCCCGAGACATACAAGCCAAAATTCCATTGCCGCAGGCAATCTGGAATGAATTTTGGCTACGTTACTGTGAACGGAGTCAACAGTAACTAAATATTCTCCGGACAGGAAAAGGCAGTAAATAATAAGGCAATAAATAGCAAGGAGGACATCACAAATGGCAAAACGTGGAGGATTCCCGGGAATGGGTATGCCGGGAAATATGAATAATCTTATGAAACAGGCGCAGAAAATGCAGCGCCAGATGGAAGAGAACCAGAAAGCTCTGGAAGAGAAAGAATTTACGGCTACTGCAGGAGGCGGAGCTGTAGAGGTAACTATCTCCGGTAAGAGAGAGGTGACAAAAGTAAAGCTTCAGGAGGAAGTTGTAGATCCGGATGACATCGAAATGCTGGAAGATCTCATCGTTGCAGCTACAAACGAAGCACTTCGCAAAGTGGAAGAAGAATCTACAGCTGTTATGTCTAAACTGACAGGTGGTCTGGGCGGACTTGGCGGAGGTCTTCCATTCTGATGGAATACTACAGCAGTCATATCAATAAGCTGATCGAGCAGCTTTCCCATCTTCCGGGAATCGGTGCGAAATCAGCACAGAGACTGGCATTTCATATCATGAATATGCCAAAGGATCAGGTAGAGCAGCTTACCTCTTCCATTACCGGTGCAAGAGAGAATGTACAGTATTGCAAGTGCTGCTGTACTCTGACAGACAGAGAGATCTGTCCCATCTGCAGCAATGATAAGCGTGATCATTCAGTGATCATGGTGGTAGAGAATACAAGAGATCTTGCAGCTTATGAAAAAAACAGGCAAGTTTGATGGCGTTTATCATGTTCTTCATGGTGCAATCTCTCCAATGCTTGGAATCGGGCCGGATGATATCAAACTGAAAGAACTCATGCAGCGTCTGGCAAAGGATGAGGTAAAGGAAGTGATTATTGCTACCAACTCCAGTCTGGAGGGGGAAACAACGGCAATGTATATCAGTAAGCTGATCAAACCTACCGGGATCAAAGTCAGCAGGATCGCAAGCGGAGTTCCGGTAGGAGGAGATCTGGAATATATTGACGAAGTGACTCTTTTACGTGCTCTTGAGGGGCGTGTGGAGCTTTAAGGTTACTGTTCTGACAAAAGATCATCGGAAAAGGAGGCATCACTTTGTCTAAAAAGAAAGCAACTTCTTCTGACGTGGCAAAGAGGGCAGGAGTCTCCCAGGCAACTGTTTCCATGGTCCTGAATAAGAAATATAACGTTTCTTTTTCCAGAGAAACAGTTGAGAAGGTAGAGCAGGCAGCCAGAGAATTAGGCTATCATCTTCCCGGACGAAAGAACAGAAAAGAAAGCCGGAAAGAGAAGCTGATCGTTGTTTTTTTGCCCTACGCTTACAAGCCCGTATTATGTATTGCTTCTGCAGGGGATTGAAGCAGTGGCGAACAAGCAGGGATATGGTGTCTTTATCTGTAATACACAGAGAGATCCCCGTCTGGAGGAGAAGTATCTGCGCATGATGGGTACAATAGAGCCGCTTGGCATTATCTACTGCTGTAATCCAAATCCGGATTTTCAGCAGCAGGTAGAGGAACTGGCGCAGACAATCCCACTGGTTATCATCAGTAATAAAGAGAAAACTACAACTATAGATGCCATTAATCAGGATAATACAGTTGTGGGAAGGATGATGGCAAGACATCTGCTTGATCTGGGGCACAGAGATGTAGCGTTTATCACTCCGCCCCTGACAAGGAGACAATGGCAGAGAACAAAACGTGTAAATGGTTTTGTGAAAGAGTTTGAGAAAGAAGGCCTGAAGGATCATGTGATCATTAAGGCTGCGGATGAAGCTATCGATATGCAGATCCCACGGATGGATTCGGAATATTCGATGGGTTATGAGCTTACTATGGAGCTTCTGGATGAAGGCAGGGAATTTACAGCTATTGCAGGCCAGAATGATATGATGGCTATTGGTGCGCTGGATGCTCTCCATGAAGCAAGGATTCATGTACCTAAGGATGTATCGGTGATTGGGTGCGATAATATCTTTTATTCGGGAATACGGAAGATCTCTCTTACTACGATCGATCATTTCGTAGCCCTTAAAGGCAGAGATGCCTGTGATATTATACTGCGCAAAATCGATGAGCAGGACCGTTTTCTCACAGATTCTGCTCCTGTCAGTCTCTATAATATTGAATATACCCCCCAAGCTGATAGCGAGACGCACTACGGGGTATAATCAGACCAAAAAAAAGTAATTAAATACGTCGAATGAAAAATTTATTAATAATAATTTATCGAAACTGCAGAACAGTTATTTGGTATAGAGCTGCGTGGCGAGGTAGATTGCGAATATCTACCCGGCAGGCATTTTCTGGAAACGTACCAAAATTTCAGGATGTGCGGCTGAAATCCGATATCAGAAATGATTTCTGACGGAGGTTTCCTGCAACAGCAAAGACAGCGAACAGTTACGAAAAGAAATGGTTATAAAACATATTGTATATTGCATGTTGATAACAACGAATATATGCTTTGACTGAAAAATAAAGAATTAATAAAACATGCGATTATTAATAATGAAATTATTAATAATCTTTTGCCACGCTTGACCTGAATGTAAAGTCTGTTATAATGAAACCATAAGATCAATGAACGATTATGACAAGCAAAAATCAGGAGGGTTAAGAACATGAAATTTTTTATTGACACAGCAAAAGTAGAAGATATTAAGGCAGCTAATGATATGGGTGTAATCTGTGGTGTTACCACAAATCCGTCTCTTATCGCAAAAGAAGGAAGGGATTTCAAGGAAGTAATCAAAGAGATCACATCTATCGTAGACGGACCGATCAGCGGTGAAGTAAAAGCTACTACAACAGATGCAGAAGGAATGATCAAAGAGGGACGTGAGATTGCAGCCATTCATCCGAATATGGTTGTTAAGATTCCTATGACAGTAGAAGGTCTGAAAGCAGTTAAGGTTCTTCATGCAGAAGGAATCAAGACAAACGTTACTCTGATCTTCACTGCTAACCAGGCACTTCTGGCTGCAAGAGCAGGTGCTACTTATGTATCTCCGTTCCTTGGAAGACTGGATGACATTTCTACAAGAGGTGTTGATCTGATCCGCGAGATCGCTGAGATTTTTGAAGTGGCAGGAATCGAGACAGAAATCATCGCAGCAAGCGTAAGAAATCCGATCCATGTAACAGACTGTGCACTTGCAGGTGCTGACATTGCAACTGTTCCGTACAATGTAATCGTACAGATGACAAAACATCCTCTGACAGATGCAGGTATTGAGAAATTCCAGAAAGATTATAAAGCAGTATTCGGCGAATAAGGAGAATTTACCACAATGGAAAAATTAGAACTTCAGAAAATTGCAAACGAAGTCCGTAAAGACATCGTTACTGCATTACATTCTGCAAAAGCAGGACATCCGGGCGGATCTCTGTCTGCAGCAGATGTGTTTACTTATTTATATTTTGAAGAAATGAATATTGATCCAAAGGATCCTAAGAAGGCTGATCGTGACCGTTTCGTACTTTCCAAAGGCCACACAGCACCGGGATACTACTCTGCGCTTGCAGAAAGAGGCTTTTTCCCAAAAGAAGATCTGAAGACTCTTCGTCATCTGGGTTCCTATTTACAGGGACATCCGGATATGAAACATATCCCGGGTGTTGATATGTCCAGCGGTTCTCTGGGACAGGGAATCTCTGCTGCAGTTGGTATGGCGCTTTCTGCCAAATTAAGCAATGAAAGCTATCGTGTATACACCTTATTAGGCGACGGCGAAATTCAGGAAGGCCAGGTTTGGGAAGCTGCTATGTTTGCAGGCTTCAGAAAACTGGACAATCTTGTAGTGATCGTGGATAATAATGGACTTCAGATCGACGGTAAGGTTGATGAAGTATGTTCTCCATACCCGATTGATAAGAAATTTGAGGCATTTAACTTCCATGTGATTAACGTTGCAGACGGAAATGATATGGATCAGTTAAGAGCTGCTTTTGATGAAGCAAAAGCTACTAAGGGAATGCCTACAGCTATCATTATGAAAACTGTAAAAGGAAAAGGTGTTTCCTTTATGGAAAATCAGGTTGGATGGCATGGAAAAGCTCCGAATGACGAGCAGTATGCACAGGCAATGGAAGAGTTAGAAAAGGCAGGTGAAGCATTATGTCAGAAGTAAAGAAGATCGCAACAAGAGCAAGCTACGGTGCTGCGCTGGTTGAATTAGGTAAGAAACATGAGAACCTGGTCGTTCTGGACGCTGACCTTGCTGCAGCTACTCAGACTGGCGTATTCAAAAAAGAATTTCCGGAGCGTCATATTGACTGTGGTATTGCCGAGTGTAATATGATGGGCATTGCCGCAGGTCTGGCTACTACAGGAAAAGTTCCATTTGCCAGCACATTTGCAATGTTTGCAGCAGGACGTGCTTTTGAGCAGGTTCGTAACTCTATTGCATATCCGAAGATCAATGTAAAAATTGGCGCTACTCATGGCGGAATTTCTGTAGGTGAAGATGGTGCTACCCATCAGTGTTGTGAGGATTTTGCTCTTATGAGAGTAATTCCGGGAATGGTTGTTGCCTGCCCTTCTGATGATATTGAAGCAAAAGCTATGGTAGAAGCAGCTTATGAGCATGTTGGTCCTGTATATATGAGATTTGGACGTCTGGCAGTTCCGGTTATCAATGACAGACCGGACTATAAATTTGAATTAGGCAAAGGTATTGTCCTTCGTGAAGGAAAAGACCTTACGATTATTGCAAACGGTCTCTGCGTAGCTCCTGCTCTTGAAGCTGCAGAGAAGCTTGCGGCAGACGGCGTAGATGCAAAAGTAATCAATATCCATACGATTAAGCCTCTGGATGAAGAACTTGTAGTTGCAGCAGCCAAAGAAACAGGCAAGGTTGTAACTGTAGAAGAGCATTCAGTAATCGGCGGACTTGGCGGAGCAGTATGCGAATGCCTGTCTGAGAAAGCACCTGTACCTGTAAAACGTATCGGTGTAAATGATGTATTCGGAGAATCCGGTCCTGCCACAGCTCTTCTTGAGAAATATGGTCTTGATGCAGAAGGCATCTACAAACAGATCAAAGAATTTGTATAATTTACGATTCCCTGTGTGATGGTATCTGCCAGAGAGATTACCGTAGACAGGCGGGTAGTCTGAAGGGTTAGCTGTTCCAGTACACCTGCAATGTTTACAATCCCTGTGATATGGATATCACCAACAGGAGGAAGTTCTTTCTGAACTGCAGCACCTGGGTAAAGTGCACCATCTGCGATGGTCACATACCCCAGGTGCTTTTTTTGTCCAAGGGAGGCATCCACTGCAATAACCAGACCTTCGGGATGCAGAATTTTGATCTGGCGGGAAATTCTGGAAAGATTTAAAGCATGTACGGGGCTTTTCAGGGTACCGTAAACATAAACGCCATGAGTGTCCGTATTCAGATGTTCAAGTAACTGGTGTCCGATATAGGGACCGAGACAGTCTCCTGTCACGCGGTCACTTCCGATACACAGAAAAACCAGTTCCGACCATCTGCCGGGATATTGAAGAATACATTTATTTAAAAGAAAAGCGATTTCCTCAGCAGAACTGCTTTTCTGTGAGTCCACATAAAATACCATAAAACCTCCCTGATCGTATTATGTACTCGCAGAGTCTCTATTGTACCTGCACAAAAAGATTTCGAGAGCACATTATTGATTATATCTTTTAATTGCTATAGTCCCTTTGCTTCATAACAACAAGCTGCGAAGAGGCTTCTGATAACATCATATCCTTACCGGGATAAAAATATGCACTGTGCAAAATCTGTCGCCAAATTCTGGTAAATTCCTCTTACAATGTGATAAAATCTGCAATTTATCTGTGTTATCCTGATACCCGAAGGGGTGATGAGAGATGATAGAAGTAATCTATAAGGACGAATCTCAGGAAGGACAAAATGGTGAGGAACCGTTTGGATTACCCAGAAATATACGCCAGATCGGCCTGGCAGCCGAAGATTACAGGATTTATATGGAGGACTATGTGTACACATTTCTGGTAAGACTTGCCAGAACGGAAGACTCTCTGGGAGAAGCAAAAACCAGAGTGGCAGTTCTTACAGGAAATCTTAAATGGCGTTCTCAGACAGCTTATCTGTTTATCAAAGGTGCTATTATAGCGGAGGAGATGGAGGCAGCACCTGATCATATCGATTTTTCGGAAAATCAATGGAAGCAGATACAGGAAGCCCAGAAGGAGTACTTCGAAGATCAGGAGATTGTCGGGATGGTTCTTTTCACAGCCTCAGCTTCTCCTGAAAGTATCGGAAGTGATGTCAAAAGTACACATGAAACATTTTGGAGGAGAAAAAGTCCTGATGCTTATGGAACCTCAGGAAAGGGAAGATGCTTTCTTCCGTTATGAAAACAATGAAATGGTGCGTCTGGGAGGGTATTATCTTTATTATGAAAAAAATCCCGGTATGCAGACGTATATGATCGACAAAAATGAAGAACTTCAGCCGGAACCTCAGGAAAAATATGAAGATCAGGCTGTGAAAGATTTTCGCAAAATAATTGCAGATAAAAAGGAAACCAGGAAGGAGCCGGCAGCTCCTTCTGTTTTTTTACATATGGATTAACTGCATGTCTGGCAATTGCAGTACTGACAGTGGGTGTTAATTTTTACAGAAGTTACCAGAATGTAAAACAGAACGAAAAGGAGAGCGCGACGGTTTCTTCAGTGATCGTTGAGGAGATAACGCCGTCTCCTGTTGTCGGGACTTCGAACAATGAAGCTGTCAGGCAGCATAAACAATACCGGACAGATACTATACAAAATGATGCAGGGAAGAATAAAAAGAATAATGAAAAGAATGATGAAGAGAATAATCAAAGCACCAGTGGAAAAAGAAAATTCTGAAAAGAAAAACAATACTTCAGAGGAAAAAAATATCAGCAGAGCAGACAGATACAGAACAAAAATCGGACAAAACAGAACAGCTTCCGGATGTAAAGACAGAAAAAGCAGATAAAACCGAACAAATCTACCAGCAGGAAGCAGATGAACGTAAAGCACAGAAACGTGTCAGGGAAGCTGTGCAGAAGGAAAACAGCGAAGCAGCGGGAAAAGCCCATGAGTCATATGTGATTCAGCCCGGCGATACTCTTTTTCAGATAAGTATGGACAGATACGGAAGTATCGAAGCCATAAGTCAGATCTGCAAATTGAATGGGATGTCAGCGGACGAAATCATTTATCCGGGACAAGTAATTGTATTACCTTAGAAAACTGTGCTATAATAAATGGCAAAAACTGAAACCTGATAATCAACAAAATGAAAGTGAAAAATAAGGTAAAGGCTAAAATGGCAAATACATTTAAGAAAATAATGAAAAAAACATAAAAAGAAAAAGCTTCAGGCAGAGAGAAACAGAAAAGCGAAAGCCCGGGAGAGAGCTGAAGAGGAATATGCAGATGATTATGAGCGCAGATTGTCCCGCCACAAAAGAAGTGTAGTGAAAAAGACAGTTATTACAGTGGTGGCGATAGCTGCTGCTGTAACGGCTGTGGGATTTTACATAGAGAAGAGAAGCTATCATACTTATAAAGTAGTCCAGACAAGTGAGCAGGAGGATATTGTTTCTACAAATTATGTTGAAATGGACGGAAATATCCTTCGATACAGTCCGGACGGAGTTTCACTTGTTTCTGATAAGATGAGTACATTATGGAGTGAAACCTATCAGATGCAGAATCCTGTGGCAGATGTTAATGGAACTCGTGCGGTGATTGCGGATAAAGATGGAACAACTTTGGAGATTTATGATAAATCAGGAAAAACAGGCAGTGTAACTACTTCCTACAGTATTGTCAAAGCAAAAGTATCCAAAAGCGGTCTTGTTGCGGCAATCCTGGATGGTGGAGATGATACATGGATTGATTTTTATGGTACAGATGGAAGTCTGATTGCTGAAAATCAGACGAAGATAGATGATCCGGGATATCCCCTTGATATTGCTGTATCTGAAGACGGAGTGATCATGATGGTAACCTATCAGTTCGTAGATGGAAGTGATACGACCAGTTATGTGGCATTTTACAATTTTGGAGATGTAGGACAGAACGAGGATGACAGAATTGTCAGTGGATATAAGTATGAAGGCGTGGTAGTTCCGCAGATCCAGTATCTTGATAATAACCGGTCTGTAGCACTTAAAGATAATGGATTTACAATTTATCATGGAAGCCAGATTCCGAAGGAAGTAAAAACAGTAAAAGTAGATAAAGAAATTGTCAGTACTTTTTATGATAATGATATGATTGGTCTTGTGTTTAAGAATGACAGTAAAGACAAACAGTATACAATGGAAGTTTATACTACAGATGGCAAATTGAAATTCAAAGAAAACTTCAATATTCCATATACGACGATTAAATTAAGCGGTGGAAATATTCTGATGTACAACAGTTCCCAGATGTGTGTAATGAACAGCAGGGGAGTACAGAAATATCTTGGCAGTGTGGATGGAACGATCAAAGATTTCTTCAAAATCGGAATGAACAGATATCTTCTGGTATTGGACAGCGGTGTAGAGATAATAAAACTTAGTTAGGAGGATGAAAATGGCTTTAACGTGGGCCGGAGTCATTACGATACTTTTTCTGGCGGCTGCATGTGTCAGAGGTTATAGGCGGGGACTGATAAAAGAACTGGTTTCGCTTGTATGTGTTTTTCTGTCGATGGCGATCGTGTGGTTTATAAATCCTTATGTAAATGAGTTTATTCGGGAAAATACATCAATTTATGAAAAAGTACAGGAAAGCTGCCGGGAGTTTGTAGGAGAGGAATACAGCACATGGACAGGCAGTGGAGAAAGCCAGACTGAATTTATAAATGAAATGAATCTCCCGGAGCTGCTGAGGAATGGACTGGTTCAGAATAATAATTCTGACAGTTACCAGTATTTGGCTGTAACTACATTTTCGGATTATATTGCTCAATATCTGGCGAGAATGGCAGTGAATGGAATTTCTTTCCTGATTTCTCTGCTGATGTCGACGATTATGGTGAGGAGTATCACATGGATGCTGAATCTTGTGACGAGATTACCTGTGCTGCATGGCATGAACAAGGTAGCAGGAGCGTTGCTGGGGGCAGTTAAATTCCTTATAGTAATATGGATTATCTTTCTGGCTCTCACCATTGTGTGCAATACAAAGGCTGGTGAGGCGGCCCTTCAGATCATTAAGAAAGATTGCATCCTGAGTTTCATATATGACAGAGATATCCTGATCAGGATATTTATGAGTATCTTCTATTAAAAAGGTTTGGTATCTGTGGACCGTAGGTATCGGATCCGAATGTCTTCCTGCGCAAATGCGAACGATTTTTAAATCTTTACTCTGATATTGGGGCGTTAAAAATGAGGATATTATAGCGATATCGGAGATGGCGTAAAAAATATGTAAAAAAATGTAAAATAATACTTGACGCAAAAAGAAAATAATGATATGATAAATCCGCTTCTGAGTGAGGCGGATTTTTTTGACAGACAACAGAGATTTGGTTGAATAAAGTTGAAAAAATATAAAAAAGTGTTGACAGGAAACTGAAGACATGATATTATATCAGAGTTGCTGATGCAGATGAAAAGAACTTAAAAATAAATAAAAGTCTGACAAGCAAAAGCAAGTGATATAATAAATGAGCTGTCAGCCGAGAGGTGAAGACAGACAACCTTGATAACTAAACAGTGAAACACATACGATTCTCGAAAATTCTTTACATTTTTAAGAACGGTTTGAAAAACCAAAAACAGTAAAACGAGAGATAGCTAGTTGTTATCTTGAGTGAATCAAACATTTTATCAGAGAGTTTGATCCTGGCTCAGGATGAACGCTGGCGGCGTGCTTAACACATGCAAGTCGAACGGGAAATATTTCATTGAGACTTCGGTGGATTTGATCTATTTCTAGTGGCGGACGGGTGAGTAACGCGTGGGTAACCTGCCTTATACAGGGGGATAACAGTCAGAAATGGCTGCTAATACCGCATAAGCGCACAGAGCTGCATGGCTCAGTGTGAAAAACTCCGGTGGTATAAGATGGACCCGCGTTGGATTAGCTAGTTGGTGGGGTAACGGCCCACCAAGGCGACGATCCATAGCCGGCCTGAGAGGGTGAACGGCCACATTGGGACTGAGACACGGCCCAGACTCCTACGGGAGGCAGCAGTGGGGAATATTGCACAATGGGGGAAACCCTGATGCAGCGACGCCGCGTGAAGGAAGAAGTATCTCGGTATGTAAACTTCTATCAGCAGGGAAGATAGTGACGGTACCTGACTAAGAAGCCCCGGCTAACTACGTGCCAGCAGCCGCGGTAATACGTAGGGGGCAAGCGTTATCCGGATTTACTGGGTGTAAAGGGAGCGTAGACGGTGTGGCAAGTCTGATGTGAAAGGCATGGGCTCAACCTGTGGACTGCATTGGAAACTGTCATACTTGAGTGCCGGAGGGGTAAGCGGAATTCCTAGTGTAGCGGTGAAATGCGTAGATATTAGGAGGAACACCAGTGGCGAAGGCGGCTTACTGGACGGTAACTGACGTTGAGGCTCGAAAGCGTGGGGA